>Ga0075163_10001333_pt1 | contig 33087 bp, 40 predicted proteins | sample JI1023141ADNA_FD_71478 | JGI IMG/M metagenome (GOLD analysis project Ga0075163, IMG submission 71478) | Wastewater effluent complex algal communities from Wisconsin, to seasonally profile nutrient transformation and Carbon sequestration -... | ecosystem: Engineered > WWTP > Effluent > Algae...
GAGTCCGAAGAGCGGACTGCCGGCGGCATCATCATTCCTGACACGGCGAAGGAAAAGCCGATGGAAGGCGAAGTGGTTGCTGTTGGTCCTGGCGGCCGCGATGAAAACGGCAAACTGCAAGCGCTTGATGTCAAGGTCGGCGACCGGATCCTGTTCGGCAAATGGTCCGGCACGGAAGTGAAGTTGGACGGCAAAGAGCTCATCATCATGAAAGAATCCGACATCATGGGCATTATTGAAGGCACGGCTTCGAAGTCGAAGAAGGCCGCTTAATCACCCGTTTGGTTTTTTCACGACGTAGTTAATTTTCACCTGACTAGTTGAGGTAACGAACATGGCAGCTAAAGAAGTAAGATTTGGCCAAGACGCCCGCGAGAGAATGCTCCGCGGCGTTGATATCCTGGCCGATGCGGTAAAGGTCACCTTGGGTCCCAAGGGCCGTAACGTGGTGATCGACAAGTCGTTCGGTGCTCCCCGCACCACCAAGGACGGCGTCACCGTCGCGAAGGAAATCGAGCTTTCCGATAAGTTCGAAAACATGGGCGCGCAGATGCTGCGTGAAGTCGCCAGCAAGACCAACGACATCGCCGGCGATGGCACCACAACTGCAACCGTCTTGGCGCAATCCATCGTTCGCGAAGGCTCGAAGGCCGTGGCAGCGGGCATGAACCCGATGGACTTGAAGCGCGGGATCGACATCGCGGTTGGCGCGGTGGTTGACGAGTTGAAAAAGAACTCACGCAAGGTGAACAAGAACGCCGAGATCGCCCAAGTCGGCACCATCTCCGCCAACGGCGAAGCCGAAATCGGCGCCATGATCGCCAAGGCGATGGAGAAGGTCGGCAATGAAGGCGTGATCACGGTTGAAGAAGCGAAAAGCCTCGAGACCGAACTCGATGTCGTCGAAGGCATGCAGTTCGATCGCGGTTATCTGTCACCGTATTTCATCACCAATGCCGACAAGATGGTGTGCGAGCTGGAAAGCCCGTACATCCTGGTTCACGACAAGAAGCTGACCGGTTTGCAAGCATTGCTGCCCGTCCTCGAAGCCGTTGTGCAATCCAGCCGTCCGCTGTTGATCATTGCCGAAGACGTCGAAGGCGAGGCCTTGGCGACCTTGGTGGTGAACAAGCTGCGCGGTGGTCTGAAGGTTGCGGCGGTGAAGGCGCCGGGCTTCGGCGATCGTCGTAAGGCCATGTTGGAAGACATCGCCGTTCTGACCCAAGGCCAAGTCATCAGCGAAGAGCTGGGCCACAAGTTGGAAAACGTTGCCTTGAACATGCTGGGCACGGCAAAGCGCGTCCGCATCACCAAGGACGACACCACCATCATCGACGGTGCCGGCAAGAAGAAAGAGATCGAAGCGCGCATTTCGCAAATCAAGGCGCAAATCGAAGAGACCAGCTCCGACTACGACCGTGAAAAACTGCAAGAGCGTTTGGCCAAGTTGGCCGGCGGCGTTGCCGTGATCCGCGTCGGCGGCGCGACCGAAGTCGAAGTGAAAGAGCGTAAGGACCGCGTGGATGATGCCATGCACGCTACCCGCGCTGCGGTCGAAGAAGGTATCGTTCCCGGCGGCGGCATTGCGCTGCTGCACTCGATCAAGGTGTTGGCCAACTTGAAGACCGAAAACCCTGATCAAAAGGTCGGTATCGAAATCGTGCGTCGTGCGCTGCAGGCCCCGGCCCGGCAGATTATCGAAAATGCCGGCGGCGATAGCGCCGTCATTGTCGGCAAGCTGATGGAATCGAAGGATCGTGAAATGGGCTATGACGCCCAAAGCGGCGAATTCACCAACATGGTGAAGTCGGGCATTATCGATCCGACCAAGGTGGTCCGCACCGCGCTGCAAGACGCCGCATCGGTTGCCGGTCTGTTGATCACCACCGAGGCGATGATTGCCGAGCGTCCGGAGCCCAAGTCACCCCCAATGCCCGGTGGCGGCGGCGGTATGGGCGGCATGGGCGGGATGGATTTCTAATCCATTTGCGCTAATCGTTACAAAAAGGGCCGCTTCACGCGGCCCTTTTTATTTGAAGAAATGCCATGCCGATACATCTAGAGATGTTGCGTTCAAGTTAATATATAAATATTGGATATCAGCGGCAGGGTAAAATAATACATTATTGTTTTCTTTGAAAATAACGCCTTTTTCGAGAACTTTTATTAGCACTACATCTTTTTCAATCTCAGTTTTTAGTTTTAAGACGTAATGAGTCTCAGAAGGGTTACCATCCTTGTAGACAGCTAAGCCATTTGTAAGTCCCGTATTAAAAACGACCACCAAAAAAACTACGAACTGAATGAAGGGAATAAAATACTTATCAATATTTTTTTCTGCAATTTTCCCTTGCCACGATAAGACGACAGAAAACGATATCAAGAGAGGTAGAAACCCAATTACATAGAGCCCCATAAAAAATTTATTTATGAACAAAAACCCCAACAGGTATAAAAATAAGTAAGCAATAGTTCCGTACAGGAAGGCTTTTCTAAAACTATATACAGAAACAATTTCTTTAACTAAAAGCCCGATTTCCTCTTCTAGTTCTTCGTAACTGTTAATATCCTTCTCTTGGTTAGGTAAAGATTTTTTAACCGTAGGACCAAGTAAATTTTTTCGACTCTCTACAAAAAAACCTAATAAAGCAGATAAACCAAAAATTAAAAAACTATAAGGTAGCCATTCTAAGCTCCCAGTTAAGTAATCAGAGATTGAGAATAACGAAAGCCATTTTAAGTCGACAGCGTAGAAGTAAGCCCATTCATAAACGATAGATAGTGTGAGTGTTAATGAAACAAAAGCACCGGATAGCCTTGCGATCTTTGTGAGCATAGCGTTTCTTTCTGAATAACTTAGGGTAGCATCACACAAAATTTTACAAAGTAAAGAGTGCTGCTATAGTGCTTAGAGATATTATGGAGTGAAATGAAAACTATTTTTTCTGAAATTCGCCTAGGCCTGCGTGCCGCCTATCATGGTCTGTGGGGGCGGGCCGAGATGGTGGCGACGGTGCCGAATGATCGGGGCATGGCGCTGCGCTCTTTCCTTGCGCTCGTGATGGCGTCACCGTGGTTCGCCTTTGAGCGGTGGATGGCCTATCGCTTGCCGGTGTGGCTGTATATTCCCTATAATCCGCCGCGTCTTATCATCCTTGAAATCATCCATGAGCTGCAAAGCTGGGTGATATTCCCGTTAATTGTTTTTGCCCTTACCCGTGTTTTAGGCGGGCGGCATAACTTCTGGCGATATGTGACGCTTAATAATTGGGCGACGCTGGTGCTTCTGCCGCTCATGATGTTGATCGGCGTTCAGGATATGCTTTTGGGTGAGAGCAATATTCTGGTGTTTCTGATTACCAGTGCCGTCGCAGGATTCATTGTTTTGATTGCCTATTGTCGGTTGGCGAAGCTCGGCCTGGATGTGTCCTGGTGGCGCGCCTTTGTTATCGTAGCTGTCAGTGCCGGTGTAGCCATTTTGGTGAACGAGTTTTTGTTGGGCGTCTTCGGCTTGCCGTCGGAACCATTTCTTTTTGCCGCATAATAACCGCGCTTAGGTAATCACCGAGAAGTGCGGTTGATCATGTGCCGGATGACAAACCGCAGCGCCGGTGCGGCAATCATCAGCAAGCGCAGCTGCGGCGGCGTTATGCGCAGAAAAGCCACCAAGCGCGGTGAACTCATCAGCAAGCTCAGCAGCATATCAATTCCCTGCAGCGAGGTTTTGCTGAGGCGCGGATTATTCTTAAAGAAGCGCAAAATATCCGCGGCTGATTTGGCGCGTCTGATCCGCGCGGCAAAGGCTTTGCGAAGATCAAAGGATCTAAAAGTGAACCGTGACTTAAATGATGACGCGACCACAAAACCTCACCAGCTATGTAAGCTTAGTCTCTTAAGTAGTGAGGCGGCGGCACTAATTCTAGAGGGAATAACGGCTAAGCTTGAGGATTACCACTGAAACCCAGCAATCGCGGCAGTGGGTGCTTGGCGCCAGTCGCTGTAATGTTTGACCAAAGCGCCGATCGACGGGGCGGTGCCTTCCTCGATGCCCAGCATGGCGGCATGGATACCGCCGGTAACAAACAGCGAGGCGATACCCGCGCCATTGGCGCCGGCGATGTCGGTGCGCAGGCTATCGCCGACGGCGATGATGCGGTTTTTGGCGATGGCGCCGAACAAACCAAAGCAGGTTTGGTAGACCGACGGATAAGGCTTGCCGTGCCAGCGAACTTCACCCGCCAATTCTTCGTAACGTTTGGCAATGGCGCCGGCGCAGATTTGCCGTTTACCACGGTGGATCACTTCAAGATCCGGATTGGCGCAGATCATCGGTAACTTGCGTTTGGCGGCGATCACTAAAGCCGGCTCATAGGTCGTTAGTGCATCACCGTCCATATATGAGCCGGTGTTTAAAATCGCCTCGGCTTTTTCGATGTTGGTGGTCTCGTCAAGATCAAGTCCGTCCAACATGCCACGATCTCGCGCCGGCCCCATGTGGTAAATTGTGCGGCCCAGTTTGGCGTACCACGGATCACGGCGATCTTTTAAGTTCTGCCAGGTTTCTTCACCCGATGTCATTACTGCGTGATAAAGGTTTCGCGGGATGCCGATTTCATCCAAGCGGGATTTCACGTCCTCGGCCCGACGCGGTGCATTGGATAGAATAACAATATGCTTGTTATGGTCATACAGCTTGGTGAGGCAATCAATCACTCCCGGCAAGGGTTTGTCGCCATCATGAACCACACCCCACAGATCCAGGATAAATCCGTCGTAGGCGTCGCTGATGTGACGCACCCCGTTTAGAAGTGTCGGCTTGGTGCTTTGGGCTAAGTTTGACGTCATCATGTTTCGCTATCTTCGTCGTCTGCTGCAAGGGCGCGGGTGGTTTTACCAAATAACGGCCCTTGGCCAAAATCCGGGTGATAAGGACTTAACGCTTCTAATTCATCTTCGCGGGTGATGCCACTGATCACCAGATCAATCCCTGCCTTGTCTAAGAGCGCCTTGAACACCTTAGGTTCGCTAAGCGGCGCGGTCTGACGTAACAAGGGGAGCAGCGGTGCCGCATCAATGCGCACAAACCGCACATGGGCGGCGGCCAAGGCGTCGGCGTCAATCTCGGGCTCGGGCAGATCGGCAACGGCAAAACGGAAACCCAGTTCGGCCAAGCGCGTCAAAGATTCCACTGTGCCAGGCGGCAGACTTAACAAGTCGGCAAAGATGATCGAAAACACCACCGATGCTGCAAGGCCGGAATTTTCTTCCATGAAATCGACGAAGGCCGGAAAGAACACGCGGTCATTCAAGGTCGATGCGGCAAGGGGACAAAAGAATCCGACATCGGACATGCGTTGCCGCGAGCGGCGAATAACCTGCACGCTGCGGAACAAGCGCATATTATCAATCGCTGCCATCAGCCCAGCGCGTTTCGCGGCGGCGATATAGCGATCGGGGGCAACCAGGCCGCCGTCCTCGGCACGGATCTGTGCCAGGCATTCTTGGTAACGAAGCTTTCGTTGCGGCAGGCTGAGGATCGCCCGCAACTGCACCTCGATCCGATCATCGCGCAAAGCGTCGCGGACGGTTTCCAGAATGGCGCGATCTTCTGAAGGTAAAGCTGCCCAAGACGACACACCCAGATCCAAGGTTGGTTGTTCAGCATCACCGACAGCACCGCCAGCGTAAAGTTGTTCCACCAACAGCTGCAGCAGGCGAACCTCGGCCACCACATCTTCGGGGCGATCGCCGGTGCCAACCGACAGTTGCGGTGGTGGTACCGGCGCCGCCGGTGGCGCCGGAGGGGGTGGCGGCAAGGCAACCGGTGGTGCGGTCTCAACCAAGTCGCGTAACCGCGCGCTTTCGTCCCGCAGCTTAGTCATCTCGTCGCCGATTTCCAGCACCGCCCGGCGCAACATCCCCATGCGTCGGCGGATCGCCATTTCCCCTCGGCGGCGGACCAGCACTTCATGGGTGAGGGTGGCAATAACAAAAATCGCAAACCCAGTCACTGCCGCCTGGGTGGTGTCAAAAATCGGCGCTACCTCGGGCAGGAACAGCGCGACCCCGACCCCAATGGCCGCATAGACAAAAACCAGCAAAAGATGAAGAGCGCGAGGCATGCGGAAAACAAAACAACCTTACGAGGGAATGAAGGCCAAGAGGTGAAAGGCCAAGGAATGAAGGGGCAGAGAATGCCGCGATCTTGGCCGCCCGCGCAAATGATTTTCCCAAATAACCTGTTTTTCTGCCCCCTGTTTTATTCCAGGAAACCATTTATTCTGGGCAGACTGTTTGAGGCCCTAACGGGCATCCACCCCGATGGCCTGGGCGACGGAGGTAAAACCATCTCGTGCCAGCAGCGCCGAAAGCTCGGATTTCAGGCGCTGGACCAGCCCCGGACCCTGATAAACCAGGGCGGTATAAAGCTGCACTAAACTGGCGCCGGCCCGGATCTTGGCATAGGCGTCGACGCCACTGGCGATGCCGCCAACCCCGATCAACGGCAACTTGCCCTTGGTCTCACGATAAACGGTGCGAAGGAGCTCAGTCGACGGGGCGAATAAGGGTTTGCCGCTGAGGCCGCCTTGCTGTGCTGAGTCAGGACTTCGTAAAGATGCAGGACGACCAACGGTGGTGTTGCTGATCACCAGACCATCAGCACTATGACTATCAGTAGCGACGCTGATAATCCCCTCCACGGCACCGCGGCTAAGATCCGGCGCAATCTTGATCAAGATTGGAATTTTTCGCGGCCCCTCACTCTGATGTAAGGCAGCAAGGATCTCCCGCAGCTGCGTCTCACCCTGCAGATCGCGCAGACCTGGCGTGTTGGGTGACGACACATTGATCACCGCAAAATCAACCAGAGGTGCAACTCGAGTAAAGACCGTTACGTAATCACCGATCGGATCGGCGGTGTTTTTGTTGCAGCCGATATTGACGGCCAGTGGTCGGCGACTTTCGGAATACTGCCGCATCTCGGTCAGCCGCCTTGCGGCGGCGGCAACACCTTTGTTGTTAAAGCCAAGACGATTGATCAACGCCTGATCCTGTCTGAGACGAAACATCCGTGGCCGCGGATTACCCGGCTGCGGTTTGGGCGTCAGGCCGCCAACCTCGGTAAAGCCGAAACCAAATCGCTCCATCGCCGGCACCACACGCGCATCCTTGTCGAATCCGGCGGCAAGACCGATCGGATTGGCAAAGTTTTTCCCCCACACCGAGATCGCAAGATTGGTCGGATCATCGGGCGGATTGCTCCGCCATGGAAACAATCCGGTCTCCAGCAGGCATAAGGTCAGCTGATGGGCAGTTTCCGGTGCAAGGCGGCGGAGCCAATGTGTTGCCGTGCCATAAATGTCAAAGGCCGGTGTAGATTTCTTATCCGCAACCCTGTTGTTCGTCATCAGGGGCGGAAAAATGTGCAAGCCATCCTTGCCAAGCGGCAAGGGCTCAATCTTGATTACCGCGGCGGCGGGCAAAGGTCCGTAAAGATGCGGAAACAAATCACCGCCGCGAGATGACTCCCATTTTAATGCAGGACCCAAGGCTGTCCCATCGACCGTCAGCAGCAAAAGATCTTTCTGGCCAGCGCGATGTTTGGCGGCGCTGACCTTGATTTGCGCCGCGGTGGAAAAATGAATGAATCCATCACGGCGATCATCGGGTGATCCCGTATAGGGCGCGCCGCTCGCTTGTGCCGCGCGCCACTCCGCCTCATGGGCCATGTGGTAGATGAACTGAGACTTCATATTGCTCGTTTAACTAGTGTCAGATTAATTTTCATAGGTTAGGCTGTTAGTGAGGGGAGAAAGTCGATGACCGAGATTGTGCTATCAGAAAAAATGAAAACCTGCCTTGAGAATTTTACCGAATGTCTCGATAAGATTATGGAAGAGTATGAAGCCAAGCAACCCGCGTGTTCGCTTTATCACTACACGAGCAGCGAGGGATTATTGGGTATGTTAAGCTCCAAAGAACTATGGTTGACCCACTTCTCCTTTTTAAATGATCCTAGCGAATTGAAGCATGGTCGAGAAAGAATAATAAATCACGCAAATAGTTTTGTTCAAAAAACAATCTACGACGGCCGATTAAAATATTTTTGGTCAATATTTCCTGAGTCTTTTTACGAAGCATGTAGAGAAATGGATTTTTATATTAATTCATTTTCTCAAGCTGAAAATGATCTTACCCAATGGCGTAGTTATGCCAATAATGGTCGCGGATTTTGTCTGGAGTTCACTCCTAACCTAGTTCATGCGCTTCCGGATAAATATGAAAATGGGCAGACATTTTTCTTAGAGCTTCGTTACGAGAAATCTGAAATACATGATTCTTGCAACCAAGTAATTTCCATGGCCGAAGAATTTATAAAGCAGTGTCTTTCGGATGGCTCTAGTCTATCTGATGTTGAGTTCAAATTTATAGGAGAGATGCATAAAGAAATTGCTACTCTTGCCTTATTTTTAGACGGTCAACTGAAGCACTCTTGTTATGAATCTGAGAAGGAATTTCGATTCATGTGGATGGGAAAATCTCTTTTTAAGCCAGAATTTCGTCTTTCTTCGCAAGGATATCTTATTCCTTATATTAAGTTACCTTTACAGATACAAAGCGGAAAGCAGTTACTTAAAAAAGTGTGGATTGGCCCAGCGAATAGCACTGAGCCACAAGCGCTTCAACGTTTTCTTGTGGCTACAGGCTTTGAAGGTGTAGAGATTGCAAAATCTGATTTGCCGTATCGAGTCTATTAATTCTTTCTCTACCTCCCTGCATAAGGATCGCTTGGTGTCGCTCGCGGCACAGCACCGCCGCCACTGCGTTGGAAGAGTTTCTCCGCCAGGCGGGTGATGCCGCTGCTCTCCGGCAGACTAAGAGGCCCGGATTTATCGTGGCTGCGTTTGTAGACATAGATGCCAAGGACGCCTAACGCGACACTCCAACTGGTCGACAGATTATCGAGTGCGTCGATCACCTCCACCGCAAAGGCGGGCTTGATCGCGATCAGATAGGCAACCGCTCCCATCTGTCCCAACCAGGTTAGCGCAATGATATAACCAAAGGTCGGGCGCATGCGGCGGACGAAGGGATCATCGGACGCCACTTCGCGGCGGATGGTGCGGTTTACTTCGGTCAGTGTCACCGCATCCCGGTCGGCTTCAATCTGCGCCATGGTTTCCAGATGACGGTTAGCCTCGTTAATCGCTTCGGGTGGGACCTCGCCTTTGTTGATGGCGTCACCAACGCGGCCCAAAGCATCCGATGCTGCCTTGGCCAAAGGGTGAGAAAGCTTACCCAAAGCAAATCCGACAAGTTTGGCAAGAACCGGCAAACCGATGCCGGCAAGAAGACTGGCGAACATGTTGATCACTCCACATTGTTGTAAAAGACATGATGGCCGATAGAGGCCGAGGGTGTACGGCCATGGGACCAATAAGGATGTATGTGTGCGGCGTGGTAGTGGGTGGCGCCGCCGGTGGGATCCACCATGGTGCCGCTTAAGGCCTCGGCGGCGATGTTGAGTGCGATGCGAAAGGGGCCATCGCTTTCATCCACCGTCAGCACCTTGATCCGGTTGGGATCGCCGACGTTCCAGCACGAGAATTGATAGGCGGCGAGACAGATTTCCCGCACCGATCTGATTCGCTCTATCCCATCGCGGGCGCGGCGGTTGATGATCACCGCGGCGACGGCGCGCATGCCTGTCTCGCCCTCGCTGCGCGCTTCGCCCCACAGAGTGCGGGCCAAGATGTCCCGCTCTCGCGCCGGTTCCGCCAACGCCTGATCGATCCGCACCGCGGCGGGGCTTAAGGTTCTACTCATGTTAAGGCTCCTTGCTTGGGAAATAATGGTGCGTCCAACTTGGCTTCGATGCGCAACAGATGTGACGTCAACCGCCGCTCTACATCCTTAAGGTAGGTGATCGAGGCGTAGGATTTCGCCACTTCCAATTTATAGGCGGCCAGGGTCTCGCGCAGTTGTGCATCTCCGGTGTGACATTGATGACGAAGGTGTTCCAGTTTTTCTTCACCATCGCGTCGCGCGCGCCAGATAAACCAGAATAGTCCGGCCAAGGTCGGCAACTCGACCGCGGTGATCCACCACAACATGGTCTCGGGAAGAAAATGGCTCATGAGGAGGGTCCTTCCTGGGGTGCAGAAGGTAAGGCCGGTGCAGAGAACGGAACATCTTGTCGCCAGTTTTTGCCTTCGGTGATGATGCACGATCGACTGGGCGAAAGACGCGCCACGGCGATCCACGACGCCGTCATCGGTGCCACAAAAACATCGATGGTGGTGCCGTCGGTTGTGATGCCGCGGCCAAGGCGAAGGTACCCCTTGGCCGGAGAAATAATCTGATCCAGCTCAGTCGTCGCGCCACAGCGCGGGGCGGCGAAAACCGGGGATGTAGAGACCATGATGCCAAGCGTTAGCCCGGCGACACCAAGATAGTGACGCATAAAAACTCTCCTAAAGATGAGGGTGAAAAATCTACAGTTCGAAGTCGGTGGTGGCGGTAATATTTATTTTTCCCGGACGCCAATCGCGTTTATTGCGGGGAACACGGAATGGCGTTAGTCGCACCGGCTCCGCGGCAATGGCGCCGGCCACCGCATCCAGCGCATCATCGGGACGCTTGCGGCTGCCGGCCGATGTGGTCGGCCGCCACTCGCGCATCTGCTGAATAAACGGCGTCTGCCACAGGCTGCGATGGGCGTGCAAAGTTCCCGCCGCCAAGGGCACATCAAGCGCATCCAAAATGCGCTGGCTTTTGGGTTTGCTGCTGTGGGCCTCGACCACCACGGTTGAAATCTTGGCGTCTGCCAAGACGCGGCGCAGCAGACCGGGTAAAAACCGGCCGATGCCGTTGGTCTCGATGGTGACGGCCGGCAAATAAAGTCCGAATAAAAAGTCAGCGGCTTGCCGGCACAACTGGGTTGCTTCATCCACTTGCGGCAAGGTGGCCGTGTCATGATTTAAGTAGGCCAGGCGATGAAGATAGAAATTGCCGACCTCGTCGGAAAACACCGCGGCGATGACGCTCCCGTCGCCTTTTTCCACGGCGCCAAAAGCCGGATCCCACCAGCAGCTGGCAGAAATCAGCCGCGTTTTACCCAACATCAACACCGGCAGGCGGTTGGCTTCGGTGTAAATCAACTCGCTGTCATAGGGGCGGAGGCGATCGGGATTCAGCCGCGCCGCCGTCACATTGCTGGGGCGCAGCAACATCTGCGCCGTGAACTTGGCCTCGCCAGTGCGGCGCCGCATCTTGGTGATATCGGCCTTGCCATAGCGTTCGGGCCAGGCGCTGCGGCCGCGACGATCCAGCAACGGCATTTCCATACGTTTAAAATTCCCAAGAAACGGCAACTCTTCGCCGAGCTCGTGTCTTGGTTCGGTGGCGTAGATCGAATAGTAACTGTGGGGCGTGCCGATATAGAGCTGGGTTCCGCCGGGCACCAGGATATACGGTATCTCACTCAAGCGATCGCGCAGGTCCTGCCGCTTGGGCGGCGTATCGCAAGTATTGGGAACCTCGACGTCGTCACACAGCACCACATCGGCCCGGCTGCCGGTAACATTGGCCGAGATGCCGCGTCCCAGCATCGACGGATCGCGCAGCTCGCCCGGACGGTTGATGGTGAACTGATCCATCGCCCAGGACGCAGTGCGGCGCGGTTTCAATCTTTTTGTGAACGGATGCCGTTCAATCAAGCGTTTGACGCTGCGCACCATCTTGCAGGCAAGATCATGTTCTGCCGCCAAGACCAAAATCCGCAACATCGGATCCTTGGTGAACAACCACGCGCAGAATAACCCGCAAATGGTGGATTTTCCGCTCGAGCGAAAAGCCAGTAATACCAATTCGTGATCGCGCGCTGCCCACCGGGCCGCCAACCACCGCGCCATCCGCAACTGGACGCGCGGCGTGGTTTGGCCCTGACGCTCGTTCCACATCCAGACAAATTCCGGAAAGCTGGGTGTGGTCATGACAAGTCATCTTCCGCGGATGTTGCGTCATCGTTGTCGGCCACAGCAACCCGTGCCCGAGATAAGAGCGATGCCAACTCTTCATCTTCCGTGGTGTCATGATCGACGGCCCAGCGCGCCAATCTTAACAGACCATCCAGATGACCAAGGGCGGATTTGCACGCACTATGATAGGCGGAAAAACCCTTGGCAGTATTATCGCAGGGTGCGGCAATGAATTGGGTGTAGCTATCCAAGGCTACCGCCAAGAGATCAGGAAGATCCGCTGCAATTTTTTGTCGAGTAGCTTCAAGTCCTTTTTGCGTCCGGTTTTTGAGGGAGAGTTTCGGTGGGGAAATAGTCACGGCCTGTCCTTTCGCAAAAATGGCGCTTAAAAATCTAAGGATAAAGGGGTGTTGTAAAAACTAGGGGCGGGTTGTCGCCGTCGTGATGCCGATGGCGATTCTCAGAAACTGTTCAACTCGTGCTTCGAGGATTGCCAAGCGTGCTTCCAAAGATGGTGCAGGATGCAGCACTTCAGGGTGGGGCAATAAGGGACCAGATTGCTCGTGCAGCTGTTCAGGTGGTGCGATGAAAACATCATTCGCGATTTCGCCGTCTGTTGCCACATAGGGGTCATCCTCCCAGCGAATGCTAAGGCCGTGATTGCTATAAATGTAAGGCATGATTTCTCCTTAAAACTCGTAGCCATTGATATCGAGCCGAAACTGCGCACTGGTTGTGGAGGACCGCCAATACACCTGCTGGGTTGTGCTTAAAACCAAGCGAAACTGCCCTGCTGTCCGCCAGTTATCAAAGATGGTACCGCTGGCGTTATAGGCGGCGATATAGCAAGCCCCGGTACCAACGGCGTCGGCGGCAATCCCGATGCTATCGTTGCCGGCCGCAGCAGACTGACCTGCCGTTCCGGAGATGACGCCAGCGTTTGGTGGCACCGCATTGGCGATGGATTGCAAGGTCCAGCTGGTAATGCCCGCTTGGCCAGTGAAAATAGTTTGCGGTGCTTGGATAACGCTGCGCTCAAACTGATAAAACTTCACCAGGTTGGCGGCACCATCATTTCGCACCGATCCAACGACGGCTTTATAAGTGTAGCCGGTGGGAAGAACCGGCGCCGTTCCCGATAAAGAAATCAATCCCGCCACGGTGGATGTCGCAGCGTTATAAATGATCCACAACCGGTACCAGGTTGAGGCAGATTCAGTACCGCTATCTAAACCGTTGACGCCGCTGGCGGCGATGTCGACAGTGACGGCGATGTTGCTTAGCATCACCGCATCACCGGTGGCATCCTTCACCACCAGTTCATCCGCTGTGATATCGATCTTGCTGGTCGGCGATGCGCTGTTGGCTCCGGCTCTGAGGCGCCGAGATTGCGCGGCCAGGGCAAGCGGGCCTGCAAAGGTCAAAACACCGGCGCCATTGGTGCGCAAGATGTGACCGGCCAGCCCATCACTGGTGGGAAAACTTAAGCCTTTTAATTTAACCTTGCCACTGCCGCTGGGCAGAAGTTCGATGTCGCCATTTCCCGTGCTGACGATTTTCTTGGCATTGACGATTAAGTCCCCGCCCAGTTTAGGGGCAAGATCATCTTCGATTTTTGTCAGCAAGCCCGGGACACCTTGCGCCCCGGTATCGCCCTTGAGTGCCAGCGCATCCCAGTATTGTCCCGCTGGGGGCGAATGATTAGTATGGGCAACTTTGCAGCGATAGCTGCTGCCGGCGAGGGTGACAACATCGCCAATAACATAGGATGTCACCGCGGACCATGCGCCTTTCCAGGTCAAGGCGCCATCGCTGCCGGCCAATCCATCAATCGCAACCAAGGCCCATTGCGGTGTCGTCGCCATCAGACCAATGCGGTGCGGTGTAATGCCTTGATGATCGACAGTGGCGATGTAGGTGGCGCCGCTGACATCATGACGGACGACATCACCGCGTTTGTACGGAATGGTTATCTGCCATCCGGCCATCCAGGAAAACCCAAGGTCGGTCAACGGCAGAAGAGCCACAGGTGCCGACTTGCCAGTCCACACCACCCACCGCGCTGCATAAGACGGTGGGACAAGATCGATGGGCGCGCCGCTGCCGACAGTATCGGTTGTGCCAGCTTGGGTAAGATCGCCGGCGTTAAATCCAGCGCCGCCAGCCAGCTGAGGATTGCCCCCTGTTCGGTTATAAGTGTAGCCGTGACTATGAGCCGGCAACTCCGCAACGGTGAGACTATGTTTTTCAGCGCCAAACGGCGTGCCGAGTTGGCGTAAGGTTAAGCCAGATCCTTGACCAACGCCCACGATGGCACGGCCGCGCAGGTCGGGAAGTTTAACCGTGTCGTGCAAAAGCCAGGTTTCACTGCCTTGGTTGGGGAATAAGCTGCGGGTGATTGAAAATAGTTTTTCATAAGCGTCGTCCGCATGATCTGCACCGCTTGCGGCATCGCCCAAGGTTTTACCGTCGAGCTCCACCCATCCATTGGGAATGACGTCCCCCAGAAAGGGATGAATGGTTCCAACCGGTGTGGCCGCTGCAACCTGGCTATTCAAGGCGTTCAAACTGGCGGTTACACCGTTCAATGCCGCCGTGCTAGCGGCGCCTAAGGTGGATCGTCCGGCCGTTGGATTTCCCGCTGCCAACAAGGTTTCGCCAAATCCCGATACCGCCAGATTGCCGGGTGGCGTAGCGGTAATGGCGGTTGGCCGTCCTTCCGCATCAAAGCCCAGCGCACGACCGGCGCGCATCGACGCCACAGGCAAGGTCATATCCATGTCGCTGTCGAACGGTGCCTTTGATAAGGCATCGGTGGTTAGGGCGTGAACCTGCTGCAGGCCCAAGGTCAGTCGATCGAGCTCTTCATTCACCACCGCGGCGCGAAAAGCTTCGCCATCGATGAAATGGGTGGTCCGGCTAATCGGCATCGAGCGGATGATCGTCACGCGGGATCCGTTGGCCGGTGGCGTCAAGAACACCACATCGCCGCCACTGCTATTCCCGATGCCAGTGACGGTGTAGGTAGTGCGCGATGACCATTGATCATCGACGGCGACAGTGATGTCGTCGGCACTCAGAATAGGAAAGTTATAAGCGAAGGCCGTGACGGTGCCAGTACCCAGATGTTGCAGTCGTGGTCGGACATCACCGATAAGAAGATCGGACATATAATATTTCCTTCTTAAAAGACTCAGCGGATCAGGGATATTTGCTGAATGGCATAATGGGTTGCGGTATCCAGAAGACTGCGGCCGATAGCGCGTGCCGGTGACGAGGCCAGGCGGCGCTCGCGCTCTGCCAGTTGCGCCTGCTGTTCTGCTTGGGAAAGTGCGGCGCCGTTATCGGCCTGGGCCGCATTGCGCTGAGCCAAGGCGCTGGCCGTGGCGTCGCTATGGCGCGATTGTTGCGCTTGTTCCAAGGCAGCTTCACTGCCGCCGTCGCCGGCGATTCCCCGTGCGGCCGCGCTCACTCGCGCACCGCCAAGATTGCGTCGCAAACTCAAGCGTCGTGCGCTTTGACCCGACTCAAAGTCGCCCGTAATCAGTGATCGTCGCCGCTGCAGCGATGCGACTTGTTGTTGCGCAGCGAGGCTTTGGGCCTGTGCGTCGGCGCGGCGTTGCGGAAGGTTCAGCGCAGTTGTCGCCGCCGTGGCAGCAAGCTGCGGTATCAAAGAGGTTGAAGCAGCCATCAGTCGTTCACCTTAAGCTCGCAGTTGACGGAAAGAAGTGTGAAGGAGCACGGATTGGTTTGCGTAATGCGCCACAACGGATCCAACGCCGTCCGGTGCCAACCCAACGCCCGCACCGTGACATCGCCGGTAAAGGTTACCGGCGGCCTATCAAAGGTCATGGCGCCAATGTTTTGCAGGGGGACAAGACGCGGTCCTCTCCCCACATCAACCATCAAGGTTGATGTATCCTTAATGCGGAAGATGGCCCGGATCAGCCGGAGCGGCTCACCCTGAAGCTCGCCATTATCTGCTGGAGGTAACGGTTCGATACTATGGGCGAAAGGTAATCCCGCCTCGATATGAGTGGCTGCAGCGGCAAGCGAGATGACGCCTCCTCTCACCTTATAGAGGCCTAAAGGTTGTCCGTCGGCAATCACCGTCACCCATTTATCATTAAGGTGCGCAAGGCCGCCCCACACCGATTGCGCTTGATCGGTTTCACCCGACAAGGCAGCATCACTGTTGAGGGTCGAGTCAAATTTCTCGACGCGAAAATCGCTGAGAGAATCGCCGGAGCGCTTGACCAAAACGTAAACGGTGCCGCCCACCACGGCCACCGACTGAAACGCCCCATCAGTATCAAGCCGTGTCCAGGCAGTGACATTTTCCGAACGATACAGCGTGAGTGCACAAAGACTGCCGTCACTCATCACCACGTAAAGCACCCGCGACTTATCGGCGTAATCCATGTCGATCGGATCTATCACAAGATGAGACGCCAGGACCGAAAGCTCACGAGCTTGATAGGCGGCTTCGGCATCTGTATAGAGCAGTTCGCGAATTTGCCGGCCGCTGCGCGCAGCAAAGACGGTGGCACCTTCGACCGCGCGCGGCGGAACGATCCGATCGGGAGGAGATCCCACCGTGGTTTGCCGCTTGGCTTGAACCGTAGCAGGAGTCAATGGTTCGCCGGTGATCTGCCACTCGCCGCCGGTCGTTAAAACAAACAGGGTTAGACCCGAGTGCAGGGTGCGGATGGCATCGACCTGTTCTGACAACAAGCCAAATTCGATCGCGTCATCATCTTCGCCAATGCCAAGATCAAAATTAAACAAGTCTGATGTACGCGACATCCAGATCCGATTGGGAATCGACTTGGCGCCACCAAACACCAGCCGGTCTTGGGCGAAAACCACGCTGCTGGGCCAGCCCCGATAGCTCGAGAAGGCTTGTTCGGACCAATCAGCAATGGCTGCTGTGTTAGGCAAGGATAGCGCCAGCGTTACCTTAGCTGCTGTGGCCGAAGTGACTTCGGTAATGGTGACATCTTGATTGGGCAGGCGTAGTTGAATACCCACATGCCCTGGATCAAAAATCGCCGTCGATGCAGTTAATGTTATAGTTCCCGATGTGCCGCTGGGCGTTAAAGTAACCGTGTCAGCTGCAAAATGATAAAACGGATGGTAGCGGCGTTTCAGAGTGGTATTCGCGACAAAGGTGATATCGGACAAAGCCCAGGTTTGCGGTCCGAGACGAGTCAAGGTCTTAGGGGCCACCTCCGGATGGCAGATAAAAAGCGTATCCGCACTTTGTGCCCAAGATAGGCGCTTAATATGCTCCCCTGTCCAGGGCGTGGATAAAGTCGCGATGATCGAATCGTCGTGCAGAATGGTTATCAGCTGAGGGGTGACAACCAACAGATAGGTTTGCTCAGCATTGAAGGCAAAGCTGATCAATCGTCCGTTGTCAGCGGCAGTGCTAATATGACGAAGGCCGGGCCGCCGCGTTATGCCGCCGGTGGGTTGCACCAAAACATTGCGCAGTGTCTTAGCGGCATTGCTGTAAGAGGCAAGATCGCCGCGGCCATAAAGATCGCTCGATACCTCTCCGGCGGTGAAATTATTTTTGAGTACATGAAGCCGTCCCATCTCACCGCCCCCACGCGCTAAGATCAAATCCGCCAGCAGTTTCTTCCTGGGCATCGATCAATCGTGCCCGGCGAAATTCCTCTTCGGCGGCGCGGCCGAGGGCTTCGGCTCTCGATGAATTTTCGGTCAAAGGAATACAGAACTCGGCCGCCAGACGGGCGATTACTACATAATCAAAAAAGGGAGGAAAATCCGCTTCGGCGGGGCGAAAGATGTAGGTTAAGACAAGGTCGTTTGTTGGGGCGTGAAGTCGCCGCTCGGCAATACGGTAGGTGACCCCACGCCCGCGACGCCCCGTTCCCGCAGAAAGCGCGCGAAGATAATCGGCCGGAAGCTGGAAGGCATAGGCATAATCGGCGATGGGAGATGTTGCCAAAGGTGCAAGGCTGCGCTGGGCGGTGGCGAAATTCCACGGATGCGCTGAGAGCAAAGCGTCCCGCGTTGACGGATACAGCAAGCTTGCCACCTCGGCGGCGGCGGATCCTTCGTCAAATCCCAGAATAGGGGCGGCGCCGATTTTAATCAGCGCGCGGGCACAGAGTTGAATTGCGCTAAGGGCCATGGATCAGTGCCTTTCACATAAAAAAGCTCCGCGGCGATAGGGATCGCAGCGGAGCTGATCAAACGACAAAATGTAAGATGGCGGTTTAGTCGGTATTGACGCTGCCAAGGGGTGTCATATCGGCGACGTCAACCGTGCCATTCTGACTGGCGGCAATTAAAATAAGTCCGGCACCACCATTCACATTGGCAAGAATCATATCGCCCTTGCGCAACATGTCGGCGGCGGGATTAAAGTAACCGATAGTATCAATAACGGCGGCAGTATCGGTGTTAGATGCGTAATGCCACAGGGTAAAGCCGTTGGCATAGGCCAGCACCGACAGGTTTCTGGCAAGATAAGCCATGAAGATCTCCTCTAAACATAAGGGTGAAATTTTTACGCTTCGCTGCACGGAACAGTGACCAGCCCGGCTCCATCAATCAGAATAGCGCCTAAGGATAAGGAACAACTGACAAACCACGCCGCCCGATCGTTGTGATAGGCGATGTCGGTGTTGACCTCGGATCCCACGGCGAGGGCGAGGGCAGTTTTGTGCCACCAATGGCAAAGACGATGACCGCTGCCGTCCAGGCCAAGACCGGAATGGGGCATCCATAAAGTCCCTAACCAACGTTTGGCCTGGGTGCCGCGCCATGGTAGATCATCGCTGCCGACATAATCGGCGTTGGCGAATTCCTGAATCATCAGCAGATCCGACCATTGCTTCCACCCCACCACGGCATAACGTTCGCCGTCATCGGGAACATCATTGGTGCCAAGAATACTGAAGGCTTCCAGAATTTTTTGTTTGGTCAAACCGCCGCTTGTCGTTGGTATAATGTTGGCCGAGCTGTTCATCTGCGCCAAAATAAGTTCGTCGGTTTTGCGGCCCAAGGCATAAGCGCCGGCATTAGCCACCACTGCGCGCTCTTCGTTTTCGGTTTTAAGTTCATCAAGAGCATCGACCCATTCACCGGCATAATAGTCAGATAAAAAACATTCGATCGGCGCGTGATCGATGTTCATCACTGGAACCTTGCCGTGACGGGCTTTGGTTGAGGCGCTGCCCTTGCCGACTTTTTGAAAAACGGTGGAGGCGCCTTTGACGCTGGACTTGGTGCGAACGCATGGGCGCAGCTTGGCCCCGGTGCGTTGATAGGCTTCGTGGACCTCTTTTTCGAATTGCTTGACGAAAGAGAGATCGATTGAGGGATTACTCATAGTCATCCTTTCAAAAGAAAATAAGGGTTACGTTTCGCCAGGGTTATCCGTGCGCAGACAAAGGCGCGGGCCAAGAACGAAACAGCTGGATAAAAACGGGCCGCCGAAACGGTTATCCGTAAAATGGGTTTAAGAATTCTCGCCGGGATAAAGGCGGCGAAAACCATCGCTGACCTCGGCAATAAAAGCCGGATCTTTATGTTTCCAATACCGGGGATCACGCATCATCTTGGCGAGATCTTCTTCGGTTATGCTGGCAATGGCGGTGCCGGCGCCGGCAAGGCGCGGCGGGGATCCGCTTTGCATCATGGTGTGCAGGGCAAGAACTCCGTCGCTGGTTGCGGCTAAGGCGTCGAACACATCACGCGGTAAATGTGCGGTGCCCCAAGCATTGAGCTGTCGGGCGATCTCGCGCCACGCAGCATCCCCGCCGAAATGCGCCACTAAGCAGTCACGCTGTTTCTGAGCTTCGAACTCCGTCGCCATGTCGGTGATGGCCGGCAACATGCGTTCAGCCGCCAGGTCATAAACCAGCTGTGCTTGGCGCGGCGTAAAATGGGCGGCGTGCATGCGGCCGTTTGCATCAGGGTCAATGTCTAAAACATCGCTGCTGACTTTTATGTCATAGGCATCTGGCGTCTCCGGTATGCCAAGGGCACGGCGAAATGCCGAGGTTGCCGCTTCATCGGCATCGTCACCGGGTACGGCGATCATGGTCGAGAGTTTACGTTCAAGTTCAAGGTAAGAGCGCACGATTTTCGCTACATCAGGGGCACCAGTTTGTGGATCGAGAAACTTTTGCGGAATTTGTGGTGTATCGGTGTTTGGCGCGGTATCGGAAGGCGTGGTCAATAAACTCTCGCTCATGGAATTATCCTTTTATCGAAGGGGCGTGTTGCGGATCAACAAGCGCCGGGGGAATTTCGGTCGGCGCAACGTCCACCGGAGAAGCGTTAGCTGGTGAAACGTCAGGCGGGGCGGTGTCAGTCAAAAGACTATCGGGACGTAACAAGCTTGCCGGCAGATCCAACATCTTGGCCGCCCATCGGGCAGCCTTGGGTGCATCCAAGATGGCAGCAGCATCCGGTCCCAATTGTTTGGCAATGTCCAACCAGGACAGGGCGCCTTGGGCTTCCAACTGAGCTTGCTGCCGCGCCAAAGGCGAGCGGTATTGCAAGGTGATGGTGCGCCCGTCCAAGGCAAGGTTCGGCAATTCCCCGCGCCGCGATAAAATCGTGAGGGCGCGGGCGACCAGCGGTGTCAAAAGTTCGGCCTGCAATCGGCCATAGGTCGCACCAAGCAGCCGCGCCGTTTCTGCTGCGCGGTGCAACACCTCGGTCGCGGTCATGCCGGGTGTTGCCACGGTGGCTAAGCGGTCGGTCAGTAAGCTGGAGCGAATAGCTTGCCGCAACGTGGCCAAGGTTAGATCCGAAACATTGAAATTTCCCGGCGGCTGCAGCGGCGTTAAACCGGATGACCCCACGGCCTTGGGAATGATAGTGCCAGGTACCAACTTGACCGTTGCCGGATTAAGTACCCCATCATCATCGGCTTGCCAAATCCCGGTGACAGCAATGGCCGCGTTCTTCAGCGTCAGCTCGACGACCTTGTTCGCGGTTTTAATATCCGGCAGCGCCTTCATCACCGGCGAGCGACCGTAAACGTCGCCTGGTGCTTTCATCCAACGAAAAGAGAGAAACGGCGATTGATCAAGATGTGCATGGACAAGCAGATGAGGTCCACTTGATTTTTCCGCGCCCCCTTCCAACACGGCGCAGTAATCGTATCCACTGCCAGCCTCGCGAGGGGTCACCGCTTCTATCACCGTATAAAGACGATCAGCCTCATCGGAAAAAGATGCGGGAATTTCTGCCGCAGGAAAGCGCGCCTGCAATTGAAGCCGGCTAAGACGATTGCGGCGATAGGCGACATCCAATCGTCCATCAGCGCCTTCTTCCAACACCACATCCCACAGCGGCACGGCGGCAAAGCGAAAAGCGCTGGCTTGGCCCGGTGTCGTTTCTTCAAACGATAAACAGGCGGTCCCCGATACAATGAGATCAAGAAAGCATTGATGTATCTCTACGGCGAAATTCGAGCGATCAAAATGCTGCTGCATAATTTCGGCGGCACGCTCAAGCTTGGGCGAAAGATCGCCATGCAACTGTTCGGGAATTTCTCGGCCCGGCGCAAAGCCGAACCATCTCGCCCACGGGGGCGTAAGTTCAGCCAGCAGACTGGCGGCCAATTGATCCACGGCATCGGGGGCGGTGCCATCAAACAATCGCTCGCGCGGTGCGGGGCCGGATGATGATGGGGCGGCAAAGGGAGCATCTTCGCGGGACGGCAAACTATAGGCGTAACAGTCACGCCACAAAGTCTCCCATGAACTGCGCTGCATCTTGGCGCGCTGAAACCGGGCCAGGACATTTTCCGGTGTCATATCATTCTCCCAACAGAAATTTGCGCGCGGGCGTAAGGCTGGCTGTCGCAGACGGCCGCTCAAGAACGCCGGTAAGTCCGGTTTTGACCGTGGTGCGAAGACCCTGGTTAACCCGGCGTTGCGGGCGAAGATCTTCTTTCACTGCCGCCGACACCGGAGGAAGAGGCGGCGGGGGCGGCACGGGGGTGGGGGCGCTAAAGCGGCTAGCCATCAAGGATCTCCCAAAAAGTGAAGGGGTGAGGACGAACGAGAATGTGCGGGGCAAAACAAAAAACCCGCCGCGGTTTTCCGGGGCGGGTGGTTAGAGACGGAGTCATGGCCTCATGAGTTCCTATATAGTTCTAATTTTAGTTCCTGTCAACGGTATTTTTTCTTAAAACAAACAAGAATTATCGCCAGCCTGTGGGCAAGATTTCCTCCACCCGCAAAGTCCCATGTCTATTTCTTAGAAGATGGTGCCGGTTTTGCAGGAGGGGCAGATCGGCGGGTTTTGCTTTTGGTCAGAGATAAAAACAATTGCCACGGAGTCCAAACCAATCCGCATGGGAGGTTCAAGATATTCTTTACTACGGCAACGCAGGTCATTGGTTGCAGCAGGGAAAAACAAGATCTTTTCCGCCGCGCGGATCGGATCGACGCCGTTATCACCGGCCCCATCACAGGCACCGGGATCGCTCCCTTCGTGGTATAAAATCGAATCAGCTCGGTAACAGAATAGGCGGGAAGATATTTGATCATCAACCGTCCGCACAACGGATCCAGCATCACCCATCCATCACGGAGTCGCCACAGGATAAAGCAATGACGGAATCCTGGTTTTAAGAGATAAAACCATGGAAATTCCAGGTCGCCGCGAAAGATGACGATTGCTCGCACCGGGGATGACGCCAGATTGTGGTCGCGGTTCATTGGACGATTCCCTTGGCGCGAAGAAGCGGCGTCAGACGCTCAAAGGCTTCACGCCAGAGCTTGGAAAAATTCGCCTCTTCACCCCGCGCATGGGGTGATGGCGCCCGGCCCATCCGTCCATACTCCATCAAGATGCGCACATGGGCCCGGCGCAGGCGCCGCCGGTGAACCAAGCGGACGATCTCGCGCACCACGTCATCAGGCTCGCACGGTTTGGGTGCGGATTTTCCCGCTTCAAATCGCGCCCCTTCGGCGCGGGCGGTAAGGCACGCAACGCACCAAAACCAGCACGCCGTACTGGTCGGAAAAGGCTCACCAATCGATGTTCTTCTGCCGGTAGAGATAAGTTTCAAATTGCCCATGATTATGCTCCCTGAAAGGGCGGTTTTGACTCGCGGTAAACGAGTGTTCTATTATTGTTCTCTAGTAAGGCGGGAGTCTATATGTACAAATACCCATGTCAAGGTTCAAACAGAATTTGATCCTAATGACTTTCTGAACGCGAATTGTGAAGGTGTTCCCATGTTGAGACATGCGGACATATGGCGGGGGATTGACCGTTTGGCTGCGACACATAATTTGTCGCCGTCAGGCCTGGCACGAAAGTCAGGATTAGATCCCACCACCTTTAACAAATCAAAACGGGTTGCCCGCGATGGCAAGCCGCGGTGGCCGACGACGGAAAGCCTGGCAAAGATTCTTTCTGCGACTGGCGCCGGTATGACGGAATTCGTCTCGTTGATGAGCGAAACACCCGGCACCTCGGTGATTCAACGCATCCCGGTCATTGGCTATACGCAAGCCGGACAGGCCGGTTACTTTGATGACGCGGGCTATCCGGCAGGCAAGGGCTGGGACGAGGTGGAGTTTCCCGATATCGGCGATCCCCATGTCTATGCGCTGGAAATCAATGGCGACAGTATGATGCCGGTTTACCGCGACGGTGATGTGGTGGTGGTCTCGCCCCAGGCGCAGATCCGCCGCAACGACCGGGTGGTTCTGAAAACCGTCGAGGGCGAGGTGATGGCCAAGGTGCTCAGCCGCCGGTCGGCCAAGAAAATCGATCTGCACTCGCTCAACAGTGATTTCCCCGATCGCAGCCTCGATAGTGACGATGTGCTGTGGATCGCGCGGATTATCTGGGCCAGCCAGTAGTTTTTGACGCGTTGATTCAGAGATTCCTGTTACAAGATTCAATTCCTTAAAATTTTAACTACGACTCTTCTCCTATCCTGGGTATGGAGAGTCGCGATTGCTGTCGATTAGGAATCCTTGAATCGGCCAGACGAGCACCCGCTCCCCGACTAGCGCCCGTTTAGGGGCAGGCTTAGGATCAGCGAACTTCTTCGTAATAGGAAAACCGATCATGGCCGCAAGTTTAGGCGACGATAATTGTCAGACCTTCATTGAGGGAAAGTGGGTGGCAGGTAATCCGCCGCTGATGCATGCCATGACCCATGCGGTGTGGCTGGGCTCGGTGGTGTTCGATGGTGCCCGCGCCTTCGAGGGCGTTGCACCGGATCTCGATCTTCATTGTCAGCGTGTCGTCAATTCGGCATCGGTGCTGGGCCTTGCGCCGACGATGAGCGCGATAGAGATCGAAGCCGTGGCGCGGGACGGCATCAAAAAATTCGCGCCCAACACCGCGCTGTATATTCGGCCGATGTTCTTTGCCGAGGACGGGATGCTGGCGCCGGATCCCGCGACTACCAAGTTTGCGCTGGTGATGTGGGAGGATCCCTTGCCAGCGCCGACCGGATTTTCCGCCGTGGTGACGCCGATGCGTCGCCCGCCGCCCGAGGCCGCACCCAGTGAAGCCAAGGCGTCCTGTCATTATCCCAATCTGGGTCGCGCCGTGCGCTGGGCAAAACAACAGGGCTTTGACAACGGCATCGTGCTCGATCCCGACGGCAAGATCGCCGAGTTCGCGTCATCGAATATTTTCTTCGTACGCGACGGCGTGGTGGTAACGCCAGCCGCTAACGGCACGTTCCTAAACGGCGTGACGCGGCGCAGGGTGCTGGCGTTGCTCCGCGCTGACGGGGTGAAGGTTGAAGAACGCGTTGTTGATCCATCGGAACTGGATCAAGCGTCAGAGATTTTCTCCACCGGCAACTACGCCAAGGTGATTCCGGTGACGCGGATGAACGCGCGCACGCTGCAACCCGGCCCGATCTTCCGCCGCGCCCGAGAACTTTATTGGGCCTATGCGCACGGGAAGTAATTTGCTGTTTGCGACTAAAGCTATTTGTCTCATAGCGTTTGCAATTACGACATAAAATTAGGAGCTTATTATGAAGTTATCAATTTTTATTATCATTGCAGCCCTGCTCTGCGGCAGCATTCTTGGATACTTCTCACGCTTGGCCGTCGTTTCAGATCTTACTGTCATTTTGCCTTATCAGCCAACAATAGTTGGAGGATTAGCTATTTTGGGAGCTTTAATCGCTTACGTCAGTGCAGCGCATATGGCAGATACTCATTTAAAGATTGCTGAAAAAAATTTAAGACAACAGAAAGAGCAGAGCGCAGAAGTTATTTTTAATAAGAAGAGAGAAATTGCTTTATTGGCACAAATTTTGATAACAGAAATTTTTATTATGATAGCGAGAGGCTATCTGGTACATAAAAATATTATAAAGCCAATAAGACCATGGATTATAATTTGACGACAGCTAATCTAATTAGCCTAGAAAAAATCATCAAAGTTTATCTTGATAAAACATTGAGTAATCTTGATGATTTCATGAAGTTAGATTTACAAATTTCAAAAGGCATTTATTACGTATATCACGTTACTAATGCTTTATGCGAAAAGTTAAATAATTTTTAATGAGAGTACATTAATAGAAAGAAAAGGAAGACTGAAAGAAGCTAAAAAGCTTTACTCATATATGGGTGTCGTAATAATCGATATCCTTGAAAAGGAGGATATAATAAATAAGCTAAATTCTTACAGCCAATCAAAATTGACCGAAACTACATATGCTTCGATAGTAGATGAGTTGACGAATTATAAAGAATTTTTTCAAGAAGATTACGATGATTTTTCTGAATTTCTTAGGATAAGAGATGGAGCTAAAGCGGACTAATAGCCTTAGGTTAACCATCTCCGCTATCACGTCGCGCCAATGTCTCGAGATCGACTATCCGCCGGGACGGCGAGTGGTGGCGCCGCATATTTTGGGGCGTACGCGTGACGATAAGATGGTGCTAAGCGCCTATCAGCTCAGTGGCGCAAGTGAAAGCGATGAAACAGAGGGATGGAAAACTTTCTATCTCGATCTCATACGCATGTGGCGGTGCGTGACGAAAAATTTTTACCGCAGCCAGATTACAATCCGCGCGATCCGAAAATTGCTCGCATCGTCGCGCGGATTTAATCAGCTCGGAATAGGCTTAGTTCATCGTCGTTAACACGATGCGTAAGTCGGGGGTTGTGTGTTCTCAAATACAAACATCACCTCTGATGGTATGATGTTATAGGGCAGCTCGCCATTATCTTGGGCTGCCTTCATCACCAGAGTCTCCACGTCGCTTCGTATCGTTTTATTGCTCAGGCTTTGAAAGCCGCCGACCCCATAAGGGCCGACTGTCTTCCCGTGGTATTTAATGAATACATTCATCGTGTGTCCCTCCTGCGGTTAACGGATGTGTTCCCCGTCCCCGATGTCTGCTTTTATTGTGTGCAACTGATTTTTTTTCTGGGCCGTATCATGCTCCCTCCCGAGGGGCGCGTCGGCCGTTTGTTATTTGTATTCGACGATGAAGTATAGGCACCTTATAAAATGCGTCACAAGCGAAGATCGTAAGCTGATGATTACGTTGAACAATAAAAATAACGCTAAATGCGATTATTAACGATCGCGTGAAAATGCCAGCAACATGACGGTATAGCTTAAAAATTCTACGCGTTATTCTGCGCTTTACGGGCCAGCAATAACAACAACATAGCCATCAGGATCGCGCAGCCAGCATTCGTAATGCCCGGCATTGGGATTGAAGCGGCGTTCGTCAATGATCTCGGCATGGCCCGCCTTAGCCAGGTTAGTCGCACGTTTGACGGCATCGGCAAAATTATCGGTGGCAAACCACAGCAGGACGCCATAGCCATGGGGCGCCCCATCGGGATCACCCAAATTCGGATGATCATGATCACCCCAATGATGCAGCTGTAAAATCATCTCGCCGGTTGCGGGATCGAACAGCTGTTCGTAGTCATCGCCCCCATGCCCGCTGGTGCAGCCGAGAAGTTTTTGGTACCAGCGGCTGCTAGCGGGAACATCTTTGACGGCGATCAATGGTTGCGGTTTCATAACGTTCTCTCCCGTGAGGGTGTCTCTCGTGCAAAAAAATCGCGCACCGCGGTGACGGCCTCGGCTAGACCCAAACGCGCGATTCGAACATCATCGGGAAAGGCGGTGGCAAGACGACTGGGCAGCCGTGAATCCAGCAACACAAACACACCGCGATCGGTACTGCGGCGGATCAAACGGCCAAAGGCTTGCCGTAGGCGCAGGCGCGTCAGCATATCGGCGTAGGCCGCCTTGCCGCCGGGAAAAACATCGGCCCGGGCCTTATAGAGAATATCGGGTCGCGGCCAGGGCACGCGATCAAACACCACCAAGCGAAGAGAGCGTCCGGGCACATCAACACCATCGCGCACCGCATCGGTGCCGAGTAAGCAGGCGTCTTCCTCGGCACGAAAAATATCGATCAAGGTTGCGGTGTCGACGCCGTCCACATGCTGAGCGTAAAGAGGGATGCCCGCTGCTTCTAATGGCGCGGCGATCCGCGCCTGCACCTCGCGCAGACGACTGATGGCGGTGAAAAGACCAAGCCCGCCGCCGTGGGAGGCTTCGAACAAGGCGCGATAAGCCGCCGCCATTTGTCCTGGATCCTTGCCGTCGATATTCTTGACGATCAGCACTTGGGTTTGGTGGGGATAGTCGAAGGGCGACGGTACCCGCACCAATACCGCCGGCTTGGCCAAATGCCGCGTGCCGGTGCGCGCCTCGGCAGCGATCCAATCGTCGGCGTCATGGCCGGTGCGATCGGCCAAGGTCGCCGAGGTAATCACTCCGCCATGAACACTAGCTTCGATCGCTTGGGCGAAGGGTTGCATCGGATCGCGCCAATGGCGGTAAAGGCCAATATCGATATCGCGGCCGTCAATCCGGTCGATAGCACACCAATCGACAAACTCTGGCGGTGTTGTAGAGCGAAGGCTTTTTAACATCGCCCGCCATGCCGTCACGGGGGTGATGGCGCGATGATGAAGTCCGCGCACCACCGCCTCGATGCGTACACGGGTAGCGGCGTCAATCTCCCCCGCTTCGCTGCCGGCAAGACGCGCGGCAATTAAGCTACGAAGCTGCGTTAAGGGTTCTTCCAACCGTCCTAAGGCGAGATCAAGAGCTGCGGCTGCGGCTAACAATCCGTCGACCGGATCGGTGGTGGTTGCTTCCAGCCCATAGGGGCCGTCACGATCGGCAACCCGCGCGTAAACCTGAGTGCGAATATGCGCAAGGAAAACTTCGGTTGGTCCGCGCGGTGCATCATCGGCCAGACGTTTGATCCATCCGTCACCCGGAAGGGCGCGGGCGGATTCAAGCGCAGCACCTAAAGCCAATTCGGCGGCAGCATTGCCGGCGGCAAGATCTTCGGCGCGGCGTTTTAGGCCGCGGGCGCGTCCCCGTCCTCCCTCGGCACCTAAAAGCCAGCGGCGCAATTCAGCGGTTTCGGTTCCCGATAAGGCCGCCGAAAAGGCGCTGTCGGCAGCATCAAACAAATGATGGCCCTCATCGAACACAATCCGCGTCGGTAATTGTCCATCTTCGCCGCGGCTGGCGTTGATCAAGGTCAGAGCGTGGTTTGCCACGACCAGCTTCGCACGGGCGGATCTGCGAATGGTGCGCTCGATAAAGCATTTATTGTAATGAGGGCAAGCGGCATGGATGCATTCGCCTCTGCGATCGGCCAAACTTAAACTGCGCCGCGTTCCCAAGAGATGAACCAACCATCCGGGAAAATCCCCGCCGACCAAGTCGCCGTTTCGCGTTGCTCCGGCCCAACGGGTAATGAGACCAAGCGCAACCGCATCGGAGACGCGGCCGCCGGGACCCAGTGAGATTAATCCGCGGACCGCTTCTTCCAAGTTTAACAGGCAGAGATAATTTTCCCGGCCCTTGCGCACCACGGCACGCAAAGATTTTTCCACGGGATCAGGATAGAGCCGGTCAAGTTCGGTATCGAGTTGATGCTGAAGATTGCGGGTAAAGGTCGACAACCACACTGTGCCATCGTTCTTCTCGGCCCATAAACTGGCGGGGGCAATGTAGCCTAAGGTTTTACCGACACCGGTGCCGGCTTCGGCCAGAATAAGGGTGGGCGCCGCCAGCGCCGGTGGTGGTTGAAACGCGGCGCTTAAGGCTGCAGCATAATCGGATTGTGGCGCCCGCATCTCGGCATCACCACCCAAAAGATCGGCCAGCCGCCTCTTGGCTTCATCAGAGGAAACACCAATTTGTCCCGCAGGGGGCGGCGGCTCGTGATCGGCAATCTCGGGCAGACGACGCCATACTTCAAAACCAGATATCGTTCCTGCTGGTGTTGTCTCGGGCGATGGAGATATCGGTCGGTTTTGATCAAGAGCGTGGAGCACCCACGGTCCCCAACTCCACCCGCCGCGATCCATAGCAGCGGCAAGATCGATCATGTCGCGGCGTTCGGTAAGGGATTTGGTTTGCGACAATTCGGTAAGAAGTAAGCGCGTAATCTCGATCAGCCCCAAGGCTTCTCGGACAGGCGTGGTGGCGGGTGGTTGCTTCATTGCGATCGCAAGCCCACGCGGTGTCGGCAGGGCGAAGCTAGCCGGCCGGACGAAGGCAAATAATTCTAAAACATCTAGCGCCGGAAAACTGTCGATCCCCAATCGGCGCGCCGTTGCCAGGCGGTGACACAGAATGGGGACAAGGCCAGCATCAACCCTTAAGGCAGCATCCCCGTGACTTAATGCTTCAATCGTTCCATCAGAATCCAAGAGCACAGCGTCCCGTGCCGATGCCACAAGAACAGGGGCATCTGGAAGAAATGTCTGATTGGAAGAAGGGGAGTCGGGCGCGCGCATGGCGGCGGAGTATACGGGAGATTTAGCCGTCTTGGATGGTTATTCTTGGACGGTTATTTTTATCCTCTCACCATCCTTATTTACGGCAAAGATTGTTGCCGGATCGATGGCCCTTAAGGATGTAAGTGGCTAAGGATGATGCGGCGGCGGGTTTGGGTTGAACTGATTATTACCCGATGCCTGAAGGCTCTTTAAGTCTCCGCGTGATGGGCGGGCTGTCTCGTCCTGAGCTGGGGTTGGGGCAGGACGCAATGCAGGTGGATTTGGTCGAGGCGCTGGTAGAGCAACGCCTAAAAGCTGATCCAAATTGTCTGCACTGTTGCCCACAGACGCAAAACCAATCGTCAGTGTGAAGGCGCTGATGCAAACGACCAGTCTAAAAGTAGATGGCTTAATTGCCATATTACCCTCGTTGAAAAAGTCGAGGAGAACCCAAATCAATTCTCCGTGCACCCAAAAGGATGCCCGTTAATAAAGAAAAAAGCAAAACAACGGTATTGTCTAAAAACTAGACTAAATAAAGCTAAACACGTAGCAAGGGATCTATTTGAATAACCAAGAAATTTCGCTGTTATTTGTCCTGTATTTTGCCTCATTTTTTATTACTTAAAAAGGTAGGCTGTTGCATCGAGGACGTACAGAAAATATTTTTAAAATTAACAGGAATAAAAAAGCGGACACCACGTAGGTGTCCGCTTTTTGTTTAGTTGCTCAGCGCAAACTTAATCGGCCCGGGTGACCCGGCCCTCGACTTTGGGTTCGATCGACCCGCCTTGCGATTTGATGTAATCCCGCAGCACATCTTCGAGATTGGCGCCGCCGTCGCGAACGTCGGTGGCTTTGCTCTTGAACATGGCGTACCCATCGCCGCCGGCACGCACGAAGTCGTTGGTGACAACGCGATAGCTGGCTTTGGTGTCGAGCGGCTTATAGCTGCCGTCGGCTTGGCGGATCTCAACCTTGGTGATCCGTTTTCCGGCCGGTTGTTTTGCCGACCAGGTGTAGCGGGCGCCCGCGACCTGGGCGAAGCGTCCGGTGCCCTCGTTCTTGGCATCTTCGGCCTTGCTGACGCCGTTTTCCAACGCGGCCAGCAACTCAGCCCCGGTCAGTTTAAACGTCGACACGCTGTTAGAGAAGGGAAGAACCTCAAGCACGTTACCAAAAGTAATCTGACCTTTGGGGATGCTGGTGCGGATACCGCCACCGTTTTGGATGGCGACTTGTGTGCCTTCGTTTTTGGTCTTCCACAACAGACTATCGGCGATCAGATTGCCGAGATTGCACTCGACGTGACGGCAAACTGCACGATCACCGTTCAGCTCGACCTTGGCTTCGCCGACTGCTTGAGTGCGGAGGTCAGCCAAAGGCTTCGCCATCTCGTCAACCATGGCTTGAACACCGACATCTTGCGGAACCGATGAGTCCAGCAGGATTGGGTTGCCTTCCCATTTTGTCAGCACACCGTTGTTGTCAAAGGTTGCATCCAAATGGCCTAAGAAGATGCTGGCGTAATAAGCCTGCACGATCAGGGAGGGTGCGCCGGAAGGTTGTTTTACCACGATCGGATATTTGCCTTCCGCGGCGCTATCGGTGTTTGACAGCAAGGTGTGGCTGTGGCCGCCGACAAAGATGTCAACGCCATCTACTGTCTTGGCCAATTTCTCGTCTTCAGCTTCACCGATATGCGACAGCACGATGATCTTGTTGATCTTGGCCGCCTTCATTTTATTAACCTCAGCTTGCAAAGTCTGCTTTAGGGGCATGAACTTTACCTTGCCGGGGCTGGCCAGGGTTGGCGTATCGGGTGTGACCAAGCCGATAATACCGATGGACTGACCGCCAACCTCGATCACCATGCTGGGCGCGAACCGGCGTTGGAGAGAGGGTTCCTGATCGACATTGACGTTGGCAGCCAGCAGGGGCGGCTGCAGTCCCTCAAAAAACTTGGCGATTTCAGGAACGCCGTCATCGAATTCATGATTGCCGAAGATAATGGCATCATAGCCCATGCGATTGACGAAAGGCTTTACGGCGTCACCCTTGGCTTTGGTGTAAAAGAGCGAGCCCTGAAAGCGGTCGCCGGCATCAAGGACCAAAACATTTGGGGCGCCGGCGCGAAGGTCCTTAATCTTGGAATAGATCCGGGCGTAACCGCCAAAGCATTTCTTGTCGGTCATATCCTTGGGCGTGCAATAGCTGCCCGAGCGGGTGACTTGATCGACCCGCGCGTGAACGTCGTTGGTGTGCAGAATACGTAATGTGTAATCCTGGGCGTGCGCATTCATAGAAATGCTTAAGCTGGCGCCCATAGATAAAGCTAAAGCCGCCGGTGTAACGGCAGCACGAAATAGGCTGAACATAATGTCTTTCTCCCCTCATTTGAGGCCGTCGTCCTTGTGGCCGGCCCCGCGGGCGCGACCCTAGCAGCCTTTAAAGAGGCCGTCACCCCGGGTCCGAATTTGGGGCTGCAATTTGCGGCTCAATTTGCCGTTGTGATCGGGGTTGTGATCCAGGCCTTAATCAAGGAACTTCATTTTGCTGCGTTAAGGCGGGTTGCGAGGTTGCGCCGACCGTGTTAGACACCGCCCAACTGGGTCGATTGCGGGCGCTTTGCCTTGGTATCCGCCCCTTTTCGGAGGGGGCATTGTGTCGCTTTAGGGCCTTGAGACACCAAATGTGGGGATGAGTCGGACGTGGCTTCCGAAGGTTCGGGTTTAAACGCTATAGCGCGCCGATATGCGGCGGCATTATTTGATCTTGCGGGTGACCGTAAGGTGCTGGACGCGGTTGCTGCGGATTTAAAGGCTTTGAAGGCGTCTTTACAGGCAAGCGACGATCTGCGGCGCCTGGTCGCAAGCCCTATGATTTCTCGCGCCGATCAAGCCAAGGTGGTGGATGCCCTGGCGGTGCGAGCCAAGGCCCATGATCTAACCCGGAATTTTTTGGGTCTTCTGGCACGTAACCGGCGCTTAGGTGCGCTTGAGGCGACGATCAACGGATTTTTGGCCAAGTTGGCCGAAGCTCGCGGTGAAGAAACCGCCGAGGTAACGACGGCAAAACCGCTCTCCGATGCGCAACGTGCAACGGTGACGGCAAGCTTGAAACAGGCAGTAGGACGCGCCGTAACGGTGACCGAAACTGTCGATCCCGCCATTCTTGGCGGACTAATCGTTAAGGTGGGCAGTCGAATGGTCGACGGCTCGCTGAAGTCGAAATTGCAAAGACTCGAACGCGCGATGAAAGGGAACGGCTGATGGAC
>Ga0075163_10001334_pt1 | contig 33084 bp, 38 predicted proteins | sample JI1023141ADNA_FD_71478 | JGI IMG/M metagenome (GOLD analysis project Ga0075163, IMG submission 71478) | Wastewater effluent complex algal communities from Wisconsin, to seasonally profile nutrient transformation and Carbon sequestration -... | ecosystem: Engineered > WWTP > Effluent > Algae...
TCGCTCCACGAGATGCACCGGAGGGCCATCTGGCCCGATTCCCCCGCCAGCGTCAAGCGCTTATCGCCCGCGTGCGGTGTGGGCGTGGCTCGGCGGCGACGATGCATGCGCGTGCATCGAAGGCGCGTCGCGCGGGCGATCGCAGGCGGGCCGCGGGCGCGAACACGTGGGGACCGCGGCGCGTCGCGGCGACGCCCGGTGCTCGCCTCGCGGACCGCGGAGGGTGGCCAGCGGGCGGGACGGGGTGGCCAACTTGTTTGTCTACTGCTGCCGCTCAAGCGGCGATCTGGCGGGTGTTGCCACCCGGTGCCAGTCCGTTGCCAGACATGCCCGCGTCGGGGCTGTCGATGCTGTCGAGGATCGCAGCAGCCGCGGCCGCGGGGGCGGAGCCCCGCACGTCGTGGATGTAGCCCTGCGTGGTGGTTGCGAGCTTGTGCCGGAGATGCGCTTGCGCGGTCGACACATCACCGCCCGCGAGGATCACCCGCGATGCGGCGCAGTGGCGCATGAAGTGACCGCGCCGCGCCTGGAGTCCCGCGGTCTCGTGGATCGCCATGATGCGGGCGCCGATGACGTTCGTGTACAGCGGGTCCATGTCGCCGCGCGTCAGCACGTAGACACCGCCGACGTGTCGGTGACTCTCCAGCGCGAGCCGGAGCCGCTTCGTCATGCTGACGCGACCTGCCTCCCCGGCCTTGACGATGACGTCAGAGTTACCGGCGAGCGGCCGTTGATTCTGGACGATCAGCTGGTTCGCGGCCCAGTCGATGTCCTTCCATCGGAGCCCGGCGACTTCTCCGGGGCGGAGCCCGGCGTCGATGCCGAGCAGGATCGTCAGCTCCAGATTCTCCCCCGGGAACCGGGACAAAAGCGCGGGATCGCGGGCGGCCATGAGCAACCGTCCGATTTCCTCGGCTCCGTGAGCGATTTCTTTCGGCTTCTTCTCCGCCCGCTTCGTGGGCAATTCCGGCATGCGGTCGATGTGCTCATCCTCGCGGGCGATTTTGAGCAGGTTGCGAACGAGTGCCATGCAGTGTTTCAGGTACGGCGCCGAGAAGCTGGAGAAGTGCGCGGTGATCTTCTTGCAGACGGCGCGGTCGATGCAGTCGACCGGAACGTCGGCGAGGATACCGGCGAGCTGTCGCCAGTGGCTTTGCACAGTCCGGAGGTTCGACGCGTTGCCGTTAGCGATCGCAGCCTCGTGTTCCTTCCACAAATCGCCGAGCGTCGGTACCTTGGCGCGTACCGGAGCGGGTGCGGCCTTGCGGGTGGTGGTGGTGGGTTTCGTGGTCGGTGCGGTCTCCTCGTCTGCTGCATCGTTGGCAGGCTTTGAGAATCCATCGCGGATGAGGCCGCGGAGAATCTCGTGTGCCTGGCGTTCGCCCCACATCTTGGCCGCGGTCGCGTCCATCCCACGAGGCGCTACGATGCGCTTGCGGTATGTCTGGCCGGGTTTGTGTGGGTGCGGGAACATGACGTCAACGTGCTGGCGGGTGATGTCTTTGGCGTACGGGCGGGTGGTGATCGTCACTTTGGGGTGGCCTTGCTGGCCTAGCCCTTGAATCTCACGCAGCCAAGTCTGGACGCTCCCGTACCGATACACAACCTTACCGCCCACCTTGTGATACGGCGGCCCTTTCATAGCGCCGCGCCAATTCTCCAAGGTTTTCGCCGATATCCGCAGGATCGCCGCGGTCTCCCGCGGGGTCAGTAGATCAGCGTCGCTATGTGAGTTCTCATCACGATCGACACGATCAAGGACAACATGGTCGTGACCAGATTTGCGTGCGTTACCTGGTCGCGGGGTTCGATCGGGCGAATCGTTCGCAGCGTCGTCGTGCGATAGCGAGTTGAATGCCGAAACGAGCGTGAGGTAGGGGTCCGAGTATTCGGGGATGGTGGCGAGAGCGGGCATCGAAAGTCATCGTGTAGATCATGGCAATAGTCCTTGATCGGGGGTGCGGGGTTGTGGATTAGGCAGCGAGGTCTGTTGGCGCGAAGTGCATGTCGTAGCGCGTCCAGCCAGCTGCGCGCATGGAGCCGGGTCCGTATCCGGCGTCTCGGAGCACTTGACGGGCGAGTTTCATCGCGTCGGCCCTATTGTAAAGGAATCGGCCGCCACGTTTACCCGCGCCGATCTTGTTGTAAGCGGCGATCAGGGCCGGGCGCAGTAAGGATTGCGCGTCGGAGTATTCGATAGCGTAACCCTCGCCGGAAAGGGTGACGCAGATTTCACCGTAGGTGGCAGCGACGATCGGACGGCCGTAGCTAACGCGGCGTGGGTCATTGGATTCCATGCCGCCGATTTTAACACGGCTCGATTACTGTCACGTCAGCCGTGCGTCCAGGGGCCTACCAGGGGCGAGTCATCGGGGTGTTCGGCGGTAGCTCGATTGGGACAGGATTCAGAATCGACATAGCCGCGGCGAAAGCCTCGTTCGCTAGTGTCTGGTGCGTATGGTAGGCGGACCATAGCGCCGTGAACCGATCAGTGGGGGCCACGGGCGTGGCCTTGCGGGGCTCGGCGGGTTTCGGGGTCCGGGGCTTGCTGGCGGTGGGCTTGCGGGGAGCGGGCTTACGGGGCGCACGCTTGCTGGCGGGTATTGTGGTGGGGGTGAGGGCGGTGTCGGTAGTGGTTGTGGTGGTCATGTGGAGTTCCTTGTGTTCGACGGGCCCTATCCTCGCCAAGAAGTTTCGAGAGTCAATAGGGGTCAGCCGACTATCGCACAGACAGCCCGATAAAGGCACTTGCGCGACGGTTTACGGGACATTCTCAGATCGGCGCAAACTAGCTCGATCTGGCAACGAATTATTTGGATGCTCGGCCCGCTATCTCCGGGCTGCGACGGCGCGCCTGTAGAGAGAACGCGCGCGTTGGTCCGGAGATGCGGGCTGTCAAGGGGTCGTCAGGCCGCTCGTATAGGGTCAGGCTGTGGCTTCCGGTAGCGAGGTGGAGGCAGCATTCGTGATGACGGTGCAGGCGAACTGGGCAGTCAGACCGGCGTCAGCGTAGAGCGCCTTGACAGTCGCCAGGGCGGCCTCAGCCTTGGAGGCCGGAACCACCACGCAGTCATGAATCGTCAGAACAGGAATCTTTTGCGCAGCCAGGGCCGGGACGAGACGGTCAATCCAGATCGTCGCCTCCAAGCGCTGCATCCGGCAAGGCAGCTCGGCGGTGCCGGATGCTTCCTTCGCCTTCCAGATCCACTCATGTACCGTGGGCCAGCGAGCGGCAAGGGCAAGGCCCTCTTTAGAGTTCCTCTGGACGAAATCCTCACCGTAAAGCCACGCCCCCATAATCCGACCCTTCCACGCGGAGCGCTCCGCCTTGGACGGGTATCGGCCGTAGACCGTGAAATACGATTCCTCATAGAACTTCCCGCCGTAGCAGACCTCAGCGAATTCGCGGGCGTCATCGGTGCCCAGCTCGTCCAAAGCCAGTTTGGCCAGGAATACCATTTGCGAATTCGTAGCGTCGATCTCGACCAGGGCGCCGTCGTCATCGCCCAGCGGGCCGAGGCTTAGGAACGGGCGCAAAGGGGCATGCTTGAGGCCGCTTGTATCGACCGCCTGGCCCTTCTTGACCTTCGGGGTCTCCGTGTTCGCCAGCGACGTGATAGCCGTATGGACACGGTGGCCGGATCGGTCACGACGGGCCCAGGTGTGCTTGTCGACCTGCCAGCGCCACAGCCCTACCATGCGCTCTGTGGCCTTTGCCTCGTATACTGGCCCGGCAGAGGTGGCGATTGCGTCCGCGATTTCATTGAAATCACACCGAGCGGCCAACTCGTCAGCCCTACCTGATTCGACACCTGCGGCGATCAAAATGGCAGTGACAGCGCCTTCAAGGTCGAAAGTTGCAGCGTGGAGGCAGCTCAGTGCCCAGGGCGGCACCTTGAGCGTCTCCTCGTCACGTGTCTTGTACTGGCGGTCTCCAAGTGCGGCAGGGTAGCGGCGGCGCGGACGCGTTGCCCACGAATCAGAGAGCTTGTAGCGCTTGGCGCGAACTCCGGGGATATAGGAGACTCCCTCAGTCATAACGCCCTGCGCGGTTAGGTCATTGCGAAGGGTGTCCCAAACAAATGATTGCTTGCCGCGGCCGCCAGTAGTACGAAAGCGGTCGCGTGCCCACTGCGCAGAGATGTGTACTCCTTCCGGGCGTGAGCTAACTTTGTCGAGGAGGTCTACGGCTGCGCTGCGCATCTTTTCGTCGGAATACAGCTCAGCGGCTCCTGCCGGGATATAGACGAATGGAACGGGTTCTGCTACGATTGTTGTGTCAGTCATGTTGTCTCTAAGCGGCGCCTTTTCATCGGGGGCGCCGTTTCTATTTCGCCATTAGACACCGCCGCGCATATCTCGTCAACCCGTACATGTATACGTGCCTCCGTATACAACATAAGGGCGGCCTCCCCCCCCCTCCCGGTTTGTTCAAAAATTAAAGCAAAGGGAAGGGGGAGGGGGGCGGCCCTTATGATGTATACGGAGCTCGCGGGAGGCCGCCTCGTTTGTACAAATCGCGTCGACGCGACACGGGATCGAGGCCGCGATATTCTGACGATGCACTGCGCCGGCCTAGCCATGGTGCACGGCGAGAGGCCGCTGACAGGGTCTGTAGGTGCCCGACATGAAACAGCCAGGCCGGCGCAAGGCACTGATTCGATCGAACCGCCGCACCTGTCGATTGCGCTCGATCGAATGCACTGGTAGAGTAGGTGCATGGATAACAGCACAGTAACTATCAGCCTATCGACCGACCCGGCCGTGAATGAGACCGCTTTGCGCGAGCTCTGGACTCGCCTAGCCGCCGATGGCGTCGTCGTTGAGCAGGCCCGTGCGCCGTCGCTGGAGACGCTCCAGGCCCGTGCTCTTGAGCTACTCGGCGCCGCCATCGACCTGCAGATCAAGAACGTCACCTATAGCGATCCTGATGCCGAGCGGGCAGCACGTCTCGCAATCGACCTGGCTCGCGCGGTGGGAGCGGTCTAACCATGTCGCTTGATTACACCGTAGACATGAGTGACCTTCCGGTCGACCACCCGCTCGTAATCGCGGCCCGCGAGGTCCGAGACGCACACCGCCGGTTCAATGACCTCGCAGCGCGATACGCCCCTTGGAGGGCCTTACCCGAACGAATTGGCGTCCTATATGACGAGGAGCACATCGACGGTGAGGGCGGATTCCATGCGTCTGACGAAGACGGCGGCATGTGGGTCGATTGCATCACCGAGGCCAAGCCAGGGAGCACGGGTAAGACCCAGATCTCGGCGCGCGCACTCCGTGCAATGGGCTACGAAGTGCCTCCGTTCACAGGCACACCGTGCCCGCGTTGCTTTGGGGGGACCTGACATGGCACCCCGCGAACGACCAGAGACACGCACCGATTGCTGGACGACTCCCCAGGAGCTCGTTGACCTCGTGCTCCAGCAATTCGGATCGATTGACCTCGATCCGTGTGCACACCCCGAATCCCCCGCTACGAAAGCGGCGACCCTGACATTCGACATCCGACGCGGCGAGAACGGTTTGACCGCGACGTGGCCCGATAAAGCCCGCGTATTCTGCAACCCGCCGTATTCCCGTGGCGCCGTGAAGCTGTGGGCCACAAAGTGCGCAGCACATGCCACCGCGGGCGGTGAAGTCCTCCTACTAATCAATGCGGGAACAGCCGCGACCTACTTCCGCGACACCGTGTTTCCAAACATGGCCGCCGCGTGCTTTTTGTCCCCCCGGGTCCGATTCGCTAAGGACGGCGTTGCGGTTCCGGCAGGCAGTCTCGCCGATTCGGCTCTGATCTACTTCGGGGCGAATACCGCCCGATTCGCAGAGGTCTGGTCGGCACGCGGAACCGTCGTCACGGTGCTCGCGCTCCAGGGCGCAGGCAAGGTGCGCCAGCTCCAGACCGCCGACGATGGCGCTCCGATCGCCGACCGCGCTACGGCGCTCCTGCGTGATCTGGTAGAGACCGCGAAGTCCAGGCACACCGAGCTGTTCGACCGCGTCGCCCCGCTCCAGGCCGCGTCACAGGCCGCCCGAACCGAGCACGGGCAGTACAGCCTCGAAGTCATGGAGGCCGAGCGGGCCGTGTCCCTGGCGCTCCAGGAGGCGATCAGCGCCGTCCGAGAGGCGAGCCGCATCGAGGGTGCCGTCCAGGCATTCGAGGCCGCCATGACCCCCGTGAGCGTGCCTGTGGCGAAACCGTACCAGGAGCGCGAGGCCGCGAGGAAGGCCGCCCGCAATACCGCCAAGGTCGCGCGGGTCGAGATGATTATGCGTCACCGCGATACACAGGAAGCCGCACAGGCGCAGCAGGAGGCAGCATGAATTACGACGACATCGAGCGCGAGCTGACGATGGGTATGTATTACGTCGACACCCCCGCGGGCATCGTCGCAGTATGGGAGACCGCACTGCAGGCACGCGGATACACACTTGACGATGCGGGTGCACAGGCGCTCGCGTATGATCTAATTCGAGACACAGGAGAGACAGTATGACACGAGATAAAAAGGACGACGACATGGCGGTCTCTGACAAGATGCGCGCCGATATGCTTGCAGAAAAGCACGAGACCGCCGAGAAGCTCCTAGCGGGCATCTCATTCCTACAGTGCGAGATCGCCGAGAAGTGCCGAAATCTACGTACCACGCTCCAAGCTATGAGCTCGATCTCCTCGCTGCCACGGAGCACATGGAAGGCGGGGCAGTGACAATCGCTATCGGATCGGCCGCAGTGGTCGGCCTCATCATCCTGTGGTGGTACCTGCGCCGCCGCAAGATCAAGGGCAAGTCATGAGCGTACGCCATGGGACCCCGACCCCGATCAACGACGATGACGTTGATACAGGCCCCGGATCGTGGCACGCAGACGGGAAGCCGATCGAGACATGTAACCATCGGGTATGGGAGTGCACGAAGCGATCGCGGTCCGCGAGGCCGCCGATGCTATCGAGGTCCTGCTCGAACGAGGTCATAGCGCCCCCGGGTTGTCTGCACCCGCCTGATTGCCGTTGCCGGCTATGGCAGGAGGACACGAGCAAGTGATCGATCCCGCGGCAGCAGTAGACGCGGCTAACACGGCCGCCATAGTGAGCCCCACAGGAGGCGACGATGTCTCTCTCCTCGTGCTCATGGTGGCCGAACACGCTCCTAACTTCCTGCTCGCCGCAATCGTCCTCGCTGTCCTGTACAAGCTCCTAGGACGGGAGCAGACCGCCCGCGATGCCGCTAACAAGGACCTCGTCGACACGCTCAAGCTGGAGCGCGCCGCTATCGGCAAGCTGGAGACCGCAATCACTGGCCTCTCCTCCGAGGTGTCTGGACTGCGACGCGACCATGCCACACTCCAGCGCGGTCAAGAGGAAATCAAGACCCGAGTAGAGACACACGCCTCACGACTCGATGACCATGAGCGACGCATCATGGCATACGAATACTCCGAGCCTGCAGCAGCAGCACCTAGGCAGCGGCGCCCCGCACAGGGCAATGCGTAAGGACCCTGATACGATACACGACACATAGGTCTGGTATCGTAACCCTCTCCCTTCGATTAGCCCCCCGTACGCGGGCCTTGGGGCCAGGCCGCTGAGACACATTGCGCACGCAGCGCATTCCACAATTAGCGATTTATCAGATCAGAATGGCATCGACAGTCAAGAAAACCCGCCCTAGTGGCAAAGGAAACGCGAATCAGCCGCTACCGGCAGGTTCGCCCGGCGAGATTATTCCGCCTATTCCAGCCACTGCATTGGCGCCCGATGAATGGGGCGTGCGAATGGCTCACGCCGGATTCGGGATCGATACTGACCCGGCCGTCATCCTCGATCCCATGACGATTGCGGGCCTGCTCCACATCCGTGACTCGATTCTTGAGGGCAAACGCCCCGACACCGGAGCCGATCAGAAGCCCCTGTCGCGTCAGGCGCTGGCTGTTCCCCGCCATTCCGAGCACCGTGGAAACCGGACTGGATACCTCGCCGACCATATTAAGCGCACGAAGATCAAGCGCTCGGGATTCGAGGCCACGTCCTCGATCGTACCCCCGCCGAATCGGAATGTGTATGTCGCCGACGAGCGGAAGCACGGCGTAAATCTCTTGACCCTTGCTGGAAAGTCCGGCGAGGTCGTACGCCAGGCGGCGAGGGACGCCGTCGCCAAGATTGCACAGGGTGGCAAGGTGCCGACGAACGACCGCGAAGTCGAGGCGGAGGATATCAAGTGACAGCCGCACCGCTGCGCCCCCGTAAGCGGGGCAGGCCCACGAAGTCCACGGCGCCGCAGACAGCCGAGCAGGCTCGCCTCGGGATTGCCGTCGCTGACGCGGAGTCGCGCCGTGATGCGTCCGGGCTCGTCTACCAGGCGGACAAGTCCGTCGCGGCGGAGCTGGCGTATTACCAGTCGGAGCTCGAAGTAGCCGCGGCCTGGGGCGCCTACCTGCGGTCCACTGGCGACCACACCGCGGCAATCAAGTACAGCGACAGCGCCACGAAGTGGGCGGGCCGTGTGGCGGACTGCCGGGAGCAGGATGCGGTAGATCTGGTCAAGCTCGCAGAGTTGACGATCAAGGCGCGCCGTGAGCTCGAAGTCAGTCGCCGAATCGGGGGCGGTCGATGAGGCAGTCAGTAGTAGAACAGGTCGCGCAATTGACTGCGACGCTGTCGCGGCCCCGGTACCTGCGAATCGTCGCCGAGATTGCCGTGCACGAATCGCGCAAGGGCCCGCGGTGTCCGTGCTGTCGCTCGAAGACCGCGGCGATCGTGGAGCGAATCCCGGCCGCGGACCTCGTGATAGACCTGGAAAGCGGCGACCGCATCGTCCGCGAGGATGTCTCCGTGGCGACGTGGGACGATCTGTGCGCCCTGGCGGAGCTCCACGAGGTCCCGATTCGGTGCCATCTAAAGCAGCTCCCGCTGCTACTCGATGACACCGGCCGACATCTATATGCGTCAGGCGCCTCGCGCTCCGGTAAGACGGCGGTCGCGCTGTACTGGCTCGCGCTCCAGATTATCCGGAGGGGCGGCCGTGGCCGGCGGTTCTGGCTTGTAGCGCAGATCCTGCCCGACGCGCTCGTTCTCCTAAAGCGACTATTTCTAGGCGATGAAGACGCTCCGGCGATTCTGCCCGAGGCGCTTGTCGAATACATGCCGTCGACCGAACGTGCGGGGGACAAGACGACGCTCCTCGTAGATGGTAGCGAGATAGCGCTGAAGTTTTTTAAGGGCGACCCGGACGCATCTCGACTCAAGCGAGACCCGATCATTGCGGCGGTCATCGACGAGGCGTGTCACTTGCCGGCCCAGGCGTCGCTCGCCGCTCTGCGCAATCGCTGCCTTGATTACGGCGGAAGGCTGTTCTTCGCATCGACTCCAGTAGCAGACTCTTTCATCAAGGAGTCCATCGTCGATAAGGCGCTGGACTTCGAGCGACTGCCGGACACGGACCCGCAAAAGATCAACGGCGCGCACGAGGGCGCTCGTTACTTGTACGCGGAGATACCAGTAACCGATAATCCATGGATGGACCAAGATGAAATTAAGGCAGAGATGGCGACTCTTGACCTCACCCAGCCGGCGAATCAGCGAGACTACTTTGGACGATGGGTCAGTTCTACGGGGCCGTTCTGGCTGGATTACGACACAGAGCGCCACACCTACGTGCACGAAGCCCGCGACTTCAAGGAGCTCGGCGTGACCTTCCTGGGCGAAATGGGTCTATCGAATCAGATCGATATCACGACGCGCGTGGTCTCTCGAATCTTCCGCGGCCGGAATCCGCACTACAAGGGGATGCAGGCTACGAATAAGCGGTATCTGCTCGGCACCGACGTAAACTGTCATCCCATGTCCACGGTGATCATGCAGATCAGCGGCGACCGCGACAAGCCTGACGACAAGGATCTCTGGCATTACTGGATTCTGGACGTGGTCCGCACTGCGCACGGCAACTCGTTCGCGCACGTGAACCAGCTCAAGTCGACGTTCTTCGGCAAGATTCTGGAGCCCGGTCAGAGCAAGCCGTTTGACGGGTGCGGCGTCGTCATCGACGCGAAGGCTCTCGGACGAGACCCAACCGCGCACCGATTCGGCGGCGACCCCCGCGGCATCGCGGAGCTATTCGGACGAGCGAACATGGATGTCCGAGCGCCCGAATACAAGATGACCGAAAAGGGCAGCGTGCCAGTACCACCCGGTCGATGGGACTCGTACTCAAGTGTTGTCCGGCTTCTCCGAGATAATCGGATTCACGTGGCGCAGCGAGCGAGCGGCGTTCAAGAGGCATTCGCACGTCAGCAGGACAGCGGCAACGGACACGAGCCCCAAAAGAATGATCCTCTTGACTCGGCGATGGACGGCATGCGTTATGCAATCTGGGCGACGCTACGAACACGAGCGCGTGATTCAGACAATGAATCCTGATAGAGTGATGTGACAGTGGTTGCGTACGATAATAGCCCGGCCCCCCGTGGAGCTCTCGCCGACCGTTGGCCCGAATGGGTCGCGGGGCGAGATCGTCGTGCGTCTGCGGCCCGCAAGCTGGCGGTGTACGAGGAGAACCACCTTGGACTCATTCACCAGCACATTGCTAAGCTAGTGAATGAGCCTGATGTCTGCGCGTATACGCAAAGGTTCGCCTCGCGGTCGCCGAATCTGACAAAGTCTGTCGTCGATGCACTGGCCGTGGCGTATCGACGTGGCGCCCGCCGTGAACTCCGCGGCGTGTCGGAGACGGTGGCGAAAGCATTCACCGAGGTCCTGACCGAGTCTGGAATCGATCGCAAGGCGGAAGGCATCAACGCCCGCGGGTGGATCGCAGGCCCGATTAGCGTCTCTCCGCACCTGGACAAGCGCAATCGGCTCGCACTCGACACGCAGGCTCCCGATCAGATTGAGCTGCGATTCTCCTCGATGGGAGGCTCGGAGCCGGAGGCAGCTCTATGGCTTGCCGGTGCGACGTGGATCGAGCTAGACGAGCAGGCGTGGCGGTATTACAACCTGGACGGCGAACTGACGATGACCGTGCCGCACGCGGTCGGTGAGTGCCCGCTCGTACCGTTCGTGTCTTTCGACAACACTTCTGATTTCTGGACCCGCACCGCGCACTCCGGCCTGATCGATGCGACCCTCAATGTCTCTTTCCAGCTAGCCACGATGATGTATGTTCGGCAGGTCTCATCCAACTACCTGACCATCGTAAGGGGTGATATCTCGAAGCTGCCAGGCGGACAGACGCCGGGTCACCACGGTGTCCCTGTTTATACAAACTCCACGCCACAGGAAGTTGAAATCGATGTGAAAGACCGCATCGTGCCCGCCAAGGATTACCTTGAGGTTATCGGCGCGATCATCACGACTGCCGTCAGCGACGAAGGCATTCCGCCCGGCACTGTGAAAATGGTCGGATCTAACTCTGACTGGGGTAACCTCGCTGTAGCAGTCGAGGGCAGTCGACTCGGCACCCTGCGCGATAAGCAGGTGAAGTGGCTGGTTAATTCGGAGCGCAATCTGTGGCCGCTCGCCATCGATCTGATTCGCGGCTCGACCCATCGCCACGCCCGCATCCTGCCGCCGTCCGATGAAATCCGCGACATGCTGCGCGTTTCGTTCCCCGACCTGGCAGAGCCGAAGGATGAGCTTGCCCGCATCGAGGCGATGAAAGCCGGACTGCCGTACGGCCTGACCTCGCCCGCCGATTACATGCTCGCCGCTCGCCCGGAGCTCACACGAGCCGAGGCCGAGGAGCAGATGCAGGCGAATCTCGCGGTCTACATCAATACGATTGAGCCGCTCGTGAATCGTAACATCCCGAAGGACGCGGCGAACGACGACGGCTACCAGACCCTTCCGCAGAAACAAGGCCGCGAGGGCGGCATCGCAAGCGGCGAGAGCCGCAATGAGGAATCCGAATCGTGAGTGACGTAATCCAGACCCCCGACACCGCAACGCCAACCGCCCCGACGACTCCAGTCGCATCGAGCGGTGAGGCCGACATCCTCGCGCGAAAGCTCGGCGAGCAGAATACGAAGGTCGCATCGCTGACCGAACAGCTTGCTGCTGTGCTACGCGAACGGGACACGTTCAAGTCCGAAGTCGACAAGCTGTCGCCGCTGGCCAAGGAGGCTGACGGCCTGCGCGTCCAGGTCCAGGGATTCGTAAACGCGGGCCGCGAGTCTGCCATCGTCGAAAGGCTCCGCACGGCACTACCGGGCGCCGAGCCGCTGGCAATCAGGGGCGTATTGTCGTCTCTCGCCGAATCCGGCAAAATCAATCGGTACGCTGAGGATGCCTCTGTCGAGGCAAACAAGGCGATCGAGCTAATCAAGTCCGAGGCCCCAAGCCTCACCCGTCCGCCGACATCGGCGGGAGGATCTGCCGCGGTGCGTCCAGCGGTAGCGAAGCCCGGATATCGCGGGCCATTCGCAAAGTAGCGGCGCAGAAAACGAAGTGAATTATGGCTGGTACAACCACAACCTCTCTGACTGAGACCGTCCCGAGCGAAGGCATTAACGGCCTCGTAATCCCCGAGCCGCAGGCGCCCGAAGTTTGGGAGGCAATCTCCCACGTAGTCCCGAACGCTATCGGTCACGTGTATCGCTGGACTAGCGAGGATGTCGGCGACACCGCCGTCTCGAAGGCCGAGAACGCCGATTTCCAGAACACCGTCTACACGACCGACAAGAAGGAAGCGACGCCGGCCACGATCGGTGACTCGACTGACTTCTCGGACGAAATCCTCGTGAGCGGCTCGAAGGTCAGCATTCCTCAGATGCTGGCCCGGATTGATCGCCGCCTCCGGGTGAAGATCAATAAGGACGTTCTCGCACTCGCACCGGGCGCGACCAACCACAGCAACTACGCTGGTACCGCATTGGACACTGACAAGTTCATCGACGCGGTTAGCCTCTTCGGAGCGCAGAACCCTACGAACTCGCGTATCGCCTACGTCGGGTCGGCAGGACATCTCTCGGCTCTCACCAAGGCAGTCGTCTCGCTCGGCGGCGCTGCGGCGGTCGGTAACTTCGGCGAGTCGCTGGTACAGGCATCGCGTACTGCGGGATACGTCGCTCCCTTCATGGGTGTCGAGCTGTACCGCGGTCCTGTGTTCGATGACGGCACCGACGCGGTTGGCATGTTTGTCTCCTGCGCAGACTTCGGTTCGATGATCGATGGAGAGTGGCAGCCGGGCTCCGGCATCGGTGCTGCATTCTGGTGGGCTCCACGGGCGGCCGAACAGCGCGAGGAGCGGGGCACCAAGACCGTTCTGACCGTTTCGGCGCGCTACGGTGTGACCATCACGGCTCAGTGCAATGTCCGCAAGCTGACGGCACTCAAGTAATCAACCTGGCGCACTGTTCCCGGCGACAGTGCGCCAGTTCACTAGCCGGCTCGTAGGACCCAATGATTCGCCCTGAAACCTCGTACGTTATCGTCACCGTCGTCACTCCTGAGACGGACGACCCTGCCACCAGCGGCCGCGTCGTAAACTTCCCCTGCTCCCCGACCGTCAGCCATGAGCTCCTAGAGCAGTCCGGCGATGGCTGGACGCTGCGAGGGCGGCCCCGTGAGATGGGCTATGCGCTAATGCACGAGCTTTATCGCCAAGAGCGCAACCAGGCGGGGCTCGACAAGTGGCTCGCACACGTCGCGGCATTCCAGGTGGGCAAGAAGGTCAAGCCGTTCCCGAAGGAAGATCTTCCGCGTGAGGTTATTCGGCGCCAGGCATGTGGCGAGCTCGATGAGGCCCAGGCACTCCAGGACGCGAAGCGCACCGCGCCGGTCTCAGCACGAGTCTCCAAGGCGGGTCTGTGAACTTCGGTCGCCCCTACGAGGAGCATCAGCGGTCGATCGCTAAAGCGATTCGAGACGCACGCGCGTCAGGGCACACGCGGTATCAGACGACCCATAGCGCGGTACCCGTCGACCCATCACGCATGACGGACCGGCAGATCGACCTGTTCGCGCTCCGTGAGGCGCAGCGCTACACCGAGCGCATTATCAACCAGCACAATGAGCAGGTCGCCCGAAAGAGCTGATCCATGGCCACGCATCGCGTTTATTACGACAAGGGTGATCAGACCCTCCGCACCATCCCGCACAGGGACGGTCGGCCGGTGCGTGTCACTTCGGCGACGTATTCGATTCTGGACGTGCGTCATGGTGATTCCAGCGACGAGCACATCCTCGTGGCCGCCGGAACCGCTGCATCCGTCGATGCTGTCTCCACCACGCTCTCAGCCAAGGCCGGACGCAACGCGACTGACCATCGAGCCCTCACCGTGGCGAGCACGGCCGGCATCGTCGCAGGCCGCGAGTACCTCCTGGAATCGGCTAAGGGCATGGCGGAGTCCGTGCGCATCGTAAGCGTCCCTGACGCGACCCACCTGCTCGCATCCGGCGAGATCCGGGGAGACTTTCCAGCCGCCTCCACCCTGCGGGGTGTCGAGGTCTCGGCGACGTTCCCGGGCTCCGCAGCAGACGACGACACGAACCTGGACGGCCTCCCGTGGATCGTCGTGTGGACGTTCGCCGGGTTCCCGCCGTTCCGCGAGTCCATCTTCCTGGAGCGCGGCGAGGAGTCGCAGCTGGCGACGCTGGACGACCTGTTCGAGCTCGACCCGCACCTGGCGCACGTCGGCGGCGATCGTATCGAGCCCGCCCTGGCGCTGTCCCGGGCACATAAGGACTGGCGCACCGACGTCTCGCTGGCAGGCGCGAACGAGGCGGATTTCCTCTCGGGCCCGATCGGCCGCGATGCAGTGACCTACAGGGCCGCGGAGCTGATGCTACAGCACAGCGAGGACCCTTCCGCGCAGCGGCGTGCCGAATACTACGGCAAGCGCTACCAGGAGCTTCGCGCGGCGATGCAGGTCGGCTCCAAGAAGCCCGGTATCGTCACGCTCGACAAGGCCGACGAATCCGCCGAAACCGTCAACCCCGCGAATTTATTCAGGATGTTCGGGTACTGAGATGCAGACGATTACGACCAGTCAGATCCGCGATGCGTTCGTCCAATCGATTCTGAATATCACCCCGACGTATGAGCCGCTCCGTGATTCCATGTGGAGCTACGTGCCGAGCGCTCGTCAGGGTGGCCGGGCACTTCTGCAGGGTAAGGGCCTCCGGTCCTTCGATCTGATTTTCGGCGCCGGCACACCGAGCTACCTCTGGTATGGGACCGGCGAGGCGTACCGCGGAATCGTTCGCGTCGCCACGTCTTACAGCGACATCGACCCCGAACTGCTGGAGCACATGGTCACGGCCGATGCGATTGATCTGCGCCGGGCCTTTGCGCAGCTACGTGATCCCGGACTCCCGGGGTTCGTTGACGCAATCGCCGCTGGCGTCCAAAATGAACTGGTAGACGACGAGGCCAACGTGTACGTAGAACACGTATTCGAGATTCACTGGCACCAGTCGACTGACGAATTCGACCCCTGATTATCTGGGGTCACTTGAGAATAGGAGGCCGTCATGGCCGTACGTAGCATCGATCGCAATTACCTCGGCATTTTCGCCGAGACAACCCCGTGTGTCCCTCCTGCCTCGTGGCAGAACGACGGCACGTGGATTGAACATCTCAAGTCTGACACGAACAGCATCAAGCAAATCCTCCTGACCGACCCGACGCTCGAAGGCCGCATTATGTCGGTCGGCAAGCGCAAGAAGATCAAGGGTCTGCGTAACTGCGAATTCTCGACTGAGATCAAGATGCACGGCACTGGCGTGGTCACGGCTGACGGCGTGCAGGTTGCGAATACCTACCTCTCGACGATCCTCAAGCACTGCATGGGTGGAATCGTTCGGGGCTACGCCACCACCCTGACTGGCGGATCCACCACGGTCCCCGAAGTCGACGACGCGACCGGCATCGTGCCCGGCATGCTCCTCTATTTCCAGGATACGACCACACCGTCGCAGGAGAACACGGGCAAGCTGCATCAGCGCCGCGTGCTATCCGTCGACACTCTTGAGGTCACGCTCTCTGAGGCTCTGCCATTCACTCCGGCGAACGGTGACATCGTCGCAGGCACGATCACGGCGCACCCTGACGAGGAATACCTTGAGGATGCGGTCGCGGCCGGTGGCACTTTCGCGTGGTTCGTACAGAAGACAAAGGCCGGCTCCGGTGGCACTGATCTCCTCTGGGTGATCGAGGGATCGGTTGCGTCATTCCAGCTCCAGAACCTCAGCCGCGGACAGCTCCCGTCCCTCGCGCTGAACGTCATGGGCGCGAACTTCCGCCACGGTGGCGTGGATGGTCTGGCGAACGTCACGCCGCCCGCGATCGTCGGTCAGGCGCAGCTTTCGATGGGCATTGATGTCCAGTGCTCGATTCAGAATTACGGCACGACCACGATCAACGAGGTCGACGTAAACCAGTGCTCGTTCGATGTCGGATTCACGCGTGAGCGCGTCGAGACCACAACGGAGAACATTGACCGTTTCGAGGGAACCGCGACCTACACAATCAAGCCGGGCTCCACGAAGTTCACCTGTACGCTCGTGAACTATGACGACGCCTGGTATCAGAAGCTCGAACAGGGCCAGGAATTCCGGATCAACTTCTACCAGCCCGGACCTGGCAAGGGCGCCGGTTACGCGTGGGGCCTCCATGTCCCGCGGGCGCAGCTCATGAGCACGCCAGGTCGCGCGGACGTGAATGAGGTCCACGGTGTCACCCTCGAATTCGAGGCGATGGAGCCGGACGATACGACCGGCGGATCGAATGTCGAGCTAGAAAAGGCCGTGTTCCTGTTTGGCATGGCGTAACCTCCTACCTTCCGAAAGCTGAAAGTCAAGATCATGATTCGCGTCAAGCCTCCTACACACAAGATCGATGCCGGTGGCATCGTAATCTCTCGATACGATGCGTGGGATCTGCCCCGCATCGAGCTCGAAGAGAAGGCCCTCGAAGATGCCGCCCTGGCCACGCTCCAGGACCGCGCTGAGGAGACTTTCATGCAGAGCAACTCCAAGGCTACGGCCGAAGAGATCGAGGCTGTACGGGCGTCCTGCGCTCTCTCCGACAAGGAAAAGAAGCAGGCGCATGCTCGGCACCCGGTGAATCGGTACCTCAGCGGGGCGACTCGCTTTCAGCCTGACTGCGCCGACTGGGATCCCGCGGGCAAGCCGACCACGGCGCGGGCGTACCTCACAGGTCCGGTCACAGAGTTTTCGATTCGGCGGCTGTCGTTCAATGACTACCATCGGGCCGCAGAAGCCGTGTCGACGCTCGCCCGTCTGACAGCGTTCGCGCGCAAGGGATTGCGTGGGATCCGCTCCCCGGAAGGCGGTCGCCAGTGGGAGGCCGCGAAGGACCTCGATAATGCGCCCGACGATATTCTGCAGGCGATTCACGATGAGAATACGCTGCTGATTCAAGAGATTGGCGCGGCAGTGATCAGCTACTGTGGGCCCCTGAGTGACGACGAGGGAAAGCTCTAAGGTTGTGGGGATGGCGTCACGATCCGACGCCCACAGCCGAAAGCGGACGTAGGGAGCATTTCCCTTGCAAGACCTTGTGTCGACGCGAGGGAACGAATGCGTTTGAACCTTCGATGAGGGCCGCACATCACTGCGCCCTCCCCGACATGGACGTGAGCACCTGGACGGGCGAGCGGGCTTACAGCGTCTACATGGGAGCTCCGGAGGATTACAGCCGCTCGGGTGAGTCCCGCTCCATGGGCAACGATTGGACCATGCCACACGAGGATCCCTACGAGATGGGATGCCCCGGCGCGTGGTACAGGAGCCCGTTCGTGCTGTCCCTCCTGCGCTTCTACAGGGACCGGGATCAGCAGGGAAATCGGATTGCGAACCCGGCTCTTGACCATTGCGAGGACCCGCTTGTTCATGAGGCTATTGTGTATCTTGAGCGCCACGAGGAAAGTGCCATTGGAGAATGGCTGTATCAGATTCACGCTCGTCGAAACCAATGAGCCGCCACCGCTGGTATAGTGACAGCAGTATCTAGTAGGAGCTGTGGATGGCTGATAATAACGAAAAGCTGGGGATTGAACTTGTCGTCGTAACTGACAAGGCAGTACGCGAGACAAAGAATCTCTCGGGCGCGATCCTTGAATCCACCACTGCTGCCAAGGGCGCGGGCGCTGAGCAAAAGAAGCTCGGTGCTCAAGTCGCCGAGACTAAGGCAAAACAGGCCGAATACACCGAAGCCCTGCGCCGCGCGAAGGAAGCGCAGGTGGAGCACAACTTCACCGTCCAGGCTTTCGGGCCGAAGTCACGTGATGCCGCCGAATCGGCTAAGAAGCTGGCGGCCGCACAAGAGGAAGCCAAGCGCGCAGCGATCGGCGCAGCGAATGCACTCGGCGACGTAGCCCGTGAGGCCCAGGAGGCTGCGAAAGCCGAGGGCGACAAGCTAGCGCCCGCGACAAAGCGCGCCGCTGCGCAAATCGAATCGATGGGCCGCGATGCCTCGCGCGCCGAAGGCGAACTCCGTCGACTTGACCTCAGCATCCTCGCCGCATCGAAGGCCGCCGACAAGGGCGGGAAGTCCTTTGGAGCGATGTTCGCGTCCTTTGGCGGCAATCTAGGAGCTGCTGCAGTTGGCCTCGCCACGGAGAAGCTCAAGGAGGGCGCAGCGTGGGTCCTCGAAACCGGCGCCTCCTACGAGACTCTCCGAGTTGCCCTCGAAACGACCACCGGGTCATCGGCCAAAGCTGCCAGTGTATTCGAGCGGCTCCAGAAGTTCGCCGAGAAGACTCCCTACGGCGTTGCCGAGCTAACCGAATCGTTTATCAAGCTCGGTGCTCGCGGCATCGAACCGACGGATCGATTGCTCACGAGCATGGGGAACACGGCTTCCTCGATGGGCAAGACCCTCGATGATTTCACCGAGGCTATTGCAGACGCGGTGACCGGCGAGAATGAGCGCCTCAAGGAATTCGGAATCGTCGGCAAGAAGAATGGCGACATGATCGCCTACACGTTCCGGGGCGTGACCGAAGAGGTCAGGTTCTCGGCGGACGCAATTACCGAATACCTGACTCGTATCGGTGAATCGAACTTCGCAGGCGGCATGGAGCGCCAGTCCCAAACCCTCAGCGGCATGTGGTCAACCATGCAAGACCAGGCGGGCTCCCTCGCCGATGAGTTCACGAAGGGATTGGCCCCGGCTCTAAAAGAGATCATGACGGGGATCGGCTCCGTTGATGAATCCACAAAGCAGTGGATCCGAGAGCTCGGTGGTGACCTCGGAGTTATCCTCAAGGGGTTCGTCTCGGTCATGCGCGAGATCGTCGACACCCTGTCCGGCGAGAATGGCGCAATCGCAAAGTTCGGCCTTTTGAGCGTCGCTACGGGTGGCCTCTACCTGCCATTCAAGGCTGCATCCGAGGCCGCTGGTTGGCTTTCGTCCGCCATCTACGGTGAAGAGGAAGCAATCGCAACGGTGCTCCCCGAGGCCCAGGAGCTGGGGGGCGTGACCCTGGAGATCGCCGACGCGATGGGATCTGCGATCAAGCAGACCGACCTGTGGCGCGGTGCATCCGCCCTGCTCACCGAGGCGCTCCGACTGCAAGCCGAGGAGCAGGCATACGTCGCGGAGCAGGCGAAACTCGCTGCGACACTGATCGGCCCGGCTGTCCCCACAAAGGGATTCTCGCTGGACTCGAAGGGCAACCACAACCCCGACAAGGTCAAGAAGGGAAAGAAGACCAAGGAGGCGGCGAGGATCTTCTCTGACTCCGAATCCGGAGGCCGGAGCGCGATGCTGTCGGGCATTGAGGCAACGAACAGCATTGCGGCCGATTCAGCCGAGCAATCGAGCGCGGCCGCCGAAGAGTTTGCGAGCCGAGAGGCCGAGCGCACCGAGGCCCGCCTCGCGGACATCGACCGCGAGATGGAGGCACTCGAAGCAAAGGGCGTGGCTGAGAGCATGCAGATTGACCTCCTATTCTGGTCAATCGATCAGGAATCCGAGGGTGAGAAGCGCCGTGCAGAGCTGCAGGATCAGCGGATTGCGCGCGAGCAGGAACTTGCCCGATTCCAGTACCGGACCGCGAAGACGGATGAACAGCGGGAAAAGGCCCAGACAAAGATTGAGGAAGGCGAGCACAAGAAGCGGCTCCTGCAAATCAGCCGTGCCCAGGCACAGGAGGAAAAGGAGCAGGCCAAGAAGCTCAAGCTATTCGGCGTGTTGAACTCAGGGATTCAGTCTCTCGGCGCCTCGCTGATTGACGCTCTCGAACAGCAAGCCGAGGGAGAAAAGGGCGCGGTCGCAAAGGGCGTATCGGAGTTTGCGAAGGGCGTGAGGAACAAGATGATTCTTAAGTCCCTCGAAGAATTCGCACTCGCCGCTGCATCCGCGGCAGGCATCGTCACGGCCGGTCTCGCACCTGGCCACTTGATCGCAGGTGGTCTCGCAGCAGCAGCGGCCGCAGCAGCCGGAGGCATTTCGGCGGGCTTTGGAGCGGTCGCCTCGTCAGCCGGCTCCGGCTCCGCATCCGTCCCCAAGACCCCGGGAGGCGGGGGTGGTGGCGGGTACTCCGGCGGGTCCTCATCGAGCTCCAGCTCCGGCAGCTCCAGCTCAAGCAACGGGGTCCCGATCTCCTACGACGACGGCTCGATGTACGCGGGCAAGATGGCGGCAATCAAGTCAGCCAACGATTCCGGCTCGAACAGCCGCGGCCCGATCTACGTGCTCGGCGCGACCAGCGATCAGGTCGCTACGGCATTTCGCAAGATCGACCGCGACGGTTCTCGTTCACTCGGATCGGCCGCAGGAAAGCGGGGAAGGTAAGCAATGCCCAAGTACAACACAGCATGGTTGGTCGGTTCATCCGAACTGCCAGATACGACCTACCAGATTCACGCAGCGGATTATGAGATTCCCGCGGGGCACTACTACCTACGGCATTCCGCTCCGCTCCTCTCCCTCGTGGACCGTCTGCAAGCCGATATCATTGATGCTGGCTACGAGGATGCTGAGGTATTTGTGGCCAAAGACAGGCGGGTCAGGATCGTCTGCAAGGAGGGCGATGATCTCGACATCGATTGGCCCACACAGCTGGCCGCCCTATACGGATTCACCGGCAATCTTGCAGGCGATAGCTCGTACACCGCGCCCTCCGTGTCGCCTCTGTTGTGGAGTCCAGGCAAGCCAGAGACCCCGCAGGAGTCGCCTCTCGGTACCCTGGGCCGCAGGGTTTATGACACTCAGTTCGGCACCTCGCCGGATTCGCTGCAGACTGCTGACAGCCACAACACGCAGATCGTGCAGACGTTTGCGTGGAGCTTTGTTCCTACGGAACGATACCAGACCGTAGCCCAGGACCTCGGTACCACGGGCACGATTCAGGGTGAATACACCCGATTCTTTGATGTGGTCCTGCGCAATGCGGAGCACTTCTACCTGTACCGCTATATCCCCGAGGACACCGCATCGAGTGTGGCTGTGACGTGGCCCGATCCCGGGTTGGGTCCGTACGGATACCGGCCTGGACGTGGCCCTGTCTCCGCGGATTTCGCGCGAGCTGCGGGCTTCAAGGACGCGGAACGGTACGCTAACGTACCTTTGGATTGCCTCGTCGTCCCCGAGTGGGGAGAGTTCTAAACCATGGCTGACATCGATAACATCCGCTCCCGCGTCCACGCTCGGTGGTGCCACGTGCTTCTCATTGAAGGCGTTCCGTTCGCGTTCACTGACCAGCACAAGCTCACATCGGGATGGTGGACCGCTGATGACCGGCGCATTCTGCCGGGTCTGACGGTTCCCGATACCCTCGGATTCTCTCTCGACCGCGAGACGTGGTTGCTCGAAGAGGAGCAAGCGTCGTTCAACGTCATCGACTTCGATCGCACGATTCCCGGATTCTTTGGCGGCCTCTCCAAGCCGTACCAGCGCCTCGGAGAGCGGCTCCCGGCCGGTTATGATGCCATCGTCGCGCCTCTCATCGGCGCCGACCAGGACGTGCTCCTCGCTGACGAGGGCGGCTACATCGGAACCGAGGCAATCGGGCCGTCTGGCCAGCGCGGATATTACTCGTGCATCCCCTGGGCCAACATGCCAGGGCAGGACCATCCGACAATCGATGAGCCCTATCCTGTATTCACCACACGGGCAGTAGGACCGCTAATCGTTGAGGGCCGGCGCGTCGCTGTATACCGAATCTTCTGGGACCCTGATGCGAAAGAATGGGCCTCATTCGAGGATCACACTGACGCGGCAATCGCGGCCGGCCGGAATCCGATGCACTGGTGGGGAACGCTGAGGCAAGCGGGCAAGGTCGATGGAAAAGTCTGGACCATCGATTGCACTGGACCTGGCTCGTGGATCCGCAAGCCGCTGGCGAATCGGGTGCCCACCCTGTGGTACCCGGTGAGCGCAGACGTGACGTTTAAGGAAGAGGAGCGAGATGTGGTGGTCTCGTTCTACAAGGCTGAGAATGTCGGCCTCCCGTACACTTTCGGCATTGACGCTGGCGTCGTCCCGGATGGTTCGCCCGATTCGGTTGCGTCGTATCTCGGGGGGCTCATCTTTGCAACCTCGAACCTCGCAGGTGATGCGGGTGTGTGGACCGATGATGTTCCAACGTCGGGGGCCGAGGGACAGATCACGTTTGATTCGTACGGGTGCGAGATCGCTACCTTGAAGGACTGCGCGGTATCGGCCCGGATGGATATGAGCTTGCATATTCGTGTGTGGCGACTGCTGGGCTACGATCCGCTCGTCGATCCCGGGTCGTTTGAAGGTCCACAGCCTCTGTTTATTCCGCAGGGCGATGACTATTACGTGGGCGTCTTCTCGACCTGCAAGGCGGGCGCGGACCCATTCCAGTACGACGGTAACTTTGATTACGACGGCAACGGAGTGCCGCGCCAATACACGCCGCTATACGTCGATGGTGCGTCCGTACTCCCCGGAAAACCTGGGCCGGGCGGCGTGCCGATTCGCTTGTCCACGGAGAACAACTCCGATATTTACGTCGAGTCGCAGACGATCCGCCCTGTCCCCGAGGGAGAGCTGGATGGCGTGCAGTGCGATTCCTGGCGGTGGTGGGTATTCAAGGGGCCGCTCCAGCGCGAGGGCCAGGAGGAGCCCGAGGATACGATTCAAATCGCACGGTGTTCGTGGAGGTCCGGAACTTTCGGGACCGTCGGGATGGCCCCTGACGGTGTATCCCGGGCGCTGCTACTGCACGAGTGGTTGGACCCTCGCCTATTCGGGTACAACTTCAAGCCAGTAGATCCGGTCATCGGCTGGGCCTCAAACAACGGCGCCGAAGAGGCGGACGGGCGAATCCAGTGTTCCCCGCTGACCGTGTTCGGAACGTACCACATGAATCCGGATAGGGCCGCGGAAACCTTGCTGCGCATTCTGCTCTCCACAGGCACAGCTGTATGGGACGACGGGACGTTCGACGCGACCGATGGAGGCATCATTGTCCTTTCGTTCTTTAATCTTCTCTTCGGGGCGAGCAGTGTAGGTGAAGATCACAAGTTCCCGGGCGTCGATGTTGAGATCTATGACATGAGCTTGCAGATCCCGAAGCAAATCATTGACTACGGGTCATTCGCTGCTACCGCCGAGGATCTACCTAGCGGATCGAAGGGCCCTCTTGCGTTCGGAAAGTGTGCCATTCAGGGCACAAGCATTCAGAGTGAGGAGCTAATCGGAGCGCTCATGAGTTCGCGTCACTGGGCGATGTCGCTGAAACGCGGTCGCCTTGGACTGTGGACTCCGCACCTAGGCTCGGAGGGTCAGTTCGAGGAAGGCGTGGATTTCGAGATCAGCGTATCCGACCTGCACGGCGTAGCGGGCAACCCTGCTTCCGCGATCCCCACGGTCGATCTGCGGCCCGTGAACCCCTTTGATCGCGCCACGGTGAAGTTCACCGGTAACCCGTCTGAGGGCTGGCTAGACGGACAGCGAGAGTACACGGGCAAGGCAAGGGATTACGGCGCACGAGCGCGCAGTGGCGCTGTGACTCGTGATGTTCTAGGCCCTGACTTGATTAGCACGCAGTGGTTCGTAGGTGACCCGGATGCGAAGGTCGAGAACGTGAAGTCGTGGGAACCCGATTTCCGCGAGCTATGGGAAAACAAAGTTTCGACGTGGACTTCCCGTCCGAATCGTGGCATTGAAACGCTGAGGATCACCAGGCCGAAGGGGCAGGACATCTACCCCGGCGCAATTCTTCGGCTCACGAATCCGTGGCCAGCGAATAGCGTCGGCGGATACGGGGTGACCGGAGCCTATGCGCGGGTTCTCTCGGTTCAACACGAGACCGATTCGGGATGCGCGGTTGTGGGTTGCTTGCTTGAGGCGGCCCCGCCAAACGCGTTGAAATGGGCGCCTATTGTCCGTCTGCTCGACAACGTGACCTCCGAAGAGGACCGCTACAATGCGTCCGATCGCCAGTTCTTTGTCCGAGAGGACTGGGGTGGCAGCAAGCCGCCGCTGCTGTCATTCATCAAACCGGCGACGCTCGATGCACCTGACGAGCCGGCCAAGGTTTTGGGCCTGCAATACGATGGCGTGGATTGGGAGCAGAACTTCTCGTGTTTCATCGAGAGCGTGAACACCGCGACTAGCACCCTCGTGCATACCGCAATGGGTCTGAGCGGGTTCCTGCTACCCCGGGCGTACACGCTGCTCGTGCTGGCCCCTGCCGATGATCCCGAGCAGGCGCAGTGGGTGCGAGACTTGTACGCGCAACACACCGGCTTGCCCGCAGACGACGCAATCCCGAAGCTCCCGAAGTGAGGACCGATACCGATGGCCGTATTCAATCGAAACTGCAAAGCCGACACGCGTGGGCTATTCATCAACAGCGGTGGTGGAGCCGTGGACCTCGCCCAGAACAAAGCCCTTGGCTTTGCCAATCTGGCGAACAACACGACCTATCTGACACAGGCGAGCACGCTATTCGCCACTAGGTCACCCCGAGAAATCAGCATCGTCGCCAACCTCTCGAATTCGCAGAGCGGGATTCTCGTAAACTACGGCAGCACCGATGGCACGCAGTACATTTACCGCGTCGAGATCTCTGCGGGTGCGGTGAGCTTTCGTCAGGCGGGATCGGTGTTGGCCTCGGTTCCTCTGCCTGGGGTCAACGGCACTCCCTCGTCGTACGTAATCCACTGGAGCACCGGATTCGACGAGGTGAGCTCCACGCATTACAGCGAGTTCGCGGTCTGCCGGCTCGCCTCCGGTGTGTGGACCATCTCGCGCGCGAATCATGCGGAGCCACCTGCTGCGGGTGGCGGATGGCAATTCAACCTCTCGGGCTACGGTGCGGGCTCGTCGCTGTTCTCCGGCGGCCTCAGCAACATCACGAGTGTCCGAATCTCGCGCCGATTCCATTCCACCACGGAGGCCCGGGAGGATTGGCAGACAGAGAGCTCCACCCCGGCGCCGATCGGATACGTCCCGGGCATCGAGCTCGCCCCTGTGTCCTCCGAGGTCTACCAGGCCGACCCTGACGATCCTGTCGCCGATGCGATCCTAGACCCATTGACGTTCGCCGGCCCCGCACAGTGGCTCACAGCGCTCCACAGCGGGGTGCATCGTCAGCGCCTCTACAGCCCTATAATCAACGTCGAGATGAATAATCCGCCGACGCTGCAATCCACGTGGGCACCCGCGGAATTCTACAAAGTCGATCAGCAGGGATTTTTCTACGGCGTGAATCATCTCTACGTGTGCCCGTGCCCACGGACTCCGGGCTCCGGAGGGCTGTACGGGCGCGTCCGGGTGCACGTCCAGACTTGGGTCGCCGGGGGTGCGCCAGGCGGTACCACACCGAAGCTGAGGGTGATCGCCCGCGCATCGTCTACGCCAGTCGGCGAAGATGCCAGCTACAGCGATATCGTCCAGTGCACGACCAATCACGGGAGCAATGGAATCGGGCAAATCCTTGACCTCGGTGAGATTTCACTTAGCCCGTTTTTGACGTTCCTGGCCCTGGGCTTGGATTTCAGCAGCGGCACGGGCAACACTTTTCGACGTGCTAAAATCAAGGCAATCGCGGTCGATTGTTTCGTGAAAGAGGTCTGACATGGCAACCAGAGTTCATGACTTGTCCACGCAGGAGCCCGGGTTTGAGCCCGTTGGAGTCTGCGAAAAAATCAAAGGCGGAATGCTCGCAACGCAGTCCACCCGCGATGCCGCGCTCGTTACGCAAATGCGATGCACGCCCCACGGGCGCCGGATCGTTTGTCGCGCGGGTATACAGGGGCAACCGAGCACGTTCGTAGTTTCGGGAGTCGACCCTGAAATCCCTGGGCAAGTGTACCCGCTGGCGACAGCCGAGCGAATCATGGCGCGTCAGCGTGTGCGAGTGACGCCGGGCTATTACTTCGAGGTTCGGGGCCTATTCCTGCCTACTGGGCCGGCGCAGCAGTTCGTACTCTCCGAGTGGAAAGAGGGCAAGCCAGGCGGATCGGTTCGCATCGATGTCACATGGTCCAATGGAGTCGACACCTCGACTAGCACGGTGAAGATCAATCCGGCGGTCTCACTGCTGGAATACAAGGGATTGCCGACCGCGATCGGGAGCTGCTGGAATGTACTTGAGGTCAAGGAAGCCAGTCTCACCCCCACCGAAATTATAAACAATGAGCCGGGTTGGACCGAAGGCTTGACCGCGGACATTACGATCGTAGCGATCGGCGGGGTTCGGCCGCTCGACATCGTCGTGTACGAATCGCCGGGCAAGGCCGTGCACGATGGCACGCACCGCGAAGGGACGTTGTCGGGCTACCATTTTCTGCTCAAGCCTGAATACGCAATGACGGGACTCTCGTACCCGACACAAGCCATATTGGGATCCCATCAGGCGAACAAGTCCATGGGCGATCAGCGCTCCGTGTGGGGCCCCGTACTCTTCAACTGGAGCTCCTGGAACGAGGACACTGCGGCGGTCACAGCAACCGAGGGCGCGCCTGTCAGCATCACGCAGACGGCTTTCCGGGACCTCAGCTCCACGGGCATCACGGGCTACGCCTCGACGAATCCGGGGTGGTCTGTCGCCAGCGGAGCCTACGCCCGCAACATCGAGCAGTCCGGCTCCTTGGAGCTGAGGGACAAGAACGGCTGCATCCCGGTCACGGTGCGGGCCTGGGCTCGCGTGACCTCCGTTGCTCACACCGGGACGATTCGATTCCAGACCGCAGATTACGCGTACCGGGACCTGACGGTCACAGGTTCGACCACATTCCAGTGGTACAGCGGACTCGCGTGGATTCGGGTCCCCGTTCACGCGTCGCTGGATTCGCTGCTACAGGTTCTGTGCAAGGTGGGCGGTGTAGGCCAGGTGATGGAGATCAGGCACGTGTCGGTCGAATACGGAGACGGCCACGCAGTCGAGCAGTAGCTCGTGTCGCCCGTCACCCGCTTTGTACAAACTTCGGTACGCACACATATGACCCCCCCCTCCTGCCCGGGAGCGGTGACTTCTTGAAAATGGGGGAGGGGAATCCGGGGTCATATGTGTGCGTACCGACCCGCGTTTTCCCGTTGGTTGACCAGCTATTCGGTGCACTGTTACAATTCGGAAACTGGAGCCTCGCAGGCATTGATGTCCCGCTGGCGTACGGTTACGAGGGTTATCTATGACAAAGTACGAAGATGAGATTGTTTTCAATAAGGCCGTGACATTCACGGTGCCTGTGACGCTCCCGGCGAATACGGGCCTGGTAAAGCGGTACGTCAGCAACGCCGTCGCCACATCCGGCCTGACCGGCACCGCTACGGTCTCGTACGACCTGACCGGCGAGCCAACCAACTACATCCCGGTGGCTGCGTACATCCTGATCACCGGCACGCCGACCGGCGACACCCAAGTGGTCGATACCCTTACCTGCACCGTGGGGCCGACCGGGACCCCGGGTCTCTACACGATCGGCAACATCTTCGACATGACCGGCCGGGTGAAGGCGAGCGAGCCGGGCCCGCGTGGCAGCGATGTCCTCAAGCTATTCGTGACCGCGAAGCTGACGGATTCGGCGGCGAATCTCAACCTGATCACCGGGCTCACCAGCATCCGGTTCGTCCTCCACTACCTCGACATCGTCTCGGAGACCTAATCATGCGCAAGTTCCTAACCCTAATCCCTGTCCTCGCGCTCGCCCTGGCCTGCGATCCCGTCCAGGCGCCCGGCGACATCGAGTTCCGGGCGAACCCCGAGGTCCTCTACCTCACCCAGATCGATGCTGACATCGATCTCCAGGCATTCAGCAAGATGGTCACATCGTGCGACGGCATCGAAAAGGTGAAGCTCGCTGTCACCTGGACCGCATACGCGCCCGAGGGTGCGGGCGGTCCACGCGTGCTCGGCCTGGGCTTCTCCACGAAGGCACACGACCCGCTGATCGATTGCTACGAACAGCTCATGCTCGACATGGGAGCACACCCGTAATGGCACTCGCTGACTACAGCCCGACCACTCTCGATTACACCGAGCTATCGACCCTGGCCACCCAGCTCGCCGACATCGTCGACGCGATCCAGCTGTGCCAGAACACCATCGAGCTCACCACGAACGCGGACATCGTGAGTTCCCCCAGCATTGGAACTGACGCGGTGTTGGCCGCGCGGGACAGCGTCTTTGCGGAGATCCTCGCGGTGGAGATCTCAGCGCCGTTGCAGGTGGCATTCAGTGCACTAAAAGCCTCCCTCAATGCGATCGTCAAGGACCACTACGGGGCACCGCCGATCACTTAATCCTGCGAATCGTCAGGGAATACGGGGGATCGCAAGCCGACGCTTGTGATCCCCATTTTCTTGGTGCATGTTAGAGCCCATGCACTGCACCAAGCCCCTCCTAGCCATCCTAGCCTTGGCCCTCGTCGCTCTCTCCGCCTGTATGGGCGACGGGAGCGACGACGACGACGGCGCCGGGTCCACATCGTCAGCCGACAGCAGCTCCGCCAGCTCCGGCGCGACCACGGGCGAGCAGGACTATCCCGCGGGGATGCCCTACGGGCCGTGTCTTGAGGACATGGAATGCAACGGCGGACTCCAGGCCGTAATGCAGGATGATCGGTGCGTGTGCACTCCAGGGTGCAACTCACACACGTTTACGTGCCCTGTATTTCCAGGCTTGCTACCGGTTTGCACGGCGCCTCAGCCCTTGCCGGAGCAATGCAAGCCCGGGAACCCGCCGTGTTCGTGGGATTACGATCTGGGGCGGTGTTACATCTCCTGTAATGCAGACGAGCAGTGCCCCGTTGGCATGCTCTGTCTACAGTTCAGCGACGGATTAGAGGACGCGCCGACTGACGCGCCCCGCTACTGCTTCTGAGATTCGACGACTATTCGTAGCCATCCGCCTCCGCGAGAGAGCGGAGCGCGGTCAACGTGACGAGGTCACACGGAATGTCGCCAGCAAGCACAAGGTGCATGAGCGCGAGCAGGTACGAATCGAGGTCAAGGGTTTCGCTCGCGCGCCCATCGGTGAGCGTGTCGGCGGTCTCGATGACGAGGTTATGCAGGTCGGTGCTCATCGCGTGGCCTCCCTGCACCGCTGGAGAATCGGAGCGACGAGGCGAGGGAAGCTCACCGGGTGGTCAAAGGCGGAGATGAGAGCGGCAGCATCTTCACGAGAGAGCAGGACTCGAAGTAGCCAGGCGCCGTCATGGTAGACGGGCTCCGCGGTGTGGCCGCTAATCTGAGAGAGCAGGTGAGCGGCGCTCTGAATCTCCCGCGGAGGAGTCGGGACCGGAGTGCGTGTCGTGATCACTTGCATGGGTCAGGTCCTCCCCGATGAGCGTTGCGAGCGCTGTCGATGCCGCGAGGGTTTCGCGGTGGATTCGCTCGGCTTCTCCGGCGAGTTTCCGGAGGCGCGAGGCGCCGACCAGGAGATCAAGCCGTCGCGCACGATCACGCTTTGCGAGGGCTTCTGCCAGGCCGATGAGTTTCTCTCTGTCCATGATTCCTCCTTGATTGCGCCAGCGGTGGCGGGTTGAGGGTTGCGGTTTCGATGTGTCGGATTCTGATCGCGGGTATCCACCGGACTCGATTCGGTTACAGGTTGTCAGTCGATGAGGACCGCCGTCCGTGGCGATCCGGATTGATTCAGGTGCGGCGCACTACTTGACGACCCACCATTTCGTGCCCTTGGCCCTGCCCTCGAAACCGACCTTTCCCTGGCCAAGCAACCGATTCAGCGCGTCGGTCCGCTGCGTTGACGACCGGCTCACCTTGATCTTCGTGGCGAGGAACTTGCCCTCTCCAAGCGCCTTGAGGGCGGCCAAGACCTCGGCATCAAAGCTGGCGGTGCTGGACGGGGCAGCGGGCGACACAGCAGCGACGACGGGCTTATTCGGCGGCGGCAATCGGGCGGGCTTCACGGTCGCGTTCGCGGTCGTCGCGGAATCCTCGGCAGGTTTCGCCTTAGCCTTGCGCTGACGGCGCTTCTCGGCGACATCCTCGTTATGCAGGTCCTCGGCATCTGGACCCTGACCTGGACCCGGAGCGGGCGGCTTTACGACCGGGTCAGGAGGGACGACCGGGATCGGAGCCGGAGCCGGGCGGAGCGCGAGGGCCGACACCCGCAGCCAGTTCTCGATTGAGATCGTGACGTTCTCGGAGTTCCTGGCGAGGTAGGTCACCGCGAGCTGTTCGCCGCGCTCGTCGATTTCGAGATCCCTCTCTTCCTGCTCGAACTGCGCGGCGGCCTCTCGCTTGGCGCGCTCGATGCTGTCAGCCTTGTCCTGCTCCAGCTTGGCCCGGCGCTCTGCCACCGTCATGCGCGGGGCGGCCGATTCGTCTGCGGTCGGCGATGCGGGCGGTGATGCGGGAGCCGGGTCCTGGCCCTGGTTGTCGGATTCGATCTTGTGGGTTTCGTCGGATTCGATGTCGGTCATGGTTCTTTCCGTGATTGAGTTCGAGGTCAGTAGCTTGTCGTGCGCCGCTGCGATCCTCGCCTTGCAGGCGGGACAGGTCACGGCACTGGAATCGATATCGTCGTCCTCGCTGTACTCACCGCACAGGGTACCGGACGGGCCGAACCCTACCGAGTGCGACACGATGTCGCCGGACGCAAGGGCCCTCTCGCGCTCCAGGCGCCTCGTGGTTCGACGATGCTCGCTGTTCTCACTGTACTGCGCGTCAGCCCGAACGCAGCGCCTACAGGTCGCCAGGCGCCTCCACGCGGTGACGTGCACACCGGGACCCCGCGACCGGCCACAGTACAGGGGCGCATCCTCGAAGATCGATCGTGTCGAGCCTGGACGCGGCATGTGAACGGCGGTGCCCATCGTCAGACCTCCACACGGCCGGCTCGAATGTCGGCGGCGAGTTTGCGAAACAGACGGACGACCACTGCGGCGGCCCTGCGCTCGGCGAGGTCATGGTCACCGCAATCCGCTCTCTCGTCCGCCTCGTTGGCGTACGCGCTCACGAGCCCCGCCACGCGCTCGCGGGTCGGCGAGACCCTAACCGCGGGCTCCTGAATCGGAGCCGGCTCCGGGGTCACCACGGGCTCGTAGGAGGCCAGCACACGACGCGGACGTGGGGGCTTGCTGACGGTCGGCTTGACGGGTTCGGGCCTGACGGCGGGCATCGCATCGACGGGGCGATCGAGCACGTAATCCGACGCGGCAGCGTGTGACCAGACCTCGTCAGTCTCGGACTTGTCGACGCGTCGGAACAGCTTCACGAGGGCGCCGTCCAGGAGCACGACCCGGCCGTTGTGGCCCTTGCCCGCGGGGATCCTGGCGAGGATGCGCCCGGATCCGGACTTCGCGGTGTGGGGTGTGGCGACGAGGGGATTAGCGATTCGATGGGGGGTCATGGCGGCGGTTCCTTTCACGTCACGTCACGGGGTGGTGAGCCAGAAGTAGTAAGCGACCGGCGCGTCCAGGTCGGGGCCGGTGATGATTACAGAGATCGGCCCCGATACGTCGGCGACTTCAAAGGTGCGGCCCGTCATCTCGCCGATGTCGTCCAGCACGATCGAATCAGCGGGTGTCGCAACCGTCGCGCCAGTACCGGCGACAACCCACGCGGTCACGCCAGCGCCGTGGATCGTCAAGCCGTAGCTACCAGGCGCCGGGAGCGTGACGAGGTACACGTCCAGGTCGAGCGCGTCGACAGTACCGGCCGGGGATTCGTCGACCGTGATCGCGGCCCCCTCGCCATCCTCGCCGACGATGATGCAGGCCCGGGCCACGCAGGCCGCGTCCAGGTCGCACGGGCAGGGAGCCGCACAGGCGCCGAGCACCGAGCACGCGCTGGACTCGCACGCGGCCGGGTCATCGCACAGGGCGCCGTCGGGGAGTGGGGCCGGGCCGGTGCTGGAGCTGGAGTCCTCGGCTCCGGTGCTGTCCAGATCGGTGCTGGACCCGGTCTCGGCTCCGGTTGTAGCGATCTCCGGGCCGCCGGAGCTGTCCAGGTCTCCGGCGCTTGTCGGCTCAATAGCGCCGGCTGCAGCTGCGTCTGCGCCTCCGGCCGGCTCGTCGTCGTCCACATTGTTCACGACGACCACGCACGCGTTGAGGGAGGCGGCGAGGAGCGCCGCGGTCAGGAGGTTCACATTGATACGAATCATGGACCCATGACCTAACGGCCCGCCGCACCTTGCGCAAGCTGCGTCAATCGCGCGAAATGGTCGTAAACCGGAAGCCATGGTCAGGCCGTGACCATGTAGACTCTGACCAGGACCTGCTCTTATGGTCAGATTCGATCGGGAAAGTGACAGTGGGTGTCGCCATCGATCGAGCTGTCACTATCGGGCCGATTCTCCTGACCTTTAAAGATCTTAGGCGATCGGCATTAAAAAACCGGGGTGCCCGAATCGCAACACCCCGGCGCTTCACCGGGATTTCTTGTCGTTGACTAGACGACGCCCCGGATCGGCGCGATTACGGTCGATGAGAATCTGGCCGGCCGCAATAGGACTTAGCTCACGTTTCAGTCCCATGCAACCAGCTTCGTGTCTGCTAACCTAGATGGCTCGAACTACTGGATACTAAAATACGGTTTTATTTGTAGAATATAATACTCGGGATCGATAAAACTAAAGAATCGAACGACGAAGGAGATCCCCCGGGACCCGTTCGGCAAACGCAATGTCTGCGGCAGTCTCTGATTGCCGACGGTGTCGTATGTCCGAAGGTCCAGG
>Ga0075163_10001335_pt1 | contig 33063 bp, 27 predicted proteins | sample JI1023141ADNA_FD_71478 | JGI IMG/M metagenome (GOLD analysis project Ga0075163, IMG submission 71478) | Wastewater effluent complex algal communities from Wisconsin, to seasonally profile nutrient transformation and Carbon sequestration -... | ecosystem: Engineered > WWTP > Effluent > Algae...
TCCTTCGCGGCACGGCGGAGGGTGGTGAGTGTGCGGCGGACGACGCCGTAGATCGCGTCGCGGGTGCGTGGGCCGCCATCGGCGAGGGTGGAGAGCGGAACGTCGTCTCCGATGTGACGCTTGAGCCAGAGGGTCGTGTCGGCGTCGAGGTGCGAGAGTTGGCCGTGCAGCCACGTCGCGAGGTCGGGCGTGGTGTCGGTGGCAGAGGAAACGGTCGACGCGGAAGCCGCTGCCTGCGTACCGCGAGCGTGCTCTCGCTTCCACCGGCGGTGTTCCTTGCGGAGATGATCGACCGCCGCACACCGCGTCGCGCGCGTGAGCCAGGCACGAATCTCTTCGTGCGAGTGGAGCGTGGGGATGGAGTCGATGACGCGGATCATGGTGTCTTGGAGGATGTCGAGGCAGGTCGCTTCGTCGCGGCGGGTGAAGGTGCGGGCGGTGTGGAAGATGAGTGTGGAGTAGGTGTCGTAGAAACACGAGAACGCGGCGCGGTCCCCTCGGCGGATGCCGAGCGTGATTCGCGCCGCGTCCCAGGGTGTCTCGCGAGGAGGGCCTGTGCTTCTATCGTGTGCGTCGGTGTGAGGCACCGTGGTTCCTGGCACGAACGGTCGGGGGTGGAGTTGGTGTCAGGGTTTGCCGGCGGCTTTGTCACGGAGCACTTCCAAGAGTCTTGATTCTGACTCGCTCAGGCGTTTGCGAAGGTCGGTGATCTCACGGAGAAGCGTCTCTTCGCGGGCCTTGGCGGACGCGAGGCTGGGTTCGACGCTCGCGAGTTGGGAACGCAGGTTGTTCGCTTCCGCTTCGAGCAGTTCGTGGCGTTTGTTGAACATGTGCGCTTCTTCGCCGAATCTGATCTCACGAGAGTTGAGTTTGTCACGCAACTGGACGAGTTCCGTGGGCTCGGGACGTTCGCGGTCGATGAACGAGATGATGCCTTGTGCTCGAAGGATGTCGGACTGGGCGCCTTTGAGGACGAGGCGCGTGGGGGATTCGGGAGTGATCGAAAGACTGCGAGCGCCGGCTCGCTCCGTATCGGGAATGGAGTCGCGAATGGCGCGGATCGCCTCGGGCGCGGACGTCACGGTGAGGTCGATGGCTGCGGTTTGGTACGGATCAATGCCCCGCCAGGTAGTCTGCATCTCGCTCAGCACCGACACCACCGTTTGGCGGTCCTCCGAGGAGCCCAAGACCATGAGAAGCCCGGTTTCCTTATGCAGGGCAATCGCGGGAACTTCCGATTTCTCTTCTCGGCCCAGGCGGAGTGCGGCTTCGATCGCGGAAAGGACAACAGATAGTCGCTCGTCACGTTTGGCGGCGTCAAGATCGGCGGGCACGAGATTGGAGAGCGACACGACGAGGCGCGAGCCGGGTGTGCCTCCGGGATACTGCTGAACACCCGCATTGTTGGAGCGAATGGAGTAGATGACATCATCGCCCTCGTTGCTGTAGTCAGAGACGGAGAGCGAGCCGCCGGTGCTGCGACTGACCTTCTCCAGCGCGCTGATGGCGGTGAAGACGCTCACGCCCCGCAAAGTGACCTTGGGAATGCGCACATCGCGGACGTCATCGGAGAGCATGACGTTGACGGGTGTGTCCTTTGACGCTGCGCGAAGGGTCTCGATGTACTGCTCGAGTGTGCCGCCGGCGAAGGTGACATCAAAGGTCTTGCTCTGTTTGCTTCGGCTCCCGAATGGGGACTGGGCGGCACCGGGCACAGGCTGTGGCTGTCCCTGGGTTGCTGGGGGTTGAGCGAAGGCCTGGCCGGAAAGGAGCGAGGCGAAGATCAACGACGCGACGGCAGCAGATCTGTGTTTCAACGGGGTTCTCCTTTGAGGGGAATGACGTGAGGAGGCCTTACGAGCGAGGAACCGTCGCCGATCGTGTGGCGCGGCGCAAACCGGCCGGGAATCTCGAGTCCGCGTGTTCTTGTCCGGTGCCGGTTTGGGGGGGAGGTGCCGCGGGCTCGACGGCATATCATTCTCGCGAGTATGAATGAACACCGGGCGGCACCGAAAGGTACTGTCCGTGCGGAAGAGGCTTGGGGCGGTGTGAACGTGCCCGAGGGCGCAGGAGGCGGTTCCTCAATGGTGTCCACTCAGACGATTGACGTACGACCGAGCGTGGGCGAGTCTTTGTCGCCCGTGGTGCACAAATCATCGCGGCCCGCGATCTGTTCGATCTCGGGGTTGGGGCATTTCCTGCCCGCGAACTTCATTACCAACGAGCATTTGGCGCAAACTGTTGACACGAGCCATGAGTGGATCGTGGAGCGCACGGGGATCCACAGCCGTCACCGCGCGGCGAAGGATGAGGCGACGAGCGACCTCTCGTATCGGGCTTCTGTATTGGCTCTGCAGGACGCCGGGATCGCGGCGAGCGACTTGGACCTGATCCTGCTCGCAACGTCCACGCCCGATCAGCCGGTGCCATCGACGGCGTGTTACTTGCAGGCGAAACTCGGGTGCCTGGGCGTGCCCGCGACGGACGTGAACGCTGGGTGCTCGGGATTTGGGTACGCCCTCCAACTCGCGTCGGCCTCGGTGAAGTCGGGACTGCACAAGCGCGTGTTGGTGATTGGTGCCGACTGCCTGACGCGGATCACGAACTATGCCGATCGCGGGTCGTGCATCCTGTTCGGCGATGGGGCGGGCGCGGTGGTCGTCACGCAGAAAGGGTTCCTCGATGTCCTGCACACGGAGATCGGGGCGGATGGTTCTGCTGCGGAGATGATCATGATTCGCGCGGGCGGCAGCCGAGAGCCCGCGTGCGCCGAATCGGTGGCGGGCGCGAGGCACACGCTGGAGTTGCACGGCCGCGAGGTGTACAAGTCCGCGGTCCGCCAGATGGCCGAGAGCATCCGGCGCGGTGCGGAAGCGGTCGGCGTGCAGGTCGCGGACTTTGACCTGATCATCCCGCACCAGGCGAACGCACGCATCATCGAGTCTGTGGGCAAGCACTTGGAAGCCGACCCGGCAAAGGTCGTGATCGATTTGGCCGACACGGGGAACATGGCGTCGGCGTCGATCCCCGTCGCGCTGGGTCGGGCACGAGAAGCAGGACGGCTCAAGCCCGGACAGTTGGTCGTGGTGGTCGGCTTTGGCGCCGGGACGACGTGGGCGTGCCAGGTCTTGCGGGTGAACGATCGCTGAGGCTGGTGCGGCTGCAGGCTCAGTATCGGCGCTTGGTATTGGGGCTCGCTTGTGGGGCTGGTTCCTCCTACACTCCGCCCCATGCACTATGACGCCCACCAACCAGTGATTGCCGATCTTGAGGCGCGGATCGTGACCATCCGCGACTCTCTTTAACTACGAAGTCAAACTGGCCGAGCAGAAGAAACTTGAAGCCGAGATGGGGTCCGAGGGGTTCTGGGACAACCAGGACTTTGCGAAGAAGACCGTCGCCAAGATTCGTTCGTTGAAAGCGCAGATCGAGCCGTTGACCGGCGTCATCGGGGACCTTGAGAACGCACGGCTCGCGTACGAGATGTCGAAAGAGGCGGGGGACAAGGACCTGCTCGCCGAGGCCGACACCGCTTTGTTCACGCTGTCGCAGCGGATGGCAATGGTCGAGCAGCACAGCCTGCTCGCCGACCCGCACGACACCCGCAACTGCTTCCTGACGATCAGCGCGGGCGTGGGTGGCACCGAGGCCAACGACTGGGCCGACATGCTGCTGCGCATGTACATCTTCTACTGCGAGAAAATGGGATTCTCGATGGAAGAAGTGGACAAGGGCTTCGGCTCGGAAGTGGGCATCGACTCGGTGACGCTGCATGTGAAGGGGCCGTACGCGTTTGGATATCTCAAGTGCGAACGCGGCACGCATCGCCTGGCGCGAGTGTCGCCGTTCAATGCTCAGGGCAAACGGCAGACGTCGTTCGCGACGGTTGAAGTGACGCCCGAGTTTGACGAAGTGGACGTCACGATCCCTGATACCGAACTCGAGATCACGCCGTTCGTGCGCGCCAGCGGCCCGGGCGGGCAGAACGTCAACAAGGTCGCGAGCGCGATCCGCGTCGTCCACAAGCCCACGGGGATCATGGTCGTCGCGAGCACCTATCGCGACCAGCCGCAGAACAAGAAGCAGGCGCTGTCGATCTTACAGGCACGCTTGCAGCAGATGGCCGAGGAAAAGCGAGAGGCCGAGATCGCGGCGGCGCAGGGCGGGAGCCTCGATCGCGGCTGGGGCACGCAGATCCGGTCGTACGTGTTCTATGACAACCGTGTGAAGGACCACCGAACGAACCACGAGAGCCGCGACTATGAAACGGTCTTGCGTGGCGAGATTGCGCCGTTCATCGATGCCGAGTTGCAGCGGAGGCGTGCGGAGCGGGATGGGCGTTGATCGCCCGTGGCCGATCGCGATGCGCTGATTGATGTTTGGAGGAAGGATGTCGCAGACCCCGCCGGTTCTTTCGCTCGCAGAGTTGCTCGGCAAGGCGTGTCCGACGATCACGATCATCGACGCCGGTGCCATGGACCTTGGACACGCGACCGAAGGGAATGAGCACGCGCCGCTCTTGAAACGCAAGATCGCGAAGGTGATCGGCTTTGAGCCGGTGAAAGCTGAGTGCGACAAGTTGAACGCCAAAGTGGCCGCGTCGGGCAGCAAGGCCGAGGTGTACCTTCCCTACGCGGTCGGCGACGGCTCGCGTCGCAAGTTCCACATCTGCAACCATGCGATGACGTCGTCGCTGTACGAGCCGAACACGAAGTTGCTGAAACTCTTCCAGAATCTCGAAGAGTTGGTGCGTGTGGTGAAGACGGAAGAGATGGACACGAAACGTCTCGACGACCTTCCCGAGGTCGCGGAGACCGACTATCTGAAACTCGACATCCAGGGCGCGGAACTCGACGTGTTGAGGGGCGCGACGAACCTTCTCAAGCGTGTGGTGGTGGTCAACACCGAAGTGGAGTTCGTGCCTTTGTACAAGGACCAGCCGCTCTTCGCGGACGTGGACACGTTCCTGAGGTCGCAGGGGTTCGTGCTCCACTCGCTTCCAGCATGTGTGGGGCGAGCGTTCAAGCCGATGCAGAATGGACGCAGCGTCAACGCGCCGTTCCGGCAGTCGCTTTGGGCGCAGGTGACGTACGTCAAGGACTTCACGCGATTCCACGAACTCGATGCAGATCAGTTGCTCCGAATCGCGGTGATCATGCACGAGGTGTACCTGTCGGTGGACCTCGCCTCGCTCGCGCTGTACCACTACGACCGCAAGACCAAGAAGGGATTGTGGGAGGTGTACGTGCGAAGGCTCACGGGGGCGAAGGGTGAGTTGAAGCCGCCGGATATTGACTGAGTTGCTGTGGAACGGCCCGACTTAGACCAGCAACCCAGCCGGCTTCTCCAGCAACCCGCGCACCGTCGCGAGATACGCCGCGGCCATCGCTCCGTCGATGATGCGGTGGTCGCTGCTCATCGTCATCGTCATGACGTAGCCCGGCACGACCTGCCCGTTCTTCACGACCGGCTTCTGGATCGCCGCGCCGACGGCGAGGATTGCCGCGTTGGGCGGGTTGATGATCGCCGTGAAGTGCGTCACGCCGAACATGCCCAGGTTGCTGATCGTGAACGTGGAGTCGGACATTTCTTGGGGTGAGAGGCCCTTGCCACGGGCCTTCTCCGAGAGTTGCTTGCTCTGCGAGGAGATGGAACGCAGGCCAATCTGGTCGGCATTGCGGATGGTGGCGACGACGAGCCCGCCGCCGCTGGATTCCGGAAGAGCGATCGCAACGCCGATGTTGACCTGGCCCACGATCTCGATCGCGTCCTGGCCACCCGCCTGAGCCGAGCCCGAGACCCAGCGGCTGTTGATGAACGGGTGCTGATGCATCGCCAGGGCGCACGCACGCACGAGGAAGTCGTTCACGCTCAACTTCACACCTTGGTCGACGAGTTGGTCGTTGAGTTGCGTGCGCAGGGCCATGAGCGCGTCCATGTCCACATCCACGCTGACCTGATAGTGGGGGATCGTCGTCTTGGACTCGATGAGGCGTTTGGCGATGATCGTGCGCTTGGACGAGAGCGGCACGACCTTGCCCTCGAGCGTCGCGCCCGAAAGGACTGGTGCCTGCGGCATCGGGGCGTTCTTAGTCGCCGGCGCCGACTTCGCCACAGGAGCCGACACGCCGCCGCGAATGGCCTCTTCAACATCCTTGCGCACGACGCGGCCACCGGGGCCTGTGCCCGCAATCTGCGAGAGGTTTACGCCCGCTTCGTCCGCAATCTTCTTCGCGAGCGGCGACGCAAAGATGCGACCGCCGCCATGGGAGCCATTGGTGCTGGATGGCGGCTCCGCGACCGCAGTCGAAGATCCGCCGCCAAACGACGCCGCCGGCGCGGCCTTGCCCGAACCGCTCACTGCGCCAGCGGTCTTTGCAACGACGCCTGACCCAGCCGACGCCTTCGCCGAAGCGACGTCCTCACCCGCTCCAGCGAGGACCATGATCAATGTGCCGACCGGCACAACCTGTCCCTCGGCGACGGAAAGGCTGGCGACGGTGCCGTCGTCAAAGGACTGGAGTTCCATCGTGGCCTTGTCGGTCTCGATGTCCGCGACGACGTCGCCACTCTTGATCTTCTGGCCTTCCTTCACGTTCCACTTGACGATGGTGCCCTGCTGCATGGTGTCGGACAGGCGGGGCATAGTAACTTTGATGGGCATGGCCAGGTCCTTGAGCGGGTTCAAACTGTCTAAGAGAACAATCGAAACGGAATTGGTCCGAGGGAACTCAACCCAGCGTCTTCTTCACAGCCGCGATGATCTTGCTCTTGTTCGGCAGATACTCCGCCTCGAGATTCTTCGCGTAAGGCGTCGGCACATCTTCCGTATTCACACGCACCGGCTGGTGATCGAGGTAGTCAAAGCAGCGTTCCATGACCTGCGTGCACACCTCGCTCGCGACGCTCGCGAAGGGCCAGGACTGATCGACGACGACCACGCGGCCCGTCTTCTTGATGCTCTCCACGATCGAGTCGATGTCGAGCGGGCGGATCGTGCGCATATCGAGCACGTCGCAGCGGATCCCCTCGGCCGCGAGTTCCGCAGCGGCCTCGATGCAGAAGTTCACGGGCCTACCCCACGACACGATCGTGCACGCATCACCCTCGAGGCACAGGCGGGCCTGGCCGAACGGGATGTAGTACTCCTCCGCAGGCACATGGGCCTTGTCGCCCAGCATGCGTTCGCTCTCGAGGAAGAAGACGGGATCGACCTCGCGAAGCGCGGTCTTGAGCAGGCCCTTGGCGTCGTACGGGTTGCTCGGGATCGCGATCTTCACGCCCGGGACGTTGCTGTAGAGCCCTTCGACGCACCAGGAGTGCGTGGAGCCCAACTGCCCGCCCGCGCCGTCGTTGCCGCGGAAGACGACAGGGCAACCCCACTGACCGCCGGACATGTACAGCATCTTGGGCACGTTGTTCAGAATCTGGTCCGCGGCGACGAGGCTGAACGACCACGACATGAACTCGATGATCGGCTTGAGGCCGTACATCGCTGCGCCGACCGCAAGGCCCGCGAAGCCGTTCTCGCTGATCGGCGAGTCGATGATGCGCTTGGGCCCAAACTCTTCGAGCATGCCCTGGCTGATCTTGTACGCGCCGTTATACTGGGCGACTTCTTCGCCCAGGAGGAACATGCGCGGATCGCGGCGCATCTCTTCGCACATCGCCTCACGCAGTGCCTCGCGGAACTGGATCTCGCGAGCCTGCCCCTCGGGCGCGGTGCGCTCAGGGAGCGGGCGGCCGGTCAGTTCGTTCAGTTCGGCGACGGCCATCTCGGCGGTGCGGGCGTTCCAGTTCATGAAGTCCTCGTTCGATTCGTGTACGGGTCCTTCCCAATCATCGGCGGTTTTCGGGCCGAACCAAAGGGAACCAGTGGGCATAATAGGGGGACCGCGCGGGAGCGTCGACAGGAGGCGTATCGCGAGTGCCAACCCTGTCGATGGGCAAACGTGCGGCATCCAACGCCGGCGATTCCGCGAACCGAAGCCAGGAGTCTCACATGAACACGCTGCATGTCTTTGCCCTCTGTGTTGCCACCGTGTTCCTGGTCGGCTGCCAAGATCGTGCGACGAGCCAATCTGGCGGGACGACATCGCCCGGAGCGATCGCGACTCGTGGTGCTGCCACGCCCTCAACCGCCGACACCACAGGAACATCACCCATGACCACAGACAAGACCGCCGCCACCAACGCTGATGCTCCCGCCAAAGTCGAAGAAGCGATGTTCGGAGCGGGGTGCTTCTGGGGTGTCGAGATGACATTCGCGAACACGCCGGGCGTGCTCACGACGGCGGTGGGCTATGCCGGCGGCACGACGCAAAACCCCATGTACAAGGAAGTTTGCAACGGCGACACAGGCCATGTCGAGGTCGTGCATCTCACCTACGACCCAACCAAGCTGACCTATTACGAACTGCTCGCGGTTTTCTTTGCCAATCACGACCCAACGCAGGTCAATCGCCAGGGTCCCGACTATGGCACGCAGTATCGCACAGTTGTGTTCGCGTACGGCTCGGACCAGATGACGCAGGCCCAAGCCGCAAAGAAGATGCTCGATGAGTCGGGGAAGTTCCGGCGACCAATCGCAACGAAGATCGAGCCAGCGCCCACATTCTGGAAGGCCGAGGAGTATCACCAGCAGTACTTGAAGAAGCGCGGGCTGGAGAACTGCCACATTCCCGGAAACTAACGCCGCGCGTGCTATCGACCGCTGCTTTCACGCACGATGAGGCGTGTGGGCAGGTGCACCGTGGCGGCTGGGCGTCGCGGATCCTCGATGCGCTCCAGCAGCAACTGCACCGCTTTCTCCCCAACCTCAACCAGCGGCACGCGCACCGTCGACAACCGAGGCCGGACCATCGACGCGATTCGCGTGTCGTCGAACCCCACAATGCGGACATCGCGTGGCACGCTGAGGCCAGCATCCTGGACCGCTTGAAGGATGCCCAGCGCGATCTCGTCATTGCCCGCGAGCACGCCGACGCCTTTGAGGGCTGATACGCCACCCGCCTTCACGCGGTCATTGGCCCACGACTCACCCCATTCGGTGGAGTAATGGCCGTAGGCGATCTCGTCCTTGCGGGCGGGCGCGCCCGAAGCGCGAAGAGTCCGAACAAACTCCTCGGCTCGGCGCTTGGTGTCGAAGTTCTCTTTCGGACCGCCGACGAAGAAGAGTTTGTCTCCCTTCACGGCCTCGAGCAAGTGCCTCGTCGCGTCGTGGGTGCCAGCCGCGTTGTCCACGAGGATGCGGTCAACGTGCGGCGCGTCAATCTCGGCGTCGAGCACCACGGTCGGAATGCGCATGCCCCGCGTTTCTTTCCAGAGACGCTCATCGGGCTCGGTGAGCATGATCGCAAGGCCATCGATCAACCCGAACACGCCTCCCGACACCGCGGGCGAGCCACCATGACGAGCCTCGGACGACACGAGCAAGTGATACCCGCGTCGTCGTGCCTCGGTGTCGGCCCCACGCAGCAACTCTGAATAGAACTCGCCATGCAGGTCGGGGAGGGCGATGCCCAGGACATGCGAACTCTTCTTGATGAGGCCCTGCGCGAAGGCGTTGGGCACATATCCCAGCCGAGCAATCTCGGTTTGGACGCGTTGGGCCGTCTCGCCCGCGACAAGATGCGGGTTGTTCAGGACACGACTGACCGTCGCGATAGAGACCTTGGCCGCCTCGGCCACGTCCTGGATCGAGACCGCCGATCGGTTGGCCAAGTCTTCGGCCTTGCGGGACATGGAGGGACGGTACCAGACTTCGGGCGAAGAAGAAAGCGATTACATGCCCTGTTGAAGGGTTCTGGACAGGCGAACGTCCGGAAAGTGGGCGAGTCCCAGAAACTTGGGCCGAAAACGTTTACAATGCCGCGTCCATCCCTGATACCCGGAGCCCGCCCATGGCCAAACCCGCGTTCACCATTTCGCTCAATGCACCTCGCCACTCCGCTGGTTCGGCAGTTTCGGTGCTCGCCTTGGGGCTCCTGGCAATCTCAGGGGGTTGTGCCGGAACGCCTCCCGGCGGGACGTCAGATCCGACCGGCTCCGCGTCCTTCGTGATTGCGGCCGATGCTGGCGTCGCTCGACCGCCGTTCACGTTCTCCGCCGAGGACGAGGTGTTGCTGGATGAGGTTCAGCGCGGCTGCTTCAACTTCTTCTGGAACGCTGGCAATCCCAAGACGGGGATGGTGCCCGATCGCACGAGTGTCACCACAATCTCGACCGCGGGCGTCGGGTTTCAACTCGCGGCTCTTCCCATCGGCGTCGAACGCGGCTGGGTCTCGCGTGAAGACGCTCGCGCACGCACAATGCTGATTCTCGAATCGTTGGCGCGAGATCCCGCCATTCGGCACGAAGGCTTGTTCCAGCACTTCATTGATGGAGACACGGCTGGGCCTCACACGAATCCCGAACTCGAACATGTTGTCAGCACGATCGATTCAGGGCTGTTGATGTCGGGGATGATCGTCGCAGCCCAGTACTTCGGCGGCGATGTCAAGGCAAAGGCAGATGAACTGGTGGCGGCGGCGAACTGGCGAGCGTTCGTGTCCGGCAAAGAAGCAAAGCCCCACGAGCGAGGCTTCATCTCGCTTGGCTGGAAGCCGGCGGACAAGTCCAAGACGACGGGCCCGGGGTCGTACTTGCCGTACTACTGGGTGGATTCGGGGGACGAGCACAAACTCGTGACGTTCCTCGCGGTGTGTGCGCCAAACGAGTCGTTTCGCGTGGAGCCGAACGCCTACTACCGCCTCCGCCGCATGGTTGGGACGCACCCCGGCACCGAGCCACACGTGTGGTTCCCGTGGTCGGGCGCTCTCTTCACCAACTTCTTCGCGCACTGTTTCATCGACTATTCCGGCATCGGGATCGACAATCCCGGCGCGTTCGAGGTCGCGAATCGCCCGCGCGTGGATTGGTGGGAGAACGCACGACGTGCGACAACACTCCACCGCGCCAAGTGCTTGGAGAAGTCCTCCGCGTTCGCAACCTTCGGCGAGAACGCATGGGGCCTCACCGCTGCGGACTGTGTCGCGGGGTACCAGGTGCCGGGCGTGTTCCCTTCACTCATGAAGTTCAAGGGCGATCGTTCGGCGTGGGACTACGACACGTTCGTTCCCAAGGATGACTTCGGCGATGGATCCATCGCGCCCTACGCAGCCGCGAGCGCGATCATGTTTGATCCGAGCGCGTCCATTCGCGCGATGCGACACTTTCGTGGTGTGACAGACGGCGAGGGCAAGCCACTCGCCTGGCGGGAGCCGACTACCGGTGGCTTTGGATTCGCCGACGCGTACCGTGTTGCCCAGGGGGACCAGCCCGCTTGGGCCGCAAAAGACACTCTGGCAATCGACCAAGGTCCCATGATGCTCGCGATCGAAAACGCCCGCACCGGCCTGATCTGGCGGCTGTTCCACGAGCACCCCTTCGTTCAGGCGGGCATGGACCGGCTCCAGTTGAAGCGGAAGGATCGACCCTGAGCCATTGAGCCCAGTGGTTTCCCGGGGTTTGAGTTTGAACTTTTCCCAGTTTTCCACAAGGGAACTCCTTGGCAGGATCTTGACACGGCCATCAGTTCATGGGATGCTGTAAGCGTTTTCATAAGTCGGCGAGTTCGGGTGTGTTTGGCTCGCGAGGGTCGGGCTTGGCCCGGCAGCCGGGCTTCCTCGATGATCGCGAGCCACGAAGGCGGAGTTTGAATGCTTCCGAGTCGATTTGGACACTTTGACGCGACAGGCCGTGAGTTTCACATCACGGACCCGAACACCCCCATGCCCTGGGTCAACGTGATCTGCAATGGTCGCTACGGGCTTGTCGTGTCGCAAAACGGCGGCGGATTCTCCTGGTTCGACGATGCCCAGCACAACGTGCTGACGCGTTGGGAGATGGACCTCGTTCGCGACTCTTATGGCAAGTTCCTGTTCCTGTCAGACCTCGAGTCGGGCGAGGTCTGGTCCGCGGCCCGCGCGCCGACATGCAAGGAGTACGACGAGTACTCCTGCGTCCACACGCAGGGCGCCACGACCATCAACGCTCGCTACGCCGACATTCAGACCGCGTGGACCATGTCCGTCGCGACGGATGACTCGGTCGAGTTGTGGAAACTGGAGATCACCAACAAGGGCTCGACGCCGCGGCGTTTGCGTGTGTCGTCGTTCTTTGAGTGGTGCTGCAACACCGCACCCGACGTCAAGCGTGAGTTCCATCGCCTCTTCTTCACGACGTCATACAACACGGGCAGGTCCCACCAGCGTCGTGCGATCGTCGCGACCAAGAACATGTGGGACATCCGCCCCAAGACAGAGCGCGAGCACTGGAACGTGCCGTGGCCTTACGCCGCCGCCCACGCCGTCAGCGGCGTGAAGTTCAGCCAGGACCTCGCCGTTGCCGACAAGGCGACGTTCTTGGGTCGATATGGTCTTACGGCAAAGCCCGCCGCGATGGCGGGGGCGCAGACCGTCGATCCGGGCATTGACGCGAACGCAGGCGGCTTTGGCCGCTTTGGCGACGCGTGTGCGGCGCTCGGCGGGGACATCACCCTCCGCGCGGGCGAAACCGTCACCCTCTACTACTCGCTCGCGATTTCGACCAATGCCGAAAAGGTGCTGGCACTCGTGGATCGATATGCCGATCCGGCGGTGGCAGAGGCTGCGATTGCGGGTGCGAAGCAGCAATGGGAGAAGTTGAACGCGCCCACGCACGTTCGCTCCGAGCGTGAGGACTTCAATCTCCTCAACAACTACTGGCTGCCGTACCAGGCGATCAGCGGCCGCCTCTGGGGTCGCACCGGCTACTACCAGCAATCGGGCGCCTTTGGCTTCCGCGACCAGTTGCAAGACTCGCAGGTCTGGCTCGCACGCGATCCATGGCGCACTCTCTCTCAGATCATGCTCCACGCGACCCGTCAGTTCCAAGATGGCAGCGTCTATCACTGGTGGCATGCTCTCGCGGACTTTGGCAATCACACGGCGTGCAGCGACGACTATCTCTGGCTCCCGTTCCTCGTCGCGCAATACCTCAAAGAAACCGGCGATTTCTCTGCGCTCAACCGTTCCGCCCCCTTTGTGGATGATCCCAAGGGGGCGTCTTTGTTGGAGCACTGCCGGCGATCGATCGCCCGCACCTTCAAACGCACGAGTGCTCGTGGCTTGCCGTTCATCGGCTCGTGCGACTGGAACGACGGCCTCTCCGCGATGGGCATCGATGAGAAGGGTGAATCCGTCTGGCTGGGCATGTTCCTGTGCACCATCCTCGACGACTGGGCGGTCATCCTCGATCGCCTCGGCGACAAAGCAACCGCTCAGAACTACCGCGACCAACGCGAACGCTGCATGCTCGCGATCAACGCCCACGCATGGGACGGCGAGTGGTACAAGTACGGCACCAAGGACAGCGGCGAGTGGATCGGCTCATCCGCGAACAACGAGGGCAAGATCCACCTCAACGCGCAGACATGGTCCATCCTCGCCGACATCGCTCCCGAAGATCGCGCGAAGCAGGCGTGGGCGAGCGTGAAGAAGCACCTTCTTTCGCCCTATGGCCCGTTGCTCCTGCAACCCGCGTACACCATTCCCGATACCACCATCGGATATGTCACGCGGTACAGCCCGGGCAGTCGCGAGAATGGCGGCGTGTACATGCACGCCGCGACGTGGGCGCTGATGGCCGCGTGCAAGATCAAGGACGTCGAGACGGTTGGCAAGATCTGGCGCAGCATCTCACCCGCGACGCGCGGTCAAGGGGCAGAGAGTTACTGGGCAGAGCCCTACGTGATGCCCGGCAACGTCGATGGTCCTCTCTCCGACAAGCCTGGGCGCGCGGGGTGGACGTGGTACACCGGGTCGGCCGCGTGGCTGAATCGCGTGAGCCTTGAGTGGGTCCTGGGTGCCCGGCCGGTATGGGTCAACGGCTCGGTCGAGGGATTGTGCATCGATCCGTGCCCGCCCAGCGAACTTGGCAAGGTCACGCTGACGCGTGTCTGGCGTGGCCGCAAGATTGAAGTGTCGTTCGATGCGGGCCAGTTTGTTGCGGGGCGCGTGCCGACGTTGCGCGTCGATGGGAAGGATGTTGCAGGGAATGTCCTGCTCGAGTCGATGCTCCCGGCTGCGGGGGGCGGTTATGTGAAGAACGCGCCGGCGTCGTTGCCCGGCTTCGGCGGAGTGCCAAGTTGGGACATGCGTTCGATGCCGAGTGTCAAGGTCGAAGTCAGTTGGGCCACATCAAAGGTAACGGGGTCCGCACTCGCGGGCGCCGGGAGGACCACGCCATGAAGAAGACTCAAGGATGGAAGCAAACGGGCGGAGTGATGTTGAGCCGCGGGTTCACGCTGATCGAACTGCTGGTGGTGATCGCGATCATTGCGTTGCTGATCGGGATCTTGCTGCCGAGCCTTGGCGGCGCGAGAAAGACTGCGTGGCAGGTCATCTGCCAGAGCAACCTCCGCCAGATCGGGATCGCCGAACAGGGCTACATGGACGCGAACAAGGAGATCATTCCAGATGTTCGCGGCACGATTCCTGACGTCAACATCCGCACCGACCTCTTCCACGTCGGCATCGTCCAGAAACTCCAGGAGTTCATGGGTGAAGCAGGAAGCAAACCGTTTGACTGCCCCGCGGCAAAGGGCCTGGCAAGCACACGTTCGCGCGAAGCAATCGTCGGACACTTGGGCTATCTCGCCGTCTACACGCTCTTCGAGACTGCCCCCGTCGTCGGCGGCCCCTATGACCGGAAGTTCGCTTGGTACACCGAGTATTGGTTCAACGACTACCCCGCGTACGACGGCAATACCGGCGCGGCGACCATTGTGAACGGCCGACCCGTCGGCGTATCGGGGCGCAAGTTGTCTTCACTGCCACACGCCGACACGACCGTTCTTGCGATCGACGCCCAAGAGCAGTATGCTCGCCACGAGTTCCGCAATAATCTCAGTTCAGACGACGACTCCGGCCAGAGCAACATCCTCTTTGCCGACCAGAGCATCAAGGCCCTGACGCCGCCACAGTACTACGACGGTCGCGACCGATATGGATCGGATCCGACGTTCTGGAACTGGGGCCACGTGTATCCGCGCTGAATTCGACTACAAGGAGATTCAATGCCTTCAATTCGAGAGGTCATTCAGCAGAAGCCGTGGATCGGTTGGGCCGTCGCGCTCGTGCTGTTCGGCGTGAGCGCGTTCTTGATCTATCGCGGCAATAAGCCGTCTGGTGCGTACTCTCCCGAGCGTCTGCGCGAGATCGTCACGATTCGCTTCTCCGACACGGGCGAAGAAGTCACGATGGGGCGTGGAGACTTTGAGCGCCGCCTTCGGCTTGAGTCCAGCGGCCTCATCGACCCGGCCAAGGGTTTGCTCAATCCCAAGACCAATCAGAACACTGGCTTTCTTGTCGATGTCGAAGGTTGGAACAAGACCGTTGATCGCATCAATCAGGAACGCAAGAAGTTGGGAACCGACACCTCCGGGGCCAGTTCACCAAGGCCGGGAATGACTGTTCCCGCTGCGGCACCTGCCGATCAGCCGGGGGCACCTGCCGCTTCTCCTCAGCCGAAGTGATCGTTGATTTTGCCCGTTACAGTCATGCAGGAGTGCCCGCGAGCGATCCCATGACTTCCGAACCGGCGAATCGCATAACTTCTTCGACACCATCTCTCGGCGTCCTCTCCCGCCGCGCCGCCCTCGGCACGCTCGCCGCCTCCGCCGCTGGCTTTGCCCTCTTCGGCCCGCGCGGCGCCAAAGAACGCACGGACGGCAAGATTGTCCTCGACTACTGGGAGAAGTGGACCGGCCACGAAGGCCGAGCCATGCAGAAGGTCGTGGACGAGTTCAACGCCACGATCGGCGAGCAGAAGAAGGTCTTCGTTCGCTACCTCGTCACCGCCGGCATCGATCAGAAGACGCTCATCTCCGTCGCGGGTGGCGATCCCCCCGACCTCGTCGGCCTCTGGAACTACAACATCCCGCTCTACGCCGAGAGCAACGCAATCCTGCCGCTGGATGATCTCGGCTCGTCGCTCGGCGTGAAACTCGAGAACTACGCCGCGGGCTTTCGCCCCGTGCTCGAACACCCCGACGCGACTGGCAAAAAGCGCATGTGGGGCGTCGTCAACACGGGCGGCACCGTGGCGATGTACTACAACAAAGCAGCGTTCCGCGAGGTGGGCCTCGATCCCGAGAGGCCGCCACGCACGATCAGCGAACTCGACGAGTACGACAAACGCCTCAGCGTGATAGACGCCAACGGCATGGTCCAGCGTGCCGGTTTCATCCACTCCGAGCCGGGCTGGTGGTCGTGGATCTGGGGCTATCACTTCGGCGGCACGCTCGCGGACATCGCACACAACAAAGCGCTTGCGGCCTCGAAAGAAAACGTCGAAGCGTTCGAGTGGCTCCAAACCTATCCGAAACGCTACGGCAAGGACGCGGTGCAGACCTTCAAGAGCGCGTTCGCCCACGCCTACGACTCGCCGCAGAACGCGCTCCTCGACGGCAAGTGCGCGATGGTCGTGCAAGGCCCCTGGCTCGCGAATGTCATCAACGCCAAGAAGCCCGGTTTTGACTATGGCGTCGCGCCATTTCCAGTGCGTGATGATCTCTATAACGAGCGCACGCCCTATGGCCTCGTCGATTGCGACGTGCTCGTCATCCCTCGCGGCGTGAAACGCCCCGAAGCGAGCATGGAGTTCGTCGCCTACACACAGCGTCAGGAAGTCGTCGAGTACATCGCGCGCGAGCACTTCAAGAACTCGCCCCTCGCAACTAGCAGCGATGACTTCCTCGCAAAGCATCCAAACCGTGGAGTGCGCGTGCACGACGCGATCGCGCAGAGCGAAAAGGCCTACCTCTGCCCCCGCACTCGCACCTGGCCCCAGTTCAAGGACGAGTTCGACGCGGCAATGCAGCGGATGTGGGGCTTGCAGACAACCGCCGCTGCCGACCTCGCTTCCATCCAAGAACGCACGCAGGGATTCCTTGATCGAGCGGCCGAGCAGAAAACCCGCCGCAGCGGTGGGGGGCGAGCATGAGCAGCAAGTCCCACGCCAAGCCCATCGTGAAGCCCATCGGCGGTCAAGCAAGCAACGCACGCACCGAGAACGCCGCCGGCTGGCTGTGGGCCTCGCCGTGGGTTGTCGGCTTCTTGGGGTTCATGCTCCTCCCGATCGCGATGAGTTTCTACTACTCGCTCACGGAGTATCCGCTGCTCGAGAAGCCGATCTTCATCGGGTTCGACAACTACGCGAGCCTGTTGAGTGATGGCGTGTTCCTCAGGGCCGTCGGCCGCACCGCGTTGTACGCACTCGTCACCATCCCCCTCTCAACCATCCTCGCGCTCGTGATCGCGGGCATGCTCAGCGCCCGCGTCCGCGCGGGAGGCTTCTTTCAGGCCGCTGTCTTCCTGCCCACGCTCGTGCCCATGGCCGCCAGCGCAATGGTCTGGCTCTGGCTCTTCAACGCCAAAGACGGCCTCATCAACCGCACGCTCGCCGCCATCGGCATCGAAGGGCCCAACTGGTTGACAGGGACCATCACCTTCGGCACAGACGCAGCGGGCCAACCGATCCAGATGCCCTGGGCATTCCTCTCTGTCGTCATCATCGCGCTCTGGGGCGTGGGCCAGGCAGTGATCGTCTATCTCGCCGCGTTGCGAGAGGTGCCGACGAGCCTCTACGAGGCCGCTGCGATCGACGGCATGGGCCCGATCCGACGCTTCATGAGCGTCACGCTCCCCATGATCTCGCCCATGATCCTCTTCAACGTCATCACGCTGACCATCGGCTCGCTGCAGGTATTCGTGATTCCCTACGTCATCACCAAAGCAACGCCCGGCGGCGATCCCCGCTCCCTCTACTTCTTCACCAGCGCGATGTACGACAACGCATTCGTCTACGCCCAGATGGGCTACGCATCCGCGATGGCGTGGGTGCAGTTGCTCGTCACGCTCATCCTGACGGCGGGGATGTTCCTCGTCAGCAAAAACCTTGTCCATTACCGCGCCGGTTGACGGAGTTGTCGGATCACCACGGAGGTCAGCACGCACGCATGAGTGAAGGGACGTTCAAAGTTCGGGAGAGTCACTGGTCCAGTGCCGCCACCTACGCGGGACTGCTGCTGGTGTCGATCCTGTTCCTCACGCCCCTCGCGTGGATGGTCGTCACATCGTTCCTGACGCAGGAACAAGCCGCGCAAGGCCCAGAGGTGTTTGTGGATGGCGTGAAGTCCTTCACGCCGTCCGGCCAAGCAGTGACAACGCCGATCGATCCGACAGAGATCCCAAGACAGATTGTCCGCAACTACTACGGCGAGCACGACGCCAATGGCGTCCCCATCCATCGCGGCGTCTGGACCGACGATGGCGTCAACTTCCCGCTCTACCTTCGCAACACACTCGTCGTCGCCATCCTCTCCGTCGTCGGGATGACCCTCTCGAGCGCGGTGGTTGCGTACGCGTTCAGTCGCATCCATTGGCGCGGGCGCGGCGTCATGTTCACGCTCATGCTCGCGACGATGATGATCCCATTCCCGGTCATCATGGGCCCCATGTTCATCATCTTCAGCAAACTCGGCTGGATCGGATCGCTCAAGCCCCTGTGGATCCCCGCATGGTTCGGCGGCGCGTTCAACATCTTCATGCTCCGCCAGTTCTTCATGGGCATCCCACGCGATCTGGACGAAGCCGCCCGCCTCGACGGCTGCGGACACTGGGGCATCTTCTGGCGCGTGATCCTGCCCCTCTCCACGCCCGCGCTCTCCGTGGTTGCGCTCTTCCATTTCATCTACGTCTGGAACGACTTCCTCGCGCCGCTCATCTTCCTCACTCACCGCGACGACTTCACGCTCGCGCTGGGATTGCAGTTATACCAGAGCAAGGCCGGCAACACGCCCTGGAACCTCCTGATGGCCGCGAGCACGATGGTGGTCGCGCCGGTCCTACTCCTGTTCCTGTTCGCGCAGCGCCAACTCATCCGGGGGATCGCGGGCGACGGTCTGAAGGAGTAACGCCACCCATTTCGCGACGCATGCGAGGGCATTCGGTATTCCGTTCTTGCGAATCAGCCAGTTTGGTGTAGTCTGAATCTGTGGGAGCCTGCTCCCCGAAACGTCCGAGAAGGAGCATCGTGAGTCAAAGCCAATCCAGAGCGTTGCGTTGTTCATGGTTTGCACCAATCGGCACCGTGCTGGGCTTGGTCGCGCCAGCCTTCGCGCAGCCAATCGCCAGCGTTCAGCCCACAACGGGCGGCGTCGAGTCCTACGCCGTCGCGGCGGCCTCGTTGGCGGGGTTGACCGCAACCGCGTCCGCCTCGAACGACACCGTAGAAGTTCGTGACATCGCAGGGAGCCTCCTGGCAACCGTCACGCGGGCGCAGTTGCAGGCAGTGTGCCCCTTCCTCTCACTCAGCGAAACCAACGATGGCCCGGCCGCGCTCGCATTCTCCGATTCCGGGCGACTGCTTTTCATCGCCGTAACAGACACCACCGTGCCCGGCGACGGGCCCAGCGATGCGATCGTGCGCCTCGACATCGACACCGGACAACTCACGCTCTTCGCCCGCGCGGAACTCGGCGGCCCGGACACATCGCGCCCTCGCGTCGGCCTCGCACACTACAAGGGTCGCCTCTACGTCGGTGGCTTGGGCGTCGTCATGGGGTACTCGGCCACCATGAACCAGACCGCCGGAACATCGCTCTTCGTGACCACCGTCTCAGTCGGGAACAACGTCGTCGGCATCACCGTTGATCGCCCGCAGAACGGACTCATCGTCGCAACCAGTTCAACGATCTATCGCGCACCCATCACCGCGAGCAACTCGCTCTCGTTCACCACCCTCGGAACGCGGTCGAACATCCGCGCGATCACCTTCGCAGAACACTTCGGCGGCATCTTGAATCCGGGTCTGTACATCCTGCAGTCCACACTCGCGCCTGACAACTCCATCATCTCCAAGGTTTCGGTCGCGCAAGCCCGCGGCACCGGCGGATTCACGCCCACCACCTATCGCACCATCGCCGAGCCAAGGCACGATCTCGCCGCGACGGCCGAGGGAACGCTGCTGCTCGGCATGCCCGCCAACGCCGAGCAGATTCGCGACGACACCGACGCGAAACTCACATACGACGAGTTCCTCGCAGACGAGTTCGATCAGGTCGTCACGCTCGGACGCGGCTTGATCTCTCCCGCAGGAGAGCCCGCGGGTTGGGTCATCGACGCCGACGTCATCCCCGCGTGGCAGTGGTTCCATCCCGCGTCTCCCGACGCCGCGTGCTGGACAGTTCTTCTCCTCCTGGCGAGCGACGAAGTCCACAAGGAAAACGGCGGCCCCGGCGATCCGCTCGCACAACAGCAGGTTCGCACGATCCTGCAGCGATACTCGGGCAACAGTCCAGACGGCATCAGGCCGCTTCGCTCCGCCGACGGCATCTACTGGCACTGGATCGATCCCGTCACCGGCAACGCCAAGGCGGGTTGGGGCGACAGTTACGCCACGATGAGCACGATGAAGATGGTCGTGGCGGCGGCCCGGGCAGCGGCGTACTACCCGCTCGACGCAGACATTCGCCGCTACGCCCGCGACATCATTTGCAACGTGACCAACTGGGACGCGTACTTCAACAGCGCCACGAATCCCACGTTCCGCTATCAGATCTACATGCTCGCGCAAGGCGCGGGTGGGCCTGATCTCTTCTCGGGTGGTTCAGCGTTCAATGAGTCGATCCTGTTCGCGGATCAGGCGGCGTTCTATGGCGGCGCATTCTCCGATCTCGGTGCCACACACTGGTACAACGCGCCGGGCTTGCCCAGTGCATCGCTGCTCACGGGAAGACCGGTACGCACAAACAGTGCGGGCTCGCACCTTCCCGCGTTCATCAGCCTGTATCCACTCCTCCTGCTTGAGAACTACCGCGCCTCGCCCGACTGGCAGACGCACGTCCGCAACCTGCGAGCCAGCAACGCCGCGTGGACCGACGACAACGCCCCGCAGTTCAACACAGTCTTCAGCGCGGGCACGACGTACGTCAACGGCTACAACGCCGACTCGCTCTCGAACCATCCCGGCGACTTGACGACGTTCACCTCGTTGCTCGCGTTCGCGGCAGGTGACGGAGCATCCGCAGGGCGACACGTCGAAGCGGGCGGCGCGTATCAGGCCTACCGCACCGGCGGACGACAAACCTTCAAGACCGGCGCGAGCATCCTGTACCGCCGCTCCAACGTGGATCGCAACTACCGCCCCGACTCGGCAGGGTTGCCCGACGTCGCGCTGGGTGCGCTGGGCCTCGCAGAACTGCTCGCGCCCGGCGCCATTGCAAGAGTCCTGACGGGCGAGTATCCCTCGTGTGACGTGTGCCCGGCGGATCTCGACGACGGCTCGGGCGATGGCATTCCCGATGGCGGCGTGGATATCAACGACCTGCTGTTCTTCCTGGCCGGCTTCGAAGCGGGATCCCTATCCGCGGATCTGGACAACGGGAGCGGGAGCGGCCAGCCCGACGGCGGCGTGGACATCAATGACCTGCTCTTCTTCTTGTCCCATTTCGAGGGCGGGTGCTAGAGGGCCAGGGAAAACCCTTGGATGTTATGGGGGTTGAAGCGATTTGGTGCGGCATTTCAAGCACAGAAAACGTTTGCATTCCATGAGGAAAGGGGTTGACACTGGGCCGGTTTGCTGTCATCCTGAAAACGATTTCAGCAAGTGCTTTCCGCGAGCCCTTGTCGGACGAGTGTCGGGTATAGGAGAGGACATCACGAGGGAGTTGGGTCGTGTGGCCCACCACCTCGAGGCCCAAGCGTCTCCCGCGTTTCCGCGGGTTGTTTGGATTCGAAAGAGGAGCGAGACATGAAGAAGATTTCGGCAGTGTTGGTCGTGGCTTTGGCGGCGGGTTCTGCGTTGGCGAGCGACATCTCGTCCGTCAACGGGTTCCGCCTCGAAGGCCGCAACTGGGGCGACTTCCACAACGTTTCCAGCATGAGCTACGGCCCGGCGGCTGGCCCACTCGGTGCCGCGCCCGCGACGTCGTTTACTGCATTCCAAGGACCCGTCGGCGGCGGCATCCGTGTCACCGAAGCGTTCCCGTCCGGTCAGGGCGGCGGCTCCAACCACGTCGCTTGGCTGTCCGATGACGGCGGCGCGTCTCGCTTCCGCGCTTGGGGCGGCGGCGAAGGCTCCGGCGGTCAGTCTTTCAACATCACGACCACCATCCTGATGCAAGGTGGCCAGTCGGCTCCCCGCAAGGAAGGCGGCCTCAAGATCCGCAACCCACGCTACAACCACAGCCCCTTCTTCGTCGATGACGGCCTCGTCCTCGTCGCGTCCGACGGCGAAGTCGCCGTGTTCGGTGCGGCCATGCCCTTCACCGGCTTTGGTCCCAGCGTCTACACGTTCGGCACCACCGCGACGATCGACTTCTCCTACTACGCCCCCGGCACCGTTGACCCCGTCCTCGGCGGCTACCGCCTCCGCTTCACCGACGCCGTCACGGGCCTGCACGACAGCGGCATCAAACTCTGGGGCGCTGGCGAACCCGACGGCATCAAGGGCTTCAACAACGACACCGAGATCGGCCTGAACTTCCAAGGCTTCAACAATCTCGTCCTGCCCGACATGATCGACATCACCTACGGCAACGTCTCGATCACCCCCGCTCCGGGCGCCCTCGCGCTGCTCGGCCTCGGCGGGCTCGTCGCGACGCGTCGTCGTCGTTGAGAGATCCGCGACTCGTCCTCGATGATGAGTCTGCAACGTACTTTCTCCCGGTCGCTCGACAGAGCGACCGGGGTCTTTCGGAGAATCGGGACATTGAGATCTGGGTTCGGATGCCCTCGATCAACCGATTCGAGACACTCTCCCCTCATATCCAGGAGCCTCAATCATGGCTAAGTCGTTCGGAATCGCTCTCCTCGCCGCGTCGGCATTTGCAAGCGCCGCCTCTGCCCAATGTGCCAACCTTGGCTCGCCCTTGACGAATCCGGGCGTCGAAGAAGCAAACATCGACTCCCCCAGCGAGGCCCTTGGTTGGCACTCCATCACCGGCACCGCCAAGTGGCGAACTGTTGGCGACGGCCAATCTCCCACGATCTTCCCCGTCGGCACACCCGCCTCACTCACGCCGAGAACCGGCAACGGTTTGCTCCGCCTCGCGACGCTGGGCGCGGGCGGGTTCGGCGGTTTCACGACGGACATCCGCACACCCTTGCTTCCCGGTGGCGCGTTCTACGACATCAACTACAACTGGCAGAACGGCGGCGACATTGTCGTTGGTTGCTGGTACCTGATTCCCGCCGCCACGCCGATCGTCGGGTTCAATGAAACGTTCCTCGGCGACGCCGCCGACCTCAAGGTCGAGTTCAAACTCAACTGCCAAGCCGTTGCGACCTTTGAGGACTTCAGCCCGACCAGCACCAACAACATGCGTGGCACGACGAATGACCAGTGGGTGCTGTTCAGCAAGAGGATCAAACGGCGCGATATGCGTCTCCAGTGGCGTGGCAACGCGGTGGATCCCAACGGCTGCCTCTGCGTGCCGACGAGCCCAGAACCCAGCCGCATCAAGGTGACCCCAGGCCGGTACGCCGCGGACGGTCAGCCAACCACGGGCGTCGTGTATTTCGACGACTTCTTCTACACCGAGTATTGTGCCGCCGATCTGGACGACGGGTCAGGCACGGGTACTCCGGATGGGGGCGTGGACATCAACGACCTGTTGTACTTCCTCACGGTGTTCGAGGCTGGCACCGAAGGCGCCGATCTCTCGTCGGGCGACTTTGACGGCATTTCCGACGCCGGCGTTGATATCAGCGACTTGCTGTTCTTCCTCCTTCACTTTGAAAGCGGCTGCTGATCGTCGGTTGCCCCCTCCTGAGCGACCCCGGCGCGCGACGATTCGTCGCTGTACCGGGGTCGCTCTCCATTCAGAGTGTGAGTGCGGGAGTCGCACTGCGCGGCGACAACCCAAAGAAAACGCCCCCGGGAGGACTCGAACCTCCGACCGACGGATTAGAAATCCGTTGCTCTATCCACCTGAGCTACGAGGGCTTCGCCCAACTGTAGCAATCTAGCGTTCGTGCACGATCTCGTGCGGGAGGCTCAGCGTCTGGTGCGGAGGAGTCTGGCTTCGAGAGAACCGCCATCGATGATGCATGCCTCCAGCCGGCCGCTGAGGGCGTCAAAGGCCCATCCGGAAGCGGCGTTCGGCCCGTTCGACACCACTGAAGAGCCAGTGATCGGATTGACGGGAACGGCTGCCAGGTAGCCCGAGTTCATCATTGGTTCCCAGCCGTCGGTGATCGGGTTGTAGGCGTCTGCAATGCGGTGGCGGTACCGGGAGATTGAGTCTTGGAGTGCTGCGGTATCCCGCACGAGCGCAAGGTGTCGCTCGTCGCTGGCATGGGTCAAATGCGGCGTGGTGACTGCCGCGAGCACCAGGAGCGCGATCGCGGGAATCGAGAACTCCGCGCAGAAAAGCCGGCGTGCGAAGGGCATTCGCCGCCGGCTTGAATCGATCTGGAGGTCATGGGCCATGCCGCGCTTACTCTGCCGAGGTCGCGGTCACGGTGTTGGGATCGGTGGTGTAGAACCGCGACTCACGGAAGTTTGACGCGCAGATGGTGGTTAGGTCGCTGTTCCAGACCCACGCGTGCCCGGCCGAGCCGTAGGTTGTGCCGGTGACGACCGCGATCGAGGTGAGCCCGCCACCGCCGTTGTACGCGGGATTGACCGGTGCCGCCTTGATGTAGCGTCCCGCGAGCAGTTCCTCCCAGCCGCGGGAGGCGAAGTCCGGATAGGCGTTGGTGCGCGAGTTGTAGAGTTCGATTTGGTTCTGGAGGCTGCCCAGGTTGGCCTGGAGGCTTCCTTCCCAACTGTCTTGAGTGGCGTTGGCGTAGAGGGGCACGATGACCGCGGACAGGATCCCCAGGATCACCACGACGATCAGAACCTCCACAAGCGTAAACGCGCGCTGAACTCGAGCAAGCATGTTCGGTCTCCTTCCCGGGCGCCCGTCTGACTGAGTCCGGCGGGCATACCCGATATCCATGGGTGTCATCGGCCAACCGGGGGATGGCGCGTGGTTCAGGTCGATGCCATGCACCAAAGTGGGGTGCGCTGTATCGACTGTGAGGAGAGAATGGGTGTGATGGCGAAGGGGCGGGGTGGATAAGGCTTCTTTGACCCGGTAACCGGCGAGGGATTTGTGGACGTTGGTGCGCAGCGAGAATGCACAGGCTGGAGACCCGTGCTACCTGACCCTGGTTCTGATTCCGCTGGGCGCGTGGCTGGTCTCGTGCGTGTTGCTGGTGCTTGCGCACTTTGCGACACGCAGTTCCGCGGCACGGCGTCAACGGCGGTGGGTGGGCGGAAGAGTGGACCGACGTCCACGTTTCTTTTGGCAGCGAGTGTGTGTTGAGCACTGGATGTTGTTGCACGGGTTGGGACCTGTGCAACGTCGTCCTGTGTCTTCGCGCGCTTGCTGGCCTACGCACCGCTTTGGCGTGCTGCTCGGGTCGCGTGAGAATCTGCGGGGGAGACCAGCCCGGGTTCGTGGCCCGGCCGTTGGAAGCCCGAAGATTCACGCGCGAGGGAACTGGCACGCCTCTACCCATGGATGCGCGGTCACGGGCGCGCGCACAAAGGTGGATGTTGGTGGGTGCTTAGTGACGCGTGGCGCGCGGAAGTGGCGATTGGAGGGTGTGGAAGGGTGTGAAATTGGGCCGAAAAATGTGTGAATTCGTGCTTTGGGGTCAGAACTAAGACCGCGTTTGCGCGCGCGCGGGAGGTCGATAGGGGGAAGAATGCGGCTGGAAGCCCCATACCCCGCGGAGGAAGAGGAAGAGAAGACACCACGCGTCGAAGACTCGCGTGGTGGCACCCGGATGTTGAGCGTGTGGCCACCCGCCCAGTGGCACACAGGCAAGAGGGTTTCGCTGGTGCCGCCCGTACTACATTGTCGGCCCACCTCGCCTTGAATCTGGGTGCGTGCTGCGATCGAAGGACGGGCGGAACAGGAGGATGCGCCATGGTTGCTCCCTCACTTCACAGAGTCTGTGCGATTCTCCTGCTGGTATGTGCGGGGCCGGCGTTGGCGCGGCAGGTGGGACCTTTGATCGGGGATCTGGTTGAGTATGCGGATGTCCGCGCGGTGATTCCATCGGATACGACGGAGGCGTTTGCGCGAGCCGTGGACGCGAGTGCGGAGCAGCGGGCGGCCGCGGGCGAGTTGGTCGAGGGTGCTCGGACGGAGGTGGCGCGGGTGGTCAATCGGCACCTGCGAACGGTGCGGGATGATCCGACGCTGGAACAGATCAAGGAGAGTGAGGCGAGAGTTCTGAGGGATGCACGCGAGGTCGAGCGGCAACTGATGGATGATCTCGCGTCGCTTGTGACGGGTGAGCAGCAGCCAAGGTTTGAGAGTTTCGAGCGGGCTCATCGGCGTTCGCTGTTGCGGCTGGCCAAGCCCCAGCCGTTGCCTTTGGACCTGTGGAAGTTCTTCGCCGCGAACAAGTTTGATGCGGCGAAGGACGAGGGGCTTCGCGACCTGCTCGACAAGTTCGACCGAGAGAGCGATGTTGTGCTGGTGCGCGAGCGGCGCGCGCGTAAAGAGTATCTGGTGATCGTCCGGCGGGGCGTCGATGGCTCGAACGAGGCGATGGCGCGTGAACGGGCGGCCCTGCGCGAACTCCTAGAGGCGGGCGCCGCTCGCGACCGGGTGTTTGCAGCGATGGTGGAGCCGCTGCTTCGCCTGCTGCCCAAGGAACTTGGCGACAGGCTCGCGCTTGAGATCATTCGCCTTGCGACTGAGGACTATGACAAGAACCTGGCCGAGCCGGCGCAGTATCCGATCGTGCGGGAGGTGCTCGCGCTCTCACTCACACCCGGGCAGCGGCGTGATGCGCGAACGCTGATCGATGCGGCGAAGGGCGACGCGCTGGCGCAGGCGCGGTCCACGGCCGTGGAACAAGCGCGATACACGCTGCTCGACGACAAGGTGCGGACGGATGGGCGGACTTCGCCGTTGAACCTGTATCTGGAGAGCGCGAGCAAGTTGCGGGTCCGCGTGAGCAATCAACTGCTCACGATGCTGACGCCGGAACAGCGGCGCGCGTATGACGCGTCGGATGTGGTGGAGCCGTCGACGACGTCGATCGTGAATGAGAAGTGAGATGGGGGGCGTCGCGCGTCGAGCGATGGAACGCGGGGTGGTCGAGGAGTGGTGACGTCTCGCCGGGTTGGCACCACGCGCCGCTCAAAGCAGCGGCGAGTAGTGGCACCCGCAGAGAAGATCGAGTCGGGCCACCTGCCCCGCGCGGACGATCAGGTCGTGCCATCCGGTCTATTGCGGTGACGCCGAGAGCACGCCGACCTTGTACCCGTTTTGCTTCAGGATCTTGCCGGCCTTGTTGGTGAGCGCGAAGAGATAGAAGAGTCCGATCAGCGGAATGATGGTGAGGAGGCTGTCAAATCCGGTCCATCCGATGGCCGTGCTCAGTTGCCAGGCGTTGAACACGACAAACACAACCATCAGGAGCGCCACAACTCTGACTGCCATCACGGCCGTCTGGCTTGGGAGCATCTTGGGGAGCATGGCCACCGCCAGGTAGGCCAAGATCAAAATGCCGACTCCGATGAGCACTCGCCCGAACCGGTCGGCGATGGTTTGCATCTCTGGCGTCTGTCCTGACATCTTTGAGTCTCCTGTGTTCACAACTCTTGTGCGGGCGGTGCAGGCCACCCGTCGATCCCGTTCTTCTGACGTGGGGCGCACAGCGGAGCACACGCTGCACGATCGCGCCCGAGTGTGCATCGACGCGGGGGACGAGCCACTTTGGCCGATCCGGAAAAAACAGTACAGATCGCACAGATAGTCGGGTGTCATTACTCGTCGCTGTGGACGAGTCTTGCTGTGACGGCCGAAGGCACCAGTCGGCGAATTGCCCTCCGCAGGAGCCGCCGACTGGTGGCACCCGGATCGGACGCCACCCACGCCTCCCGCCGGGTAGACGACTGAAAGCCACGCGCGGCCCGACATGTCACAGTCGTTTGATCTCTCGTCCCGGGAGGTAGAAGTTTCGATCGTGGGGGTCGGACGACCTCACCGCGGTGCCATCGTCGATGAGACGTTGCACGGCGATGCTCACATGCTCTTGGTTGAGGAACGCCGGATACTTGGCAGGACTTTGGTTGGCAAAGCGCCACAGTCGCCATACGTCGAAGCCGTCGTAACGGCCGTCCTCGCCAAAGTCAAAGTCAACACGCACGCCGTCGACTTCGACGAACAGGCCGATGCCGTGGAACCCATATTCTGCGCCGCCGGGCAGGTGGCCAAAGCGCGGAAAGTTCCCGCGGACTGGTCCTCTGCGAACACGCTCGGCACCAAACTCTTTCTGGACGCGTGCGACGCCCTCTGCTGCTGTCGCGAGGAAGTCATTGATGAGGGTAAGGATCGGGGTGGTCATTGGGAGTTCTCAGGTGGACGGAGCGGGGCCGCCCGGCTTCACGTCGGCCAGTGTCTCTTGGATGGTCTCGAACCACCCGGCGACCACGTCGCGAAAGTGTGGGTCGCCGAGAAAGAGGAATTCCGGCGGCGCGTCCTTGAGGAGGCTCAGGATCTCGGATGTTTGGCGTCGTGCATCGTCCACCTCGGTCTGCGATACGCGATCCGCCCATTCCTGCATGTTCTTGAGAGTGATGTTGAACGCACGCATGCCGCAGCAGATGGCGATGCAGTACTCCTCGCACCAAATGAGAGCACTTCGCAGTGCAGTCCCGTGGTTGTCGTAGTAGGGAATTCCAAAGTGGATGACGTTTGACATGGGCTTTCAGTTCAAATGGTCGCATCCATGTACTCGCGACGGCTCTTTCACACCCACCGCGTCACCACGACCTTGGATTCGGTGAAGAACTTTACCGCGTCCTCGCCGTTGGCGTGCAGGTCGCCGAAGAAACTGTTCTTCCAGCCCGAGAAGGGGAAGACGGCCATCGGGGCCGGGACGCCGACGTTGATCCCGACCATGCCCACCTGCGTGTGCGTCTTGAAGCGGCGGGCGTTGTAGCCGCTGGCGGTGAAGATGACGCCCATGTTGCCGTAGGGTGAGCGGTTGACGGCGGCGATCGCGGCGTCGAGCGTGTCCTCGCGGATGATGGAGAGGACGGGGCCGAAGATCTCTTCGTCGCAGATGCGCATGCCGGGGCGGACGTGGTCGAAGACGGTGGGGCCGATGAAGCAGCCGGAGGAAGGCACTGGGCACTGGGCACTAGGCACTAGGGAAGAGGAGAGGTCGCGGCCGTCGAGGGCGAGGGTGGCGCCGTCGGTGATGCCGCTGGCGATGAAGCCGAGGATGCGTTCCTGGGATTGCTTGTCGATGACGGGGCCCATGGTGACGCCGGGCTGGTCGCCGGGGCCGACTTTGATTTTCTTGGCGGCTTCGACGATCTTGGGGACGAACCAGTTTGCGGCGTTACCGACGGCGATCGCGATGCTCCCCGCAAGGCAGCGCTGGCCGCTGTTGCCGAAGGCGGAGCCGACGACGCCTTCGATGACGATGTCGGGGTTGGCGTCGGGCATGATGACCATGGAGTTCTTCGCCCCGCCCATGCACTGGGCGCGTTTGCCGGCGTTGGTGGCGGTGGTGTAGATGTGCTTGGCGACCTTGGTGGAGCCGACGAAGGAGACGGCGCGGACGTCGTCGTGCGTGATGAGATAGTCGACGACTTTGGGGCCGCCGGTGACGAGGTTGAGCACGCCCTTGGGCAGGCCCGCCTCGTGCATGAGTTCGATCTCGCGGATGGCGGAGAGGGGGACTTTTTCGCTGGGCTTCAGGACGAAGGTGTTGCCGCAGGCGATGGCCATGGGCCACATCCAGAGGGGGACCATGACGGGGAAGTTGAAGGGCGTGATGCCGACGCAGACGCCGAGCGGGACGCGGTCGACGGAGGAGTCGATGCCGACGCCTGACGTGTCCTCGGTGCGGCAGAAGGACGTGCTGACGGCGATCTGCGGCAGCGTGCGGCCCATCATGAGGGAGGGTGCGCCGCAGGCGTATTCGACGCAGTCGATGCCGCGGCGGACGTCGCCCTTGGCCTCGGCCATGGTCTTGCCGTGCTCGCGGACGATCATGGTGGCGAGTTCGTCGAAGTGCTTTTCGAGGAGGGCTTTGTACTTGAAGAGGAACTGGCAGCGGTCGCCGACGGGCATCGCGCTCCAGGCGGGGAAGGCCTCGCGTGCGGCGGCGACGGCGGCTTCGGCGCTGCGGAGAGAGTCGAGGTCGGCGTGGGCGATCGTCTCGCCGGTGGCGGGGTTCATGACGGCGTGGGTGGCTCCGGCCCCAGAAGGCTTGCCGCCGAGGGCGGATTCGGTGGTGCGCTGGCCGTTGATGAACTGGTGGACGGGGGTGGGCATGGGAGGCCTTTCTGCTGGACTCGATTGGAGGGCAGAGGTGCTGAGTCGGAGTCTCAGTTGATCGTATCGTCGATTCGTGGGTGAACCCTAGAGTGAGGCATGAAGACGATTATCGCGATTGTGGGGCTGGTTTTGTTGGTTGGGTGTGCGGCGAAGGGGCCGGTCGTTGAGCCCAAGGAGGCCGCGGGCTCGAGGGAGACCGATGCGCCGAAGGCGGGGACGCTGGCGTATGACAAGTCGGTGTGGTTCGCGCTGCTGGAGCATCACAAGGCGATCCGGCGCGAGGTGAAGCACTTGGCGAATGGGGTTGAGGCGACGACGGAGTCGGATGATCCGAAGGTCGCGGCGATGATCAAGGATCACACGATGGCGATGCAGAAGCGCGTGCGGCAGAAGTCTGCGGTGCGCGTGTGGGACCCGGTGTTTGTGGACCTGTTCAAGAACGGGCACCTGGTGACGATGCAGTACACCGAGACGGAGAAGGGCGTGCGGATTGTGGAGACGAGCGATGACCCGGAGACGGTGGTGCTTTTGAAGAGCCACGCGGAGGGTGTGAGTGAGTTTGTGAGAGAGGGGTTTGAGGCGTCGAAGCGAGAGACGAAGAGGTATGGGAAGTAGATTTGGGAAAGGGAAAGCACCACGATTCGGGGGACCTCATCGTGGGCGTGGGGTAGACGTGTGAGTGAAGGTGCGGGTGAAGACGCGAGAGACGATCGCGGGTCCCTTCGGGACGACGATGTGAGCGAGGTGGAGTGTCCCCGGGTTCGAGGACTCACCCGGGGCTAAGGTCGTCGAGCCCTTCGGGCTCAAGATGGTGGTCGCATTGCGGGATGGGCGCCACGATTCGGCGGACCTCATCGTGGGCGTGTGATTACTTCTGTCGGCGTGCCTTTGCCATCAGGTCTTCGATCTCGTCTGCGTCTTTTGCGATCATGGGCGAGAGGTTCTTGGAGCCTGTGCGTGTGACGAGGATGTCGTCCTCGATGCGTACGCCGATTTTTTCTTGTGGCAGGTAGAGGCCGGGCTCGATGGTGATGACCATGCCGGGTTCGAGTTTCTTCGTCGGGTTCGCGTCGTGGACTTCCAAGCCTAGTTGGTGGCCGATGCCGTGGAGGTAGCGATCTTCGAGGCCTGCCTTACGGAAGACGGCGCGGGCGGCTTCGTCGATCTCGTGGATCCAGGCGCCGGGCTTCACGGCTTTGATGGCGGCTTTCTCGGCGGCGAGGACGAGGTTGTAGATCTCGCGCTGGCGCTTGGAGAAGCGGCCGCTGGCGGGATAGCCGCGGGTGATGTCGGAGGCGTAGCCCTTGTAGGAACAGCCGGCGTCGATGCAGAGGATGTCGCCATCCTGGACGACGACGTCGCCCGCGCGGTAGTGGAGGATGGTGCTGTTGAGTCCGGCGCCGACGATGGAGTCGTAGGCGGGGCCTGATGCGCCGAGGTCCTGCCAGGTGCGTTCCATGGCGCGCTGGATGTCGCGCTCGCGGACGCCGGGCTTGATGACGGAGAGCGCGACTTCGTAGCCTTGCGCGGTGATCTCGATCGCTTTTTCCATGAGCGCGAGTTCGTTGGTGCTCTTCACGGCGCGGAGTGAGGGAAGGAGTTCGGTTTTGTCTTCGATCGCGACGCCCGGGATGCGCTCCATGGCCTTGCGGAAGGTGGCGAGGTCCTGGGCGACGGGCGCGTCGAGGCCCGCGAAGGGGTGGAGGAGCGCGACGCGTTTGTTCATCTTGACGGCCTGGGTGACCATGCGCGAGAACATGGTGGTGCGCATGACGGTGCCAAAGGCGTGACGCTTGCGGAGGGCTTCGGAGATGGGGTCGCGGTAGCCCTCCCAGACTTCCATCTCGGTGTTGAGGGGTTTGAGGAAGAGGATGCACTTGCGGTTGGGGTCTGGGTGTTGCGGATCGAAGAGGAGGCAGGCGCCGCCTTCGTTGGAGATGCCGGTGAGGTAGGTGAAGGTGGGATCGGCGCGGAAGCCCTCGCCGCCATCGCCTGCGAAGACGAGGCCGATGGACTTGGTCGCGGCGAGGTCCTTGAGGACGCGGTCGCGGCGGGCGCGGTGTTCGGCGGGGGTGATGGAGAGGTCTTTGGTCTTTACGGTGGACTTGGCGGAGCGCGAAGTGGTCTTCATGGTGTGCTGTGTGCCTTGCTTCATGGTGCAGAGGGTAGCGGACGAATGGTGACGTTGTGCGCGGTGAGGGCGACGGAAAGGCCGCCGACGATGAAGGATCGCGGGTCGGTCGAGGAATCGCGAAGGGCGGTGATGAGGGTGTGGAGGTGTTTGGAGCCGCGGTTGTCGGCGCGGGCGGATATTCCCAGAGTCAGCGCGGCGCGTCGAATGAGATCGCCGAGAATGAGTGGGGGTTGAGTTCGCAGGGCGTCGCGATTCCACTGGAGGACGCCGACCCAGGCACCACCGCCGATAGCAAGCGCGAGAAGTTCGTCCGTTGTTTTTGTGATGAGTGTGGAGGCTTGATGGAGGAGATCTGCTGAGCGACTGGCGGCACTGCTCGCGCGGGGTTCGAGGTCTTTGAGCAACGGCACCACGCGATGGCGCAGCGCGCTGCGGAGGTGTGATTCGTCGTGGTTGGTGGTGTCCTCGACCCAGTCGGTGTGCGTGGCGCGGCAGAGCGTGATGGCGTCGTCGCGGGTGACGGCGAGCATGGGGCGGA
>Ga0075163_10001336_pt1 | contig 33054 bp, 30 predicted proteins | sample JI1023141ADNA_FD_71478 | JGI IMG/M metagenome (GOLD analysis project Ga0075163, IMG submission 71478) | Wastewater effluent complex algal communities from Wisconsin, to seasonally profile nutrient transformation and Carbon sequestration -... | ecosystem: Engineered > WWTP > Effluent > Algae...
CCGCTTGGCGCTGATTGGTTACGTCTTGCTACTGAATGGTATCAAGCAGGTCTTATCCCGCGTTCTATCTGGTTGCAGATCATGAAACAGAATGATATCATCAGTCCTGATTATGATGACGAAGAAGGTCAAGTAGAAATCACTCAAGATAACATTGTAATGGTTAACCAACAGGTCAATGCTCAGAGCTATTCTCAAAAGGTAATGGCTATGGCAGGACTGACACCAGAACAACAATTAGCAAAGGAAACTAAAGATGGCTAAGGCTAAAGGTGGTGGTGCACCTAGAGGCAATAAGAACGCAGCTGGCCCGCACAAGTATAGCGGGCTTAAGAGAGCAGTAGCGGGTGGCGGGGCTACCACCGGCGCTGCCACGTTAGGGTTGATTGGTGCTGTAGCAGCAAAACACCCTCTCGTGCTCGCTTCTACTAAACTAGGGATGGCTAAGGGTATGCTTATTGCTGGCCTTAAAGCGCCTGGCTCTGTGATTGTAGGCGGGACTTACGCAGGCGTAGGTATGGGTATAGCTAGAAATGTAGCCATAGGTGCGGCGGCTGGTGCTGTAGGTTACGGTGCGTACAAGCTTGGTCAAGCTACCTACAATCATTTCAGTAAACCTAAGAGTAGGAAGAAATAAAACGGCTAAGGCTAAAGGTGGTGGTGCACCTAAAGGAAACAAGAATGCAGCAGGTCCGCATAAAGGCATCGGTCGCAATGCATTAGGCATGCAGACCTATGACCTTAAGAGCAAAGCTGGTAGGACTGCTTTTCAATCTAAATTCCCGAAGGCTACTAATTCGTTCTTGAAGAAGTACTCTTAATTGCACAGTTTTCGGAAACTTAAATCCGTCTGGAGAATTAAATGAATGTTAACACTCAGATTTATGATAAGAGTGTAGACAGAGCGGCCATGGTTCGTCTTTATGAAGAGCGCACATCTGGAAAGGTGGAACTCATCATAGACGGCCATGCTGTTCGCGTCGACAAGCTCATCAAGGAATCAAAATTAAGCGGAACAGGTTTTAAAGGATTTCAATCTGCACTTGACGATGAAATCATTAAGACGATGGCAGATGCACATAACGTGACCTCTCGCTCGCTTCTTGATCTGTTCAAAGACCAGGTTTCTCACACAACGCAGAGTCTGGACAATGCAGTTGGCAAGGTATGGCGTACTGCGCAGCCACCAAGGACTGTTGCAGAGGATATTGTATTACGTCAGCCACTGTATGGTAACAAAACATTAGACCAGGGATGGTCAGGTATCGGGCATAACGAGAAGGTTCGTATCGAAGGTATTATCCGCAAAGGGATTGCCAAAGGCGATGATGCAAATGCAATCGCTAAGGAAATAAGCAAGACAACATTCAATATTACTAAGAACCAAGCAAAGGGCTTAGTAATTACATCAACGACAAGCGTATACGCACAAGCAGATCACGAAGTCTATAAGGCTAATGAGAAGGTTCTTACAGGGTGGCAATATATCGCAGTATTGGATTCTAGAACTACTCCTTTGTGTGCGCACAGGGATGGTACAATCTATCCGGTAGGGGACACCGCGCATCTGCCACCGGCTCACTGGTATTGTCGATCAACGACAGTCCCTATTGTTAAGAGCTATGACCAACTAGGCACTCTAGAAGGAGTAGCCCAAATACGAAAGAGGAATTTAGCTGGGTTGTCTGCTAAGCAAGTCGCAATGTACGACGGTCAGACCCCACTAAAGGAATCATATAATGCTTGGCTATCTAGACAGCCTGTTGAGGTCCAATATAAGCATATTGGAGACACGAACAAGCTTGAGATGTTCAGATCAGGACAACTTACTCTTGACAAATTCACTAACCCGAATGGAAATAGTATTGGTATCAGAGAGCTTAGAGGGCTTACTGACTCAGGCTATGGAGTTTCAGGTGACACACGAAGATTCGCGCTAGCAAAGGAAAAGCTGGATACCCTTAAGTTAGGTGCAGCGCGCCCTGAGGATATCTATGACTTACCAGAGGTTCAGAAGGCTCTAAGAGAGTACTATCTGTTACAGGCAGGTGAGCTTGATGGTACGTTATCCCTGACAAACTATCGAGGAACACTGCTGCATAACAAGAGGGCAACAAAACAAAGGGTACTGTCAGCACCGCCTAGAGAGGATCATCTTAAGTATAATCCGATCACTGGTCGCTATGACGATGCTCGTATGTATCAACCAAGTCCTGACACTTTAGCCAATACCTATCGTTTGGTGCAGGAAAGCGACAAGCTTCTGCCTAAAGATAAAGAGTTTATCATCAAGTTCGTAGATGACCTTGAAGATCACATGGGTATCAACGAGAGGGCTGTAGTAACAGAAAATCTCCGTATCACACTTGGTCGCTTTAGAGAGAATAAAGAGCCTTGGAATAACTTTAAGGCTGTTCTGCAAGGCCAGACTAAGTTCGATGTGATGAACGTGTCTGACTATATAGAGACTCAGATACGCAAAGACTCTAATGTGCTGGTAAAGTTAAAGCAGGCCAACTATATCGACCCTGTTCTTGGTCCGTCTCAGCTACAAGAGTTACATGATAATTTTGTATCTAATATCATTGCTAAGAACAAATGGGAAGATCGCGTTGCTCCCCAGATCGGTAGAGAGTTACGTAACATACTCGATTATAGGATCCCCGTTAAATTAAAGATAAGACTGGACGACAAACAATTAGATCAATTCTATCTAAGGTTTGCTAAGCGTCTTAGTCTAGCAGATAATCCTGACAGAGATCAATTAGCTGTTTCACTAGGTCGAGACCTATTTAACATGGCTAATTATCGTGGAAGTAGAAATGAATGGTACAAGCTTGGCGTAAAGATATTAGATGACGCGAAGGGTAAAGGTTTCTATGAACTAGAGACTTTCGGAGTACAGAAGCGTAGAATGCGTAGTAGAAACTTTGGTGCTTACTTTGGGCCTTACTACGATACATTTGCTGTTAATCTGCGCATCGTAGACCCTCGTATTCAGAAGTATGCAAAGCTGTCTCGTAAGGTTGACGTAGGTCTTCGTATAGGGGTTACTACTCCGAAAAACAAGTTGTTAATACGCGAAGGCTATAAGACTTATCATATTGATCAAGGCGTACTCGGACTGTATGATACACGCATACCTATTACTTCTACTAGTTCTTTCAGTGATTTTCCTGCATCTGTAATTGACAAGGACATGACACAAGCCTTGAATTGGGCTGGCTCAGCGCAGTACAAGGTAGACCCTGAATTCTTTGACTTCGTGGACAAGCTGTTAAACTTCCAGGATGACAAAGGCGCTGCTAAGTATTACAACGATCTAAACAAGTATAGAGAGTATATGATCGAGCGAGGTGACTCGTACGAACGTATCAAGGCTATGCAATGGTTAAGGAGCAAAGATGCTGCGTTTAGCAACCATCCCTTCCTTGATCATCGCGCTCGTATTTATGAGCGTGGCTTTATCGGACCACAATCTGGTGAAACATTTAGACCGTTCTTGAACACAGCAGAAGCTAAATACTTCAGTGAAATAGAATATAGTAATTTGCAAGATCAGATAGGAGCCTTCTTAGGAGGTGCATCTGATAGACTTGAGGATAAGTATAATTCGTTGTCAGTGCTAGGCAGGCAACAGATTGCCCTATTATGGCGTAAAGATCTCATTGAGATTGGTAACGCTATGCGCAGAGGCAAGCCTGGCGATATACGTAAGATATTAGAGTCACCGTTTCTCCACGAGATTGACGGCGAAGAGCAAGGCAAGGTACTCAGGTTTGCACTTGAAATGTCCAAGATAAATGAACATTTAGGTGGTGTGTATACTGCAGAAAGACTCGCTACTCTGAAGGACTATCGGATATCGTTAGCACTAGAGCAGGATGCTTCGTCTTCAGGGGCGCAGATTATTGCGCTTGCAACAAGAAATAAGCAGTTGGCACAGCTAAGCAATGTTGTCCCCACTAATCAGAAACAGCGTTTGTATGATGAAATCGCTGCGTCTACTTTCAATGACCCTAGGTTTAGAAAGTTAAACGAGAAGCTAGGACTTACTGAGAAAGACCTTCGTAAAGCGTCAAAAGCGCAGAACATGGTCACGTTCTATGGTGCAGGTGAGCGCACAGGTATCATGAATGTCGAAAACAAGCTGTCAAAAGTGCTTGGTAAGAAGGACGACTTCCTCGTTGTAAAAGCTAGTGAACGTGACGCTGTAATGCAAGAGATCAGCGCACGTATGGCTCGCTATGAAACACTTGATCCAGAGCTGTATGTCCAATTAAAGGCACTCCGACAAGATGTAAAGGATGTGTTTAATAAAGGTCTACAGCCTGGTGATGATATGATGGAGCAGCTGTACTGGCTTGACCCAAAGACCAGAGACTTCGTTGAGAAGATGACCAGAGAGTACAATAATGTAGTTACTCCTGATGACTTCCAACAAATTGCTCAGATTATGTCTGAAAATCTTAGAAGCCAAGTACCTATTCTAAAAGACTTCACAAGATACTTTGGCAGACTAGCTTCTGATTTTGTAGTATCTGCAAAACCTTCTCAGTCTGCACTATCGGGTGATTCAATCCTTAAGACTGCAATATTTGGAGAATACAAGGGCGGTAAGCGTTTACCTAAATGGTTAAATAGAGTACTTGCAATTAGAGATGAAAGCATCAGAGATAAGATTCTAAACAGAATCCCTGGGTATCTACCCGACGGGCTATCTGCTAATGTTATCGCAGGTGTGAAACCTCCTGTAAATCGCAGAACAGGTTTCAAGTTAGGCAAGTATTCGATATTCAGCGAAGATATTACCAAAGGCGTAGAAGTAGGCTACCCTAACAAGCTTGTTAAGAAGTGGACTAATGTGCCATGGGTGAATTTTGATGGTAAGGTTCTAGAACAGAATTTTACTCAAACCTTTGAAGAGAAGTTAGCTTATAAGGACGCTGAAGGCAAGTGGGTAAATAATATCCTACAAGTATCTCAGAAGACTGACCCTAACTGGTGGGAAGAGTTTAGAAACAAAGACGGAAAAATAAATGACATTGTAGACGTAGGTAAGGCCAAGACTGCGTATGCGGTTAATGGAAACCACTCAAATGACGCCACAATCGTCAAGCAATTTCATTTATGGGGCAGTAGACAGAAAGTACAAACTTCCACTGTCCATGACGCTTTCTTCACAAATGCAGCAGATATGCTACGTTCTAGAGAGGCATTGAAGCAAATCTATGCGCATACACTGGAAGCTAACTCCATAAAAGCGACTTTAGATGAGATGTATGCGCGAGGACTTCCTCGTGATTTGTACAATAAGTATTTAAACGAAGCGATCGACATTGGACTTATACCTGTGGTTGGCCGGTCACGCATCGATGGCAGACTTGTAACACAAGCAGATATACTTACTAGAGACGATATTCTTGCACCTGTCCCTGGACAGTTTAAGGATAACAGATATTGGTATGGTATTGGCACTTTTTTACTAACATGGAGTATACATGATTACTCAGGAATACTTAATACAGCATTATCTGTATGCTGATGGTTATCTTGTCAACAAGAAGACAGGTAATCGCGTAGGTGGCCCTAACGGAGATGGCAGATGGAAAACCGTTATAGCTGGCAAATATTATTATCTGCACAGACTCATATGGTTGTACCATAATGGAGTTTGGCCGGACATTCTCGATCATATTGATCGAGATGTGGCAAATAATAAAATTGAAAATTTAAGGATCGCTACCCCCACTGAGAGTTCTTGTAACAGAACAGAGTCTAATAAAAGTGGATTTAGAGGTGTAGATAAGTTTAACAACAAATGGCGTGCTAAAATTAGATTTAATAATAAGCATTACCATATAGGATACTTTGATACACCAGAAGAAGCTTCCCTAGCCTACAAAAAGAGAGCATTAGAGCTACATCAAGAATTTGCTGTATTCGATTGTAAATAACTTAGGGTTGTACCCTCATTATAAAAACGAGTTGTACTCGGATAGGAAATAAAAAATGGCTGATAATAATGGTTTGACCCCTGAACAAATTGCTGAACAAGAAGCTGCTGCTGCCGCCAAAGCCGTAAAGGACGCTGAAGCAGAAGCTGAACGTGCACGCATCGCTCAAGAAGAGGAGAATGCACGACTTGCTCGCATGACTCAGGCAGAACGTGATTCGGATATGGTGAAGAAGCTCGTGCAAGAGCGTCTGGATGCTGAGCTTGCCCCTATTAAGGGCAACTTGGATAAGGCGTATGCTGCTCGTGATGCTGCACTGAAGAAAATCGCGGAGTTCGAACAGAAGGAAAAGGAAGCAACTCTTAAGAAGCTAGAGGAAGAAGGCAAGTTTAAAGAAGCTGCTGATCTTCGTGTAGCTGAAGCAAATGCCAGAATTGCTGCCCTTGAAAAGCATAATACGGAACTTAGCCGTGATGTGCAAGTGCGTGATGCACTCAAGAGCTATCAATTCAGAAACGATAAAGCTTCTGAAATGGCATACAAAGAGATTGTTGGCAATCTAGTGCAGAATGAAGCTGGTCTATGGGTGCACCGCTCAGGTATCTCCATTCGTGACTACTGTGATGCCTTCTCCAGAGATGAAGAACAATCATTCTTATTCAAAGCAAAAGTAAATACCGGAGGCGGCTCTCCTGCTGGCGGTTCCGGCAATGGTGATCCAGCCAAAGATACAGGTAAGAAATCTCTCTTTAAAATGACCCAAGCTGAAGTACTGAAACTTGCAGCCGAGGGTAAACTATGACAAGGAATAATAAATGACTGCACTTTATACGCAAGTAGCCGGTGGTGGTAATAACACCTATGCAATTCAACAAGCGCTTTCGGCCTACAGCGATGAAGCTTACACGACTGCTAAGAAGTTGTCTGGTACTGGTATTGTTGGCCCGAACCCTAATATCAATACTGATACTGAGACCTTCGTTGGTCAAGTTCGCTGGTACAAGCCGATCAACCCGACCATTAACGTTGCTTCGCTGACGACTGCAACTGCTGGTACGGGTACGAACTACACGTCCGATTTCTGCAACTATGTCAAGACTGTTCGTACGCATGGCGCTACGCAGGTCAATCTGCAGCAAGTTATTACGCAGCAAGATGGTCTGGCTAAGATTTCCCGTGACTTCGGCGAAACTCGTGCTCAAGACGAACATAATGCTATTCTAGCTGTTATGCGCGGTGTTGCTGTTACTGAAGTCCTCATGGGCGCTCAGTCGGCTGGTGGTGGTACTGGCACTGGTGGTCAAACCTTCACCAACGATCCTGCCGACATGAAGTATGGCTTCTATGTCGATCTGGGCACTGCTCAACCTGTTATTGCTGCCACTGCTGCAATCCAGGGTGCTTCCCGTGCTGAAGGTTTCCTGAATGCTATCGCTATGGCCTGGAAGGATTACGAGCCGGAATATGCTTATCTGGTTTGTTCGCCGGAAGTTCTGGCTTCGTTCCGTTCGGCTAACCTGGTTGATGATCAGCCTATGGTGGAACAAAATGTTACATTTAACACCATCTTTGGTGGCAAGTTCCGTCTAATCCAGACTCGTGCTTCGCAAGGCTTCACCTCAGGTGAACTGGCTAAGCTGAACACTGGTGCCGTGGGGCCGGATATTGTTGGCACTAAGACCTCCTTTATCGTCCTGCCGGGTGCTATTGCCATGGAATCGCTTACCGTTCCGACTCCGGTCGAAGTGTATCGTGATGCTCGTGCATATAACGGCGGTGGCTCTACCGATATCTGGTATCGTTGGGGTTATGTTGCTCATCCGGGCGGCTACGATTGGGTTGGTTCTACCACCAAGTTCCCGTCTGATGCTGAGTATCAAACGACTGTTACTGGCGGTACTCCGGATGCATCGCTTGCCGCTGCTACCGTTGGCAGTACCACTACTGGCTCTTGGAAGCGTAAGACTGCAACCGCTCTGTCTCTTGGTATTCTGCCGGTTTTCCACTCCTAATATTTAAAGGAAACACTTATGGCTCTTGTCAAAGGAACAAATTCATACGCTGACGTGACTGAGTCTGATCTGTATTTTGAAGACCGCCTAGACGTCGACGCATGGACATCTGCTGATAACACTTCAAAGGCACAAGCTCTAGTTACGGCTACAAGCGTTCTAGACGGTTTGTACTGGGCAGGGACAGCCATAAGTGATTCACAACCACTGGCTTTTCCTCGTTCTGCATACTACTTTGACCCTCGTCTGGGGACGCATACTGCGCTAAACAATGAAGTTCCTAAGCGAATTATTAGTGCTAACATCGAGCTAGCGTATCATCTACTGAACAATGATGGACTCCTCGATGATAGTGGCGTGGTGAAAGATCTACAAGTAGGATCAGTACAGTTAACCACAATACTGGCACCTAGCTTAATTCCGTCTGTTGTTAAGCGTCTTATCAAGCCTTTACTGGTCAACGCTGGCTCTAATAGCTGGTGGAGGGCTAATTAATGGGCTACGACGCTATTGTCAAAAAGAATGTCCAAAAAGCGTTTAAGACGATCGGTGATCTAGCTTCTACGGTCACATTATCTCAGAAAAATAGCAATGGCTTCAACTTTGCAACACAAGTTGTTTCTACTACATCCATTACAACCAAGGTCATAAAAGGACTTTTAGTGGAACAAAAGAAACCGATTGGTGGCGCAAGGGAACAGCCTTTGTTAAGCACATCACTTCAAATGGCATTTCAGTTTCAGTCAGCGGATTTAAAAGATCCTGATATTTATGACACAATTACAATGCAGAATGGCGAGGTATGGAAAATGGTACCTCCCTATAAAGATGATGGTTACCTAATTACAGTTAATGTATCTAAAGAGGCGTGATCGTGGATAAATACACTGCGCTTTATGAAGATGTTTATTCAGTATTTGCAACTAGTGATTGGAACGCTGAAAGTATTAAGACATTCCCGGAAAATTTTGTGGGCAATAACGTAGGTAGCACCTATATAAGGGTAGCTATCTTACCAAGCAGTAATGGCGCAAACTGGAGGTCAGTCAGTGGTCTTGTGATGATAGACATATTTGTACCTGCGGGTGGTGGTACTAGGAGTATCACCCAGATAGCAGATAAACTAGATAAATATCTAGCCGGACAAGAATTTAAAAACACTAATAATGGAAAAACTTCCTTTATCGGTAGTACTTTGTCCGTCTTAGGAAATGATAGAGATAACCCTAGTCTATATCGTGCATCCTATTCAATCCCCTTTAATTACTTTGGAGTTTAAAAAATAAATGGCTCATATTTCGTCTATCGGTGCTGGTCTTTTCTCTGACCTGTCCGTTGCTTGTGGTACTGCGCTTATTCCGGCTACGTATGACTCTACTGGTTTTGCTGCGCTATTCACCACCATTGATGCTACCCCGATTGCATCCCCGATTGCCGGTGGTTTCTTCCGTATTACGAACGTTCGTGATTTCCCGGAAATGGGTACGCCGCCTAATATCGTTAAGGTGCCTGTTTATGGTCAGAAACAGTCTAAAACTATTCAAGGCCAGGCTGATGCGCCTCAACTCGCAATTAACCTGAACTTTATCGCATCTGATTGGGATAGAGTTACTGGTCTTGGTGCTATGGTTGGTGATGGTATTACTCGTGCTTTCCGGTTCTCTTTGCTTGGTGCTGACCCTGGCTCTACTGCTACTTGGGCATCGTCTAACGCTGGCTATGGTGCGCGCGAGCATACGGTGTACTACTGGACTGGCAAGATGGAAGCTCTCCTTGTTAAGCCGGCGCTGACTGATGCTGTTACTGCAACTCTCACGCTGTCTATCAGTTCCGACTTCTATGGTGCTTACACGTACTAATAGTTAATCCAAGGGGGATGAGGTTGGTCGCCTCCTCTTAAAAGAGAGCTGCACCTAAGCTGCGCCCCTTATAGTATATCAGGAAAATATATGGACAATGTAACCTCCAAACCATTCAGTCGTGGGTATGTCCTTCGTACTACTGCTAAGCACATGCGAAAGAGTGTGGATATTAGTATTCGAAAGACATTTGAACGAATTGCTGAATTTGCTAATGATCAAGAAAAATCGAAAGAAATCTTCAGTACGCTATCAACGCTGCATTCTATGCGTAAGCAAATTGACGATTTTCAATTAAATAATAAAGAGGAATTCTCAGGAGAATAAGCATGACTACTCCGAAATTCAACCTCCCAAATCAAATAACGAAAGAGATAACTAAAATGAGTATTGCAAACCTAATCGGTAAGAAGATGTCCAAGACTGTTAAGTTTATGGGCGAAGACATTAAAATTTCTAAGCTGTCTGTAGCAGAAGTCTTGAAGATTCAAGAAGCTGCTAAAGACCTTGATACGGACGATAGTAAAGGTTTTGAAGTTCTTAAAACTGTTATCCAATCTTCTGTAGAGGGTGGTACCGAGCTGCAGGACGGTGATTTCGAGAATTTCCCTATGGATGAACTGTCTAAGTTGTCGAATGAAATTATGAAGTACTCTGGTATTGGTGGGGAAGAGCAAAAGGGAAAGTAATACTTAGTGACGAAGATCTTGTGATTTATGAGTTAGCTTTTCAGCTTCACATGCCTGTCTACGAGTTAGCAGACAACATGCCGTACTTAGAGCTTTTAGGGTGGATGGATTATTTTGAAAGACGCCCTATTGGTTGGAGAGAAGATGATAGAACACATAAAATTCTTCAATCGGCTGGTGTAAAAGCTAAAGGTACTGAGATTTTTGCGTCATTAGCTAGAATGCATGAACGCGCAAGAGCTACCGTCATTGATGGACAAATTTCTACAGGTAAGCTACAGGGCTCCTCTATGTTTGCAAAATTATTGTCAGCTAAGGGTGGCGATAATATAGGAGAAATCTTTGATAAAGCTAAAGGTAACGAACAATCTGGAGCAGGAGATTGCTAAGGCTGTAGAGGCTAAAGCACTAAAAGCTAAGCAAGCTCTAGTTGAAAAGTTAGCTGCAGCCACTCCAGTAGACACGGGTAGAGCAAGAAATGGCTGGCGACTTGAAGGGGATAAGATTATAAATGATGTAGATTACATTAGTGAGCTAAATCATGGATCCTCTAAACAGGCACCTTCGCATTTTATTGAGAAAACGATTCTAGCAGATAGTACTTTTAAGTTAAATGGTTCAATAACAATAGACCGCTGACTGCCCCTGATGGCTAACCCTTGTTGGGTTACCTGTCAGGGTTTTTAATGGAGATGATTATGTCAGGCGTTGTCATAGATGTCGAAACAAAAGCAAGTGCTGCTAATTCTGATTTAAGGCAGCTTAATGCACACCTTGCTAGTTTAATAAATTCCTCAAGTGCAGCTAGCAATGCGCTTAACAAAATATCTGGTGATTCTTTTAAGGGAATAACTAGTGAATCAAATAAAGCCTCTTCAGCTGTAGAGAAGCTTGGTAGAGCAGGAACAGGTGCGTTTAATACATTACTATCACCTATTAAAGCAGTAGGCAGCGCTTTAACTAGTACAACTTCACTAGTTAGTGGCCTTGTTGTGGCACTTGCAGCATTTAAAGGCTTTCATGTATTTAGTGATGCGGGAGATGACCTTATACGAATTCAGAATAGATTAAAACTTGTAACTACTAGTTCTTATGAACTGGCCGGTGCGCAACAAGCACTATATGGCATATCACGTGCAACAAATAGCTCTTTCAAAGATACTACTGATGTGTATTTTAATTTAGCGCGTGCTATGCAAAAGGTAGGTGCTTCGCAGACGGAATTGCTAGGTCTTACTACCACTATACAACAGACAGTAGCTATTTCAGGTGGAACTGCGCAATCTACATCTGCTGCCCTTATCCAATTGAATCAAGGTCTTGCATCAGGTACACTTCGCGGGGAAGAACTCAACTCTGTATTCGAGCAATTACCACGACTGGCTAATGCACTGCAAGATAGTCTAAAGATGACTTCAGGGCAATTGCGAGCTTTTGCTGCTGAGGGTAATTTATCCACTGTCATTGTCACGGATGCCCTAAAGAGCCAGGCAAAGACTATCTCGGCTGAGTTTGGTAAAACTACCATGACAGCTGCGCAAGGTATGGAACAGCTTAAAGGTTCCATTAATCTTTTTCTTGGAACTGTAAATCAGCTAGAAGGGTCATCCGCAAGATGGGGCCGCATTTACTCTACCATTGCAACCTATATAAATGAATTAACATCGAATATGGTACCGGCATTTTATACGGTATCTCAGGGAATGCGAAACTACATTGCAGACCTGACTAGATTTGATGCAGCAATGTTAGCATTTAGAAGTTTTAAGGCGTCTAAGATTAGTCTTTTTGACATCTATGGTGCATACAAAGAGTATTCACAAGCTAAAGAATTGCTTGCAAAGTTTAGATCAATCACAGGCGGTAAAGAAGAAAAGCGCTCTCTAATAGGTATAGAACTTCCTCAGTTTATGCAGAAGGCTCCTGATATGGAGAAGCCTGTGAAAACGCTGAAGGAAAATATGTCAGAGATATGGGGTCTCGCTAAAGCCTTCAGCTTCGCAATAACAGGTATTTTTGATAAGTTTACATGGCTAATCCCTGATATTAGGCTGCCACTTAAGACTGTTGATCAAGTTGTATCAAGTTGGTTCCGTCAGACTCAAACTGAGATAGAGTCGGCTTCTACCATTATGTTTAGGCCCTTTACACGCGCTCTGGAAGCTTTTTATCAGACTACTTCATTATATTTAGGTGGTGATAATGAGCTAGAACGTGCATGGGTGAAACTATTCAATGCGCGTGATATTGCTAGCTTTACATCCGAATTTACTAATCTCGGTGAAGCTCTTAGAAATATTCGTTTTGATAATTGGACTGTAATAGCTAACGACGACCGCTCCTGGATGCGTGGTATCTTAGAAGATGGCAAGGCTATACTCAGATTCTTTAACATAATGGATAACCGACTTTTATTTATAAATAATATTCGGTTTGATCGTGTTATCTCAGGTATACAAACATTAAGCTCTATTGTAAAACGTGTGTATCAAGACGTCATCTTTCCACGCATTGCTCCTACTGCAATGTCTGTATATCTGTACATAGCTGGTGCCATGAATGCATTGAAAGATGCTATTACGGACAATTTCACGGTATCTTCTGGTGAGAAGCTTGGTAAGGCTCTTACACAGGGATTGCTGAGCGCCTTTACAGGAATAAGCGTTTACTTCGCGAATCTGTTTCAGAGTATGAATAGTAGTGGTTTTACGCTAAAGCCTAAGTCGGACATGACCAAATTTGTTGAAGGTTTTAAAGAAGCCTTTATATCTATTGCAGAGTGGTTAGAGTCATTCTTTAAAACAGTAATGTCACAAATTGGTAGCGTCTTACTAAAGGCACTGTCATCCACGCTAAACAATGCGATGGCCGGATCTGCTAAAGCGATAACGGGAAATTCAGCTATTGCAAGTGCTTTATCTTCTTACTTAAAAGGCGTTTATTCTCGCAACTTTAAATTCCAATTCCAATTTGACCCCTCTGAGATTGAGAAAGCTGTACGCATATTGGATAACATGTTCGCCTTAATCATATTATCAGCATATAATATGGCAACTAAAGTTGAGAGTCGAATTGAGAAGTTTGGTAAACGTATTAAAGATATATTTTTCGACATCTACGATTCCGTTGTAGGACATTCTTATTGGCCTGATATGGTTGATGGAGTTGTTGCGTATACAGATAACCTATTTGGGGCGCAGTCAAAGGTTGAGAAATTTAAAGATGGCGTAGTTGCTACCTTTATCTATATCAAAGATGCATTTAATAAAATTAAGACGCGCTTTAGTGAATCCGTAGGTAGCATTGCATTAAAGCTTGAAAATATTGATTACGGCACCTTAGGTGTCAATCTTCGCCAACTAGTGTCTGCATCTTTACTTGCTGGATTAGTATTCGTTTTCGGCGGTGGCGTTGCTCGTGCAATTATTCTTGATTTCTTTGCAAGTACAGTGTTTGATGGTATGCTGGCTTCGTTAGGCAACTTTCCCCAAACAATTGCCAAATTAATTGGAGAAGGTGCTGGTGTAATTGGTAAGACTATTGCGGGTAGTTTCTTAAATGGTCTAAACCTTGTTGTCGAAGGTCTTCCTTCTTTTGTACAATCTTTTCTAACTGGGCTAGGCCCTGTTTGGGACATGGTAGCTAGATTTTTAGGTGCAGGTCCTTCAAATAATTTACTATATGCGCTATTTGCTGGCACTGCCGTATATGCACTAAAGGCCAAGGATGGCCTAAAAGATATAAACACGTTAATGACGGGTATGGCAGCAAAGAAGCCGAAAGATCCTGTAAAAGTTGGTGATGGCATTTTAGATTATGCGAAGGCTATCTTAAACATCAAAGATAAAGTCGGACCATCATTGTATGAACAAGTGCTAGGTAAGAATCCTGCATTATTCGCAATCGGTTTGGCCGCTATCTCTAGCTCTTATCTTAAAAGTATTACGTTAATGGAAGGCGCGTCGGTAGGTATTCCGCTAATTACTCTTGCAATACTAGGTAAAGATGCAGGAGGCCGTGCTATACGTGAAGCAGTTACAGTATTGCCTGTGACTATTTATAAGGCACTATTTGCAGCGGCATCTAGGTATAAAGCTACTAGCTGGCTAACCGCTATGCTACCTGATCCTACTGTTGCAGGCACTAATTTTATAAGTTCTTTTATCGGCAGTATAAGAGCTCCGCAGGGCGCTTTAGCTAAGGCAACAGGTGCGTTATCTAGTGGCATTATAGAGATTATGCATAATGTACAAAGAAACGCTAAGGACTATGGCGCAGGTAGTATATCCTTTATAGATATGCTGCTTGACCGAAATGCAAGCATAGGGCCGCTACCTGGTGGCGCAAAGGTGGCGATATCTCAGTTGTTTAGTGAGTTTACGGCTGAGATTGCCAAGTTCAAAATAGGAAATACCACCGTAGCTGGTCTAAAAGACTCGCTAGTAGCTGTGTTGAAGAACGCGTGGGGTACTGCCTCTGCTTACTTTAGTATAGGCGGAAATGGTAGCCAAATCATTAATAATATTATTGATATGGGCAGTTCTGTCAAGAAAAATCTTGGAGAGATTGTTCGTAATGTTAGTGGCTTTGTTAAGAGTACTTTTTCTGTAGTCTCAGATGGCTTTAAGGGACTAGCCGGGGTAATAACTAGTAAACTTGGTGTATTTCTTATCCTAGCTGGTGCATTTGCGGGTATGGCGCAGGCTGCAACGGGTTCATTAGATGCTTTAAATGATACTGGTGCAATGGTAGGCGCACTAGTGAAAAATCTGGCACTACTCTCCTTAGGGTTGTATGCAGCGGGTGTAGCTTTCAGATCGCTCCATGCTTACTCTGCTGGAAAGAGTGCTTTTATAGAGGCTGCAAAGATAACAACAATGACGCACCCCGACACAATAGCTAGGGGCCAAATCGCGTATGCACATGTGCTCGAAAAAGCTGGCAGAGGAAAGGATGGCAGGGAATCAGCGGAGCTTGCCCGTAAGTACATTATAGAGTCTGAGGGCAAGGCTGCAGCGGATGCAGCGGCGGCTAGCAACGGTTCATTCAAAGCTGGCATGGCCTCAGTTAAGGCGTATCTTACTGGCGTTGTAGACGCAATATATAGTGCCTTAAAGACTCTTAGCGTTCATCTAAAGGAAGCAGGTACATGGGCCTATGAACTTGCAAAAAATACTGTATTAACGAAGGCATTCTGGACTAATTTAGGTACTTCTGTAATGGAGTTCGGAAAGAACGCCGTATCTGTTTTATCGAAATTGCCAATACTTGCTGCTAATCTAAGCCTGTTATTCACAGGTGCAGGGGTGGCGATGAGTGCATTATTTGGTGCAGGTGTCGTTGCAGGTATGGCCAGACTAGTTTCAACATTTAGAACACTTGGTGCTGCTGCAGGAGCTACACTTCTCTTTGGCGAGAAGATGGGCGGCGCAATAGCCAGTTTAGGCCGTGGAATTATGTGGGTTGTTGGTGGATTGCTCTCAATAAAAACTCTAGTTGTAGGTCTTGTTGCCGCAGGGGTTGGTATGCTAAGCTTGTGGATATTTGGCCCAGGCGATACATTCATGTCTAATCTTGAATGGGCTAAGGATAAGATAATGGGTTTGTTCGGTTCTGCTGAAAAGGGTAGACTGGCACGTTCACTTAATATGAAAGAAATCTTAAAAGATTCTAGCATAGGCGAACAAGAGTTCAAGTTTAAGGCAAACTTTGATTCAATCGATTTCGGCAAGATGTCTGAGCCGCAGTATAAAGTACTGACAGAAGCTTCTAAGGTTACTGCTGAGACTATTGATCGCATGAAAGATATGTATATCTTGCAAGGCAAGCTAACCCACGAACAAATGGCCGAGCTTGATAATGCGATAAAACAACAAGAGAATCTAATGGCTAGTATGCCAAAAGATGCTAATACAGATATCGTTAAGGCTGGTGTAAAACTAACGAGTGATCTAACTTTCCAGGATAACTCGTTTTCCAATGGAGTAGTCAACCTCATAAGCTCTATGTTCTCTGATACGTTTAAGGATTGGTTAGACTCTCCTTCTATTACAGCTAAACGCGAAGATACTATGGGATTTCTATCGACTCTTTGGGATAACATCGGGATGGTTACCACCGGTATTGCAGCTGCTGTTGCCTTAATAGCAGGCATTCCTGCGTTAATAGTGGCTGGTATTACAGCATTGATTCTTTCTATTCCATATGTTTATGATGCGCTTAAGGCTGTAGTAGTTGGTATCTGGGATGGATTGAAGTGGATCGGTAGTCAATTCGCAGGGATGTGGGATGGTGTTAAATCTACTTGGAAGCTAGCAGCAGAAGAACTGAAGACAATAATGCATCCTCCTTTATCTGCAGATCGCCAAAAGCAATCTGACGATGCGTCTGCGAAGTTTAATAGGATTGTACAACGGCAGGACTATCTTAAGGAAGAGGAAAGAACTTCTTACGTCAAGGCTGAAAAGGCATACGGCAGCGACCAAGCGGCCTACAATAAGAAACTTGACGGTGGTCTCTTCAGCAAGCGTAGCGGTGAGTCTATTGCGCAGTATGAAGCTGAGCTTGAGAAACTTAGGCTAAAAGCAGAAGAGTCAAAGAAGACATTCGACGAGATGTCTGATTCTCTAGATAAAACGTTACAAAAGCGAGAAGCGGTTAAGGAATACAGCAATTATTTCTCTCAACTTACAGCTGACGCAAAAGAGTTTTTAAATATAGATTTCGGTAAAGGCGGCGTAGACTTCTTCGGCAAGAGCGATGACGAGTACCAGATGCGTGTTCTTGCGGATCATTATAAAGAGACGCTTGCGCAGCTGAAAGTGGATTCCGAAAATGCAGATTTAGCTGTGCCGCTTCGTATAGATGCTGCCAAGACAAAGATGCAGGCTAAGGAACTTAAAGACTATCTGGATAATACAGTATTCTTCAATCAAAAGCTTGAATATCAAATTAAGATCAGCGGCGTAGACACTACAAAAGAAGCTCTGCAGAATATGTTCGCATTTGATCCGCAAGCAGCGAAAGAGTGGGACCAGGCAGTAGCCAATGTCCGTATCTACCAAAATCTTCTAGATCAACTAGTAGCTGACAACGCACCCACTGAGAACATTAAAGCTGTTACAGAAAGCCTGTATGAGCTAAAGAAAATTGCTGCTGAGAAAGCTCCCCAAGGTAACTTCCTAGAGGCCATGAATAAGCAGCTGACTAAGCTCGGTGCAGCAAATATGGAAACTAATGTATTTGCACATATGAGCAAAGATATTAACGACAAGTTAAATATCAAGTTAGCTGCCGCTGTAAAGCTTAAGCAGGAGATGGAGAAGCCACAGGCAAAGCCAATATTCGCTACGTTACAAGAAGAGCTCAGAGCGATATTACAAGGGTTACGTGACATAGAGAGGCTTCGAGCAGAGGCGGCTCGAAGTGCCCATAAGAATCTGCAAGCGGATCCTACTATTAGTGCAGGAGAGAAGGCGGCAGAGGCTTCGCGGTATATTGGCAAAACTGCACCTGACCAAATTATGCGCAATCCTAAGGCGCTTGCTGCATGGAATAAGCGTGCAGAAACTATTAAGGATCTTGAGATCGATCGTGATACAGGAAACTTAGATGCACTTGCGCTCGCTCGTAACGGTCAACGGCTTGCTGCTGAAAGAAAGGCTTTAGCTAAATCTGAAGAAGTTCTTCCAGATCGCTCTACCTCTCAAATATTATCTAATTTTGCAGGGGTTGGTGCTCAATTTACATTGCCAGAGATTACCCGCTTCAAACGCGTAGATCCTGAAATGTTTGCTAATCTGAAGAGGTCTGCTGATGAAGTAGAGCGAATGAATTTCGCGATGTCACAGGGTGTAGTTGGTGAGTCTAAGATGCTAGAGTATAGCAACAAGCTAGCCGCTGCACAGACGCTAGGGGCAGAAGCTTTTAATAAGTATAGCTTTAAGTCTGCTGAAGATGCGCTGAAGCGAATGACAGACGCAGGTCTTAGTATAGATGTGGAAAAATTAGCTAAGCTTGGAAATAAACAGTACAATGAGTACGCTACCATAGCTGATAAAGTGGCGGCTAATAATGTTAATCTGACTGACAAGAACCTCAAAGGGCCATTAAAAGAGGCTGCTATTACTATAAAGGCAGAGTTGGATCTGCAGGTAGCTAAAATTAACTTAAGAGATTCTAGTTTTGTAGATCAGCTTAAAACTATAAACGAACAAATGCCAGACTTGAATCTGTCAATGCGAGACTATCTAACACTGACTAAAGAACAACGACAGAACCTCTTTGACTTGGCTGCAGAAGGTAAATCTGCAATGGATCAGATTAGCAAGCTAGGAGTATCCTTAGGTGGTGTAGCTGGCAGCTCTGAAGAGTTCGGTAATCGTATGAAAAGCTTACAGAATAAACTTGAGGCTAATAGCAATGCATCTGCGGAAGTAGTATACCAAATGTCTACACCTGCAAAGAAAGTGGATATGACGCTTAGAAACACGGGCGTGGGCGTGCCTGAAATGCCAGGCTTGGTAGGTAATAGCGACCTCACTAGAATGAAGTCATTAGGAGACAGCATCAGGCAATCAAAGACAAAACTTGCGCTTGACCCTGGTATGAGTGCTGCGTCTCAACAGCTAATTAATAAGGAAATTGAGCTTTGGCAAAAAGAACTTGCTGAATTAGTAGAAGCTTCTGGCAAACGACTGCAAGATACGCAGGTCTACCAAGCAGGTGCAGCAATGGCAGCTGATATGAAAACATCTCTAGGTGATGGAATAAAGAGTGTGATGAAAGGAACTTCCACAATCCACGATGCAGTAAAGGCATTTGGAAAAACATTAAGTGAAAAGATTATCGATTCGTATGTAGATGGCATGACTAGCGCAATCTTTAAGCCTAATGGCATAATGGATACACTTTTTAAGAACTTGGGCTCCTCACTGTTTAGGGATGGCTCAAAACTAGCTGGTGGAAATGGTGAGCGAGACTTAGTAGCTTCTAATATATCTTTAGAGAGAGCTATTAGTGATCTGGCCACTCAAATACGAGGAGCATTGGGATTCGGTACAGATAGCAAGGATACTATCACCCAGTCCAGCGCAAAAGATGCATCTGCTACGGAGACCGGTGTAGCTCTTACAAAGGCAACCACCAAAGGTGCTGACGTCGATACGCTCAGTAGTTCTGGAGGTATATCATCTTTTGTGGGACTGTTCTCCAGAAATCCATTGGTAACAGGCCTAGCTAAGCTGTTTGACACAGCTTGGGCTAAATTTGGCAAGATACTTGACAAAGGCTGGAGCAGTTTAAAAGAAACTCTCGCTCCTACTTGGGAAAACCTAAAGAGCACCTTAGATACATCTTGGACCTTTCTTAGCAAAAATCTAAGCGGATTTTGGGGAGAATCTAAGAAAGCTTTAAATGGTGTTTGGGACACTATGAAAGGCAAATTAGAGTCCTCTTGGTCTGAATTGAAAGGAACCATGAGTGGTGCTTGGGATGAGCTCAAGGGTACTTTAGGTGGTGCTTGGGATAACCTGAGTGGAATGCTAAGTGGGGCTTGGGAAAGCCTCAGTGGATCCCTAGGCGACATCTTCAGCAGTCTGGGAGATTCTCTTAGCAGCCTGATTAGTGGGCTAGGTAGCAGTAGTGGTGGCAGTGGTGGTTGGATATCCTCCCTAGTCAGCCTATTTTTAGCTGATGGCGGACATGTCTCAGGGCCAGGAACAAGCACGTCCGACAGTATCCCTGCTATGTTATCGAATGGCGAATTCGTTGTCAATGCTAAATCTACCGCAAAGTTTAAGCCACTAATTGAGGCTATTAATGCAGATCACCTGCCAAAGCTAGCGATGGGTGGTATAATCCATCTTGCAGAGGGCGGATTGGCCGGTAACAACCCATTACTGTCTACAATGGCAGCTGGCTTATCGAATGATAGCAGGTTGTCAGATGCAGCATTTAAGAGAGATAAAGCAGTATCCACACAGTCTACGTTTAACATCAATATTACAGGTGATGTGAGTAGACAGACACGCGCTGAGATTCAAAGAATGATTCCTCAGATTGCAACAGGTGTTGGTTCTTATAACCGTGAGAAAGGAACGCGAAGATAATACAATGGTGGCAGTAATCATATATAGATTACCCACCGTATTTCTTTTTAATATCATGAAAATAATAAAAGCTAGTTTATACAATAAGTTAGAAATCATAAACAATGCAGTGATGGTAAACGGAAAGCTTGTAGACCCAGATGCTGCTTGTATTAAGCGAACGTGTAGTGATAAAATTAATAAAGGTATTTTAGGATACGGACTTATTTATGTAATAGATGTAACTTCAAATTGTAACACTAAATGCGATTATTGCTATTATCCTATTACACAAAAAGCAAAAGATCGCAGCATTGATAGCATCATAGAAGAGGCTATTCTTAGTGGTCACAACAACTTCATATTGATGGGCGCAGAACCTACTACGCGTGTAGACTTGCCTGAAATAATAAGAAAACTAAAAGATTTAGGATTTCGCGTGGGTATCTGCACAAATGGCTTAAAACTGATTCACAAGGACTACTTGCAAGAGTTAATCTCGTCAGGGCTTACCTCTCTAAGTTATTCTATGCACTTCAGCAAGGAGTATGCCATTTCTAGGAGTAAACTCCAAGTTTTAAAGAATATAGCAGATAGCAAGATAAAGATAATGCAACTGTCCTTTACGGTAAATACCTTAGAGGAAATAGGCATGGTTTTAGAGATGATCAAATTGATTGGCAGTATAGGAATCAAGCCAAAACAATTTTGTATTAGAGCTGGAGCTGCTATTGGCAAATGCACAAATGATTCTAATTTGTATATGTCAGATATGATCAAACTACTAGAATCTGAAGGAGCTACTGTTATTAAAGATAGCGGAAATAATTTATATTTCTGTGAGATGATGTTCTTTAAAAATCACATTCATTTAGCAAGGTGGCCTACAAATGATACTGCATTGCCGTATAGCACAACAGGTCCTATCTTTAACACAAAGGCAGGTCCAACATTGTCGCCAATGACTCAAATCATTTTAGCGGATCCTCTAATTGAAACGGTAGAGCTGCCTAAATTACTGGAGGCTCAGGATGTTCTTTTCAAATAAAATATATCCGACCCTTGGTGTAAAGGCACCCTTACTGCCTACTACTGAGAGTGTAAGTATACGTAAGGCTGTGTTGTATGACGTAAACAAAATAATGGAAATGGCGATAGAACTTCACGGACTATCCTCCGTAAACTTAAGTGGTGTTGCTAAGCCTAAGACGCTGAACGCGTATAAGAGGGCTATTGTAAAGGCAATTAATGGAGATGGTTTAGTACTCGTCGCAGAAAACTGTAATGGGCTATTGGCCTACATAGCAGGGAGATATACTCCGAACATTTGGTCAGATGATATTGTAGTATTGCTTGAGTTTGGATTTTTTGGAAAGACCAAACGGGCGAGCGTACTACTTTTAAAAGAATATATTTCTCAATGCAAGATATTAAAAGCCTCAGGTGTCATTCAAGTGTACACTATGGGGGAACTTCCAGGTATTTCACCTGATTACTCAAAGCTTGGACTACAACCGGCGGAGCGAACATGGGTAGCATAAAGGAAAATAAATGTTATATGGTATACTTAAGAATGCAACGAATACGGGCTTAGATTCCGAGTTACAGTACGTATTCTCCACGCCTTTGTCAATCATAAGCAATCAGCCTGCATACGTTCAAGATATGCTAAATTTAAAGCGTCGCGCTAATCCTCAAGGAGTGCAACGCTGGGAGATTGAGGCTGCTATTGCCAGCTCTAATGATAATGCTAATTATTTAGTGCACTCTATCCTGAATGGATATACCGAAGAGTTTTTTGTGCGCATGCCACAGGTATACGGTGTGCCACTCTCTACGCAGAATACAGGGAGACTCGTAAGCGCGTTGCTCCCTAATATTGATACATTTACGCTAACAGGAGGTGTAGGTCTAAATGTAGGTGAATTTGTACAATTCCAAGGATTCTCTAAGGTTTATGCGGTCGTAGACGGTGGTGTCGACGGCGTAGGGATAAGACTATCTCCATCTTCTCGTGATACAATACCTGCTAATACGCAAATAGTTACTGGAGGAAAAGTAACTATGGTAGCGAGGTATGATGCCTCTTCTATATTAGGTATAGTTTACACAGACGGTGTACTTAGTGAGCCAGGTAGCGTTAAACTAATAGAGGCATTATAATGCGTGTCTTTAATTCTAATATAAAAGCAATACTAGCCTCTGGAAAGGTTAGTATATTTTACTTAGTCAGTATACAAACGCCCTCTCAGCTAATTCTAGATACTACTTTACATTACGATATTAATATCCCCGCTATCGGTACTTTTAATGCCAGCGCAGGACTATCTATCGTAGAGGCGCCTAGATTATCAACTGCCGTAGACAGAGAAGCTTACAAGATAACGTATGCAGATCCTATGTTTGAAAAGCGCGCATTATTCGAGGCAGGCCTTACAGGTTCCCGCGTCACAGTATATGTCGCTTTCATAAATACCTTACCATACAGTATAGGAGGTGCAGCGCCTGGGATGCCCTTGGTAAATGTGTCGGATATGATTATTGCATACTCTGGTTACGTGGATACACAAGGCTATGCAATGGATCCACATGAGGCGACAGTATTTGCTGTTATTGAATGTGCAAGTCCCATGGCTAGCTTGGGGTTGACTAGGGGATTTTATACATCTAAGGAAGCGATGTCACATATAAATCCTGCTGATACATCATTTGATCAAGTGACAATAAATGCCTCTAAAACAACATATCTATGGGGTAAAATATAATGGCAACAGTAGTCGCTGCAATTGTAGAATTCGTAGCATCTTATGCAATGGTTATCGAAGCAGTATTGGTAGTAGCTGCTGTGGTAGTGCAGCAAGAAGCCGCTGCTGCTGCCAAGCGCAAGCAAGAAGCCGCTGCAAGGGAAGCCGCACGAAAGGCAGATGAGGCAAAAGGTGTTCAGCTGGTCACAGCTGGAGAAGTTGCTACGCTAAAAGTTGTATACGGCAGAAACTTTGTAGGAGGTATACGTGTATATCATAATACCTTTAATAATTTCATAGCAAGCGCACCCGCTGCTGGTGGTCAGGTCTTTACTGCAGGTGGATTGGAAAGCACAATCACTGGTACAAAACACGAATTTTTGATAACACAGCAAGCATTATGTTTTGGAGGCATTCAAGCCTGCTATGCGGTTGATATTGATGATAGAAAAATAAATGGTGAGTATGTAAACGCATATAATGAGGTTGTGTATGACGGTACGGGCACCCTAATAAGCCCCTATACATTTGGCTGCAAAACGCATATCTATCTGGACGGCAATGTTGCTGACCCTCTCATGATAGCGAACGATGCTGCCCGAGCTAATTCAGTATTTACTAATACTGCCTATGCAACTTGTGTATATCGTTTAAATCGTGATGACTCACAGTATAGTGGTGTCCCTACTGCGCAATTCTATATAGAAGGTATGCGCGTAAAGCATATAACAGGAAGCGTAGGTAATAGAACATTAACCTCCACAAAAACATATTCAAATAATCCTGCGTTATGTATCATTGATTACCTAACTAATACCCTTTATGGGCGAGGCCTGCCAGAGTCTGAACTAGATTTAGATTCTTTTTACACAGCATATATTGTAAGCGAAACTGTGATTAACAGTAATGTACCTATAAATGGCAAGCTACTAAAAGGTCGTGGGTCGCAGTTGGATATCAAGATGTATGAGTGTAATATGACGCTTGACTCTAGCGTAGCTATTCGTGACAATATTGAGAAATTATTAGAGACATTTGGAGATGCGCAGCTAATTTGGTCGGGAGGTAAATACAAGTTACAAATTGATTGCCCTACCGTATACGACAATGCAGTAACGTATGCTATAGGGCACGTTGTACAAATCTCCACGGAAACAACAGTAGATCTTTATGAATGCATATTAAGCTGTAGCGGCGTAGCTCCTCCGAATGCGATATATTGGAAGCTATATACTGTAGCTGAAATAACGGACAATGATATAGTGAGGGACGGCACCACCAGTATAAGTTGGCCTAATGCGCAGACACGCCTTAATTTCGCTACTTGTCGCTATTTAAATGAGGCGAAGGATTTTAAAGAAGACACGGTAAGTTGGCCTGATAAATTAGGAGCAGTTTACGCTGATTACCTGAGTCAAGATAGTGGTGAATTATTGGAGACTGAGATTTTTGCGACAGGCGTTGGTTCTTATTATAGTGCACTGGCTAAGGCAGAGCAGCTCGTTAGGACCAGCAGAAGTGCTACCACGTATGAGTTTACGGTTAATAGATACCTTATCTACTTAGAGCCTGGTGACAAAATCAAAGTGACTTCAGAGGTTCTAGGTATTCCAGGAGAGCTTCTGCGAGTGTTAGAGACACTACCAGACGGTGATGGTAAGATCAAGATATCTGCAGTTAAATTTGATGCAAGAAATTTGGCGTATAATACCCCGGATAACGAGATAGTTCCTGTTAGAAACTTATATAATACGGATATCCCGAATATCTCATTGGCAAATATAACCTATATTACAGATAACTATGCAGGTGCCTTGTCCTGGACTGCCGTGACGGATAATCGCGTAATAGGTTATCAAATATTAATTACCTTAAATTATTTAGGTGCATCTACTGTATGGGAAAATGTAGGAACTACTTCCGAGCTGCACTTTAGGTTGCCAGATGTGTATGGTGCTACAGTATACGCAACAGTAGTTCCTATCACAGCTGGTAACAGACGTGCACCAAAGGCAGGGTGGCCTGTCAAGACAATCACATATACAGCGCCTACGCCGCCACCAGCTATTACAATAAGTATTACTAATATCGGTATAACGCTAAGCTGGGCACCGTCTACTAGTTTACGGCTTTCGCAGTATGAAATTAGAAGAGGCGGAAAACTACCTGGAGACCCCAGTTATATAAATGAGGAAACCTCTTGGCAAGAAGCTATTTTAGTGGAGACATGTAAGATTACAACAGTTGACTTGCCACCTTTACCTCTTGGGGTACAGGTATATCGCATTAAGGCAATTGATAGTAATGGTGTGTACTCTACTAGTCATACTAGACAGCAAATAACAATAGCTCCAGCAGCAGCCACCACAATAGTTCCTAATGTCATTGATAATAACGTAATGCTATATTGGTCGGCTTCCGTGTCAATGCAACGGGTAGAGACCTATGAAATTCGTAGAGGTAATGTATACGAGAATGCTACCGTTTTAGGTCTAAAGTCTGGACTGTTCACAACAGTGTTTGAGAACATTGGAGGTGCCTACAAATATTGGGTTACTCCTGTAGATATAGCAGGTAACTTTGGGATCTCAGCTAGCGCAACTGTTAGTGTGTCTGACCCTACGGATTTTACACTTAGGAGCTTTGACGAGAGCTACTTAGCAAATTCAACCTACTTTGCAGTTACGGAAAGCGGCGCAACACACGCTTCCACATACGTAGACTCTACTTATTGGGTTGAAGGTTATGCTATATTTAATGTGCTATTAGCCACAGGGGGTTACCATCAGGAAATTGTTGACCTCGGCAAAGGCGCGCCATTATCAATTAATTCATCTAAATATACAATTGCTCCTAATTATACGGTGATTTCAGGCACACCGACTCTACAAGTAGACGTTAGTTATTCTGCCGACGGTACAACGTGGAGCCCAGCTGCTATTGGATTAAATGGAAATGCTTATACATTCAGATATTTAAAGGTTAAATTGAGTGTAATAGGTACTGGCTCTATTCTTATTGATAAATACTCTATAACGCTGTCAACAAAAGCTTTGACAGAAATGGGAAAAGTATACTGCACGCCTCCTTTGGCAGTGACATCTGTATCTGGAAATGGCGCTACAGCAACTGCTAATTTTGCCGCACAACCTCTAGCGATACCTGTAGGTAGCTACGTAGACATTGTTGGTGTAATACCTGCAGGATACAACGCTACTGCAATAGTAACGGCATCTACCACAAGTAGTGTGACTTATGCGTGTACGGCAACAGGTGCAATGACGACAGCAGGTACAATAAACGCTAACGGCGCAAGAGTACCGTTTACAAATAGCTATGTGGATATACAATCTATAAATGTCTCAGGCAGTGGCACAGTTCCTGTATTGCCAATTTATGACTTTCAGGATGTCCCAAATCCAGTAGATTTTAAAATATTGCTATTCACAACTAATGGTGATAGGACATCGGGGTATGTCAGTTACTCAATAACAGGGGTGGCATAACGAATATAGGCAGTTCTAGAGGGCGGAACCCGTTAAATTAATGATAAGGGGCCGCCCTCCTTTATTCCCTTAGATCCCTATTGTATTATGTATAACCAAATAAAATAAAAAGGAAAATCGATGGCTAGGTCACAATTAGCTCCTACGTCAATTGACTTACAAAGCGATACAGGTAGTGTTCTATGGTCACTGATACAGGGCGAGCAGCTCGAGTTTCCCATTACATTGAACTTTCTTACAAACGCTGGCGCAGGCTACACCTACGAGGCTGTAATTGTGGAAGCTGCAAATGTATTGGGGGACACTTCAATTCCCACTACCTTTCGAGTAGGTGGTGTAGAAACTACACTTGTAGTTAGAGTTCCGCCTGAGAAAGGAAATTGGGCAGCTGCTACTGCCTATAACAGAGAGGATGTAGTACTTTACAACGGCATTTACTATAAGCTTTCGTCTGGTGTTGCCAGAGTATCTGCTACACCGCCGACTTCTGATGTATTGTGGGAAGTTTATGTACCAAATAAAGTGTATATTCAATTTCCTAAACTTCTTACCTTAACTCCCGCATATGCAGTGCAACCTACAAATGTGTCATCTGTTCATGGTTTCTTCGAGTTGGCTGTGACTGAGCCTGCTGGTGGTGTATTTCAGCGCACGTGGAAACCGATGAGAGGGGTTGTAGAGATTTTATTCAGTCCTACTGAGCAGGTATAATAATGACTTATAAACCTGTACCCATTGTAAAGACTATCAATGTTAGCGCAAGAAATATAGGTACAGCTCAATACTTGAGTAGTGCCTATACGGCACAGAAAACTACACCTGTTAAGTCAGTAGAATTACCTACTTACCCCTCAGTCATCGCTAAAGTTCTAAACAAGGTCGTTACTGTATCACTTCCTCAACAAGCGTCTTCAGGTAACACTCAAAATAATAGTAATCTAATCAATATATTTCAACCCGATATAAGATTGACTACAGATGGATACGGCCCCTTGAGTACCCCGAGCATGTTCGATGGCCTTGCTATAATATGGCGCTCAAGAAAGATAGCGTATGGGGGTGTCCATTTCGGTAGTCGATGTATTGCTTCACAAGGATTTCTTAATTAAGGAGAAGTATGGCAAATATTACAACACGCGCTACTGCCAACACCCCTGCGGTATCTGGTACTTGTACTAACAAGGGATCAGCACTAACGAATGCTGAGCTTGATGCAAATTTTATTTCGCTTAATGACGCGAAAGTAGAAAGCGCCACTAACTCTTCTACTGATGGTAAGCTACTTGCTTCGTATGGCGCTACAGGCCGTAAAATTAAGGAGGCAACAGGTGCCGAAATTGCAGCGGCATTGGGTTCTGCAGTTGTAGGTAATGCTACACACGCTGTTAGCGCTGATAGCGCTACTACCGCAGGGACCGCTGGGGCACTTACTAACTTTGGATTGACTAACACAGGCGCTAATACTGACTTTAATGCCTGTATAATTCCTGGTATGTACCGCGTAAACGCTGCCGCAGTAAATGCGCCGCCTAACGCTGCTGATGCCTATGGCCAATTGTGTGTTATGCGTGGCGGCATGGCGGATACTATCACACAGATCTATGCACCATACTCTAGTGGGCATCTCTACACTCGATCGGGTAATCCTGCATCTGTGGGTGGTGGTGGAAATTGGACGTCTTGGCGTGCTGTTATTGACAGTGCCTCAATAGGTACAGGACTGTCTTGGGATAGCGCGAATTATGTGTTAAATTGTACTGTCGTAGCTGCCCCAAACCCATACTCGACCGTATTTGATACAACTGTGGGTACACGTAGCATAAATGTACCAGCCGGTTGCACGCGTGCAAGGGTTACTGCTGTTGGGGGTGGTGGTGGAGGTGGTGGTACTAATGGCGTAGGTGTTCTTTGGGGCGGCAACGGCGGTGGTGGCGGAACAGCTACATCCATGATTACTGGACTTACTCCTGGTGCTTCAATCTCATATACCGTTGGCGCAGGTGGTTCTGCCGGCGGATTCGGTGCTGGCGGCGCTGGACAAGTATCTTCGTTTGGTGGCTATGTAACAGCGACAGGCGGCGGAGGCGGTGGTGCGCAAAATGGGGCGCAGGGTGGTGGTGGTGGTGGCTCAGGCAATTTCGTGAAAAATGGTACAACGGGTGTTTATCAAGTTGGTGGTGGTATCTCTGCGCAGTATGCTTGGAATGTTACATCTGGACTGATAACGTCAACTGCTGGTCTGATGCGACAGGCAGGCTACTTTACAGGCTCATATGATTCTTATAATGGTCAGCCTGGTTCTGGTTGTGGTGCAGGCGGTGGTGGCGCTCAATCAAATAGTTGGGGAGGCTCCGGTGGTGCCGGCTCTGCAGGTTGTATATTTATTGAATGGGGTGTTTAAATGAAAGCTTTAATATCACCACAAGAGACTGTGAATGGCACTAGCCGCGTCGTTGCAGTAGAAGCTGTTGAATTTAATGTAGCCCCGCCACTCTTTTGGGTACCCTGTAACAGTAATATCCGTGTAGATATGCGCTTCAAGGACGGTGTTTTCTCAGATGCTTCTTTGCCTACCTTAACGCTAGCTGAGTTTAAAGCAGCGCATGATTGGCATATAAACGCACCCGCGCTAGCCCGAGGTTACGACAGTTTTGCAACATTTGCGTTGCGCGCAATGAGGGCAGGCCCCTGGCAAGCTGAGGGTATCTTATTTTATGATTGGATGGAAGCTTGCAACGTGGCTGGGTACACTTTACTTAATGAAGTTGAGAGTGGAAACAGAGCTGCTCCTCTTACTATTAACGAGTACTTGGAGTTGTTACCGCCTCTGCCGGAGGAGTTGCAATGATTCAATACCTATTGCGATTTCCTCTTTATCTAGCTGTCATAATCTTGCGCTATCCTCTAGCCTTTATTGCAATAGGCTTTTTTGCCAAAAGGGGCGCACTATTGTTTCCTTTTAAATGGTTATCTACAATAGATAATGACACCTATGGAGATTCGGGTTGGAAAGCTGAACACCTGATAGGGACCTCCCCTGAATCTTATTTTAATCAAGTTAGGTGGCTCTGGCGAAATGGCGGTAACTATTTCAATTACTATTGTATCGGAGTACCTTTCTCAGGCAGGCCTCATTGGGCTTTTTGGTACAAGCGGCGTATACCTTTTTTCTTCAAAAGATTCTTGGATTTGCGAATAGGGTGGTCAGATTATGCTCTACAAGACCGCTGTAAATATGTATTTACCCTCAGAGTTAAGACAAAGGAGTAGCAATGAAAACTGTTCGATTGGTTAGATTTGATCGCGGCAGTCAAGGAACCTTTGGAAAAATATACTACCCAGGACATATAAGATATACAGGGGAGTTACCTTGGCGAAATAACAAAAGTAATCTTTCCTGTATCCCTACTGGAACCTATAAAGTGATTTGGGCGTTGTCTCCTAGACTTAAAAAGTACACTTATAGATTATGCAACGTCCCTGGTAGAGGAGGTATTCTGATTCATTCGGCAAATCTGATGGGTGACGAAATGCTTGGGTATAAGGTTCAATTAAAGGGTTGTATAGCAATCGGCGAACAACTAGGCAGGCTGCATAACCAAAAGGCAGTACTTGTATCTAGACCTGCTGTTAGCAACTTTGAGCTCATAATGGGTAAGCAACCATTCTTATTGGAGATTTCTGATGCTGGAACTATTTAGTACTGTGTTCGGTGCTATCTTTAGTGGTGGCGCCACGGGTATTATCGGTGTCGTTGCTCAGAGATATGCTGACTACAAAAACAAACAGCTTGACATGTCTCTCGAGGCTCAACGTCAAGCCAACGCAATTGCACTGAAAGAAGTAGATGCGAAGATCATGGCGCAAGAAGCTGCTGCTCGCCTCCAGGTTGTTACGAAGGAGGGGGAGACACAGATCACTGTTGCTAAGACCGAAGCAGATGCGCAAGAAGAAGCTGCCGATGCTGCTGCCTTTGCAAAGAGCTTCGAAATGGAGCCTAAGCTTTACAACTCAGGGAAATTAAGTAATGGACAGAATTGGGTAATGGTTTTGCTTGATGCCTTCAGAGGCAGCGTGCGACCAATGCTTACGATCTATCTATGTGTTTTGACTACAATGATTTATATTCAAGCCAAAGACATCCTTGGCAAAGAAGACCTAGATGTGAAGCAAGCGATGGACCTGCATGATTATATCGTGCATAGTATCTTGTATCTGACTACCACAATTGTGCTGTGGTGGTTTGGTACTCGCAACAAAGAGAAAAAGTAACGCTACCCTGAGTAAGTCCCCACAAGGACTTGCTTGGGGTTTTTATTTGCGGAAAAAGAGGTATCTTATATGATAACCAATCAGGTATCTTTAATTAACCAAGAGGAGATTTGAAATGCCTTTTTCTACTTTGCAGTTAGAGCAGCTGCTTGAGCGTCGTGTATTGTGGAATGGTAATAGCCATTCCTTTGATACATATGTAGTAGGCCGTTGCAGAACTGTGAATATTCGTGTTAGAGGGGACAAGATCAGTGATGTAATGGATCGCCCCTTCTCTATCGAAGAAATCAAAGCTGTAACTGATCGTTAACCCAAAAGGAGATTCAAATGACTGATCTAGAAATGGACATTACGTCCGTAGAAAACTCAATAGAGTGTTGCGCGTATGATTACCGTAACTCCACTCAGGCCTCACAGCACCATCGCGTTAAGTGGGCAAAACTTGTTCATAGAGAGCTTAATTGGTTGCGCGAAAACGCTCCTGATAACTATCTCCTTAAACAAGATTTTAGTGATATCCCGGCCTGACATCTCAATGAACAAGGAGCGGCTATGATAACAAGACTCTTTTTCTTAGGAATCATTTTATTTTATTCAGTACCTTTACTAGTGCAAAACACTCCTGTAAAGACGAAGCGGACTTTCTCTGACCAAGAGATTGAATGCTTGGTTAAGAACGTATACCATGAAGCGCGAGGAGAAGGCTTCGAAGGCATGCTTGCAGTAGCAAATGTAACACTGAATAGACTCGCTCACAAGGCGTTTCCTTCAACGATATGCAAGGTTGTGTATCAGCCTTATCAGTTCTCTTGGACACTCACAAAGGGTCTTAAGATGACTGATAGGCGTAGTGTCGAGATGGCGAAACAAATTGCATTATACGCTATTGCGTCAGGACATGATATGACGAATGGCTCAATCTATTTTCACGTGACTACAATTAGGAAACCAAAATGGACAAGAAATCTAAGCAAAAGCGTTGTGATCAATCAACACACTTTTTACAAAGCCGCATAAAGATACACGCTGTAGTTATAGAGGACCAAGATCTTGATACTGACACAATAGAGGAGATAATACAGGGGCAGGCAGATCGTAATTCTGAGCTATACATGCAAATGAAAATGAACCACTGTTTAGAGGAGCTAAGAGAGACTGAGTTGAGACTATTCTACGTTCCTATTTCTGTCTACGCGTGAGGTTGCTATAAGTTAGGATTGTTGTATGGAAGTGGGATGATTCAGTTACGTCTGCATTTAGTGAAACAAGACTACACTCTGGCATCGTTTTGTTCAAATCGTTACGCGGAGACTATAGAATGAGTATTGAAGATGTATGGGTTGAGTTTTCTATGTCTAAGTTTGCTAGTCGCGCAGACAGAGACAATGCCTTGGCACGGGAGATACTAAAGCTTCGTAAGTTTAGAAGTGATGTAGCTCAACTTTCTTTGTACCTCTGTGGTGGACACTATGAGCCTAGAAATGAACAGGAAGGGGCTTTGGCAGGAATCATTATCGAAGCCCTCAAACAGAGTGGTTCTGATATCCTTCAACGCAGCAGTTGGATGGAGGATAGTAGCCCTGTCACACTCTTCGTCAACGAAAGTGGTCGTTTGGCGTTTCGGGAAGATCTGCCTTCTTCGGATGCCGATAGGTCATGGTGTACGCATACCAGGACGCTTCGTGAATCCTAAAAATTTATTGAATTGAGGGTACCTAAAATGATCAAGAATTTGTTAATTGGAGCGATTGCAGCCATCCTATTCTTTTTTGGTTGGTTGTTTGGATTTAAAACAGGTGACGGGGAATGATTTCCCAACAAACACTGTGGCATCGGAGGACAACCAGATGTTCTGCTGTAATGCAACGCAATCATAAGTTTTTGTTTTCCTTTGCATAGCGTTCAAAAAAAAAAAAAAAAAAAAAAA
>Ga0075163_10001337_pt1 | contig 33053 bp, 29 predicted proteins | sample JI1023141ADNA_FD_71478 | JGI IMG/M metagenome (GOLD analysis project Ga0075163, IMG submission 71478) | Wastewater effluent complex algal communities from Wisconsin, to seasonally profile nutrient transformation and Carbon sequestration -... | ecosystem: Engineered > WWTP > Effluent > Algae...
CCATAAACCGTCGTCGAGCAGCCCTGATCAGCGTGGCGCCCGCCCGGAGCGGCCTCCTGGCCGTGAGGACGGACGACGCGCTGAGCGGGGCGCGCAGCAGGTTTATGGATGGGAACTAGCTGGCTTCGGCGGACATCTGGGCTTCGGCGTGGGTGCCGACCTTGGGCACCGAGCGGGCGGCGCGCTCGACCACGGTGCGCAGGCGGTTGGCGAGCACGCCGATGATCTTGCCCGAGACGTGCGCGCGCTCCTCGACGAAGCGGCGGAAGGTGTCGCCGGCGATGGCGAGCACGCGGGTGTTGACGCCGGTCACGATGGCTGTCGTCGAGCGGAGCGAGCCGTCGATCACCGACATCTCGCCGATGCAGTCGCCCGGACCCAGCGTGGCAGCGGTGCGCTCGCCGCCGCTCTCGGCGTAGATCGTCTGCACGCGGCCCGAGATGATGACGAACACCTCGTCGCCGATGTCGCCCTGGTTGAACAGCACGGTGCCTTCGGTGTAGCCGCGCTCTTCCGAGGCGCGCGCCAGGACCAGCAGATCCTCGGGCTCGAAGTCGACGAAGAGCGGCACGCAGTGCAGAAACAGGATGCGCTCCAGGTTGGTGCAGACGGGGCCGAGGTTGGTGGGCAGGCGCGGCACCGCGAAGCGGCCGGTGACCATGGTGTCGGCCTGCGCGCCGCCGAAGCCCTCGCCGATGTCGATCTTGTCGGGCTTGGAGATGGTGCTGCCGCCCGCTGGGGCCGAGCTGGCGGCGGGGGCCGGCTCGGGGCTGGGCGCGAGGCTGGGAATGGCCACGTGGCCCGAGTTGCTGGGGCCGGTGGAGAAGACCGGCGGGCCGCCCATTCCGCTCATATTCGGCGGCTGTGGGCCCTGTTTGCCCATATTCGGCGGCTGCGGGCCGCCCATACCGCCCATGTTCGGCGGCTGTGGCCCCTGCTTGCCCATATTCGGCGGCTGCGGGCCGCCCATGGCCGCCATGTTCGGCGGCTGCGGCCCCTGCTTGCCCAGGTTCGGCGGCTGCGGGCCGCCCATGCCGCCCATGTTCGGCGGCTGTGGGCCCTGCTTGCCCAGGTTCGGCGGCTGCGGGCCGGCTCCGCCCGCTGCGCCCAGGTTCGGCGGCTGCGGACCGCCCAGGCTCGGCGGCTGCGGGCCAGCGCTGCTCGGGCCCGGAGCGGGGGCAGCTGCGGGAGCCGCGCCGGCCGGTGCGCCGCCGGGGTGAGCCCCGACGCGGCGGGCCATGGCAGCCTGCGCGGCATCGCGAACGCTGCGGTCGGCATCGCCGAGGAGGTTGCCGGCTGCCATGCCCCAGCCGGTTGGCAGCGCCTGGATGGCGGCCTCGCGGACCAGCGCGTCCTCATCGTTCATGCCCGAGAGCAGGCGCTCGATGCTGGAGGGGCGCGGCGTCTCGCCGGGCAGCGCCGAAGAGAGCATCGAGCCGGCGCGCACAAACGGATCGTGCTCGCTGGCCAGGGCGTCGAGCACGCGCTCCTGCTGCTCCTCGGTGACGACCTCGCGCGGGTCGTAGGAGGGCACGCGCTCTTCGAGGATGGGCATGAAGCGCTCCATCAGCTCGGGATCGCCGGCGCTCTGTAGCGTCTCGATGGCGCTGGCGCGGGCGACCTTGTCCTGATCGAACAGGCGCGGGCGCTGCTGGCGCACGATCTCGCCCATGCCCATGAGCGACAGCACGTCCAGCGCATGGTCGACCAGGCGGTCCTGCCGCTTGAGCAGCACCAGCGACAAGAACTCCAGGGCCGGGCCGATGACAAAGCCGCACAGCGTCCGGTAGACGGCGCGCAGGTCCTCGATGCGGGCCAAAAGATCGTCGACGGTCTGGTGGTGGCCGCCGCCCTTGCCGGTGAGCTCGTCGACGATGCGCTGGTGGTTTTCCGGCGCGATGCCGTACTCGCGGCGCAGGTTGTCGATGTCGCGCTTGCTGGCGCCGCGCAGGAGCAGAGTGCGCAGAGCGACGCGGTAGCCCTGCTCCTGGAGGCGATCTTCGGCCGACACCGCGACGTTGGGATCAAACAGCTGGCGGTCGGTGATCTGAAGCTGCGAGAGGACCTTTTCGTGGTCCTGGTCGGAGATGTTGAACTGCGCCCGCACCTGCTCGATGATGCGCAGCTCGGCGCGGGTGAGCACACCTTCGCTGAGCAGCTCGCGGATCGTGTCTGCGTAGACGCGCAGGCCGACTTCCTTCTCCTGCTCCTTGCGCTTGATGACGTAGAACGCTTCGCGCAGATCCTCGGGCGGCTTTTCGTCCTTCCACTGCCAGCGGGCGACGAATCGCTTGGCGAAGCGCTCCTGCACAGCCTCGTCCTCGCGGCGACTGAAGCGACGCATGAAGAACCACGTCGACACGGTGACGGCAATGAAGCTGATCATCCAGGCGCCGCCGGGAATCTTGCGCCAGGTCGGCTGGCCGGCAAACAGGTAGAAGATGTTGAAGGCCGCAAACGCAGCGACGGACAGCGAGTAGTGGACGCCGCGCTCGGGGCCGTAGCGGCGCACGAGCAGCTTCTCGAGCCCGAAGAACACCAGCCACGACACCACCGTCGGGCCGAGCAGGCCCAGGTAGACCGCCACGACCTTGGGGATCGAGTGGGCGAAGAAGAAGCCGGGGCCGAGGAGGTGGCGCCACTCGTGAGGCTCGCGCGTCCAGACGCCGCTGAAGTAGTAGTCCCAGCTGCCCTTGTAGAGCCAGTAGGCGAAGTAGAACGCGAAGACCAGGCCGGGCCAGCCGTAGGTGGCCATGCGGCGCGAGAGCACGTCTTTTTCTTTCCAGTAGCCCATCTCGACGTCGATGTCGGGGCAGTGGCGCTTGCAGGCCGTGCAGCGCTTGCACTGGGAGTTCTCCGCCTTGCTGCCGGGGCCCATGCCGGTGGGCTCGGTGTAGACCTTCTCGATGATGGCGATGGGGCAGAAGAAGTTGCACCAGGTCTTGCCGGTAAACAGCACGCCGGTGACAAACGCCGAGGCCAGGATGATCAGCAGCCAGATGCTCAGCCAGATCGTCGAGCCGTTGATGAAGAGCAGCCGGATCCCCAGCGAAAAAAACATGGTCGCGAAGATGACCATGTAGCCCCAGCGCTCGAACCAGGGCGGCACGCGCCGCTGCTTGGTGCGCGGCAGGCGGGCGCCGAGCTTGGCGAAGACCGAGATCGGACAGAGGCGCCTCCAGGCGTAGTAGCCGAAGACGACCATGAAGAAGGGCGCGAACGGCAGCCCAATCGTCCAGAAGATGCGCGTCGAGCGCAGGTACTGGCCCTTGACCGTATCGACGGGCAGTCCGTCGGTGAAAAAGCCGAGCAGGGCAATGCCCAGGTAGATGGCCAGAAACATCCCCTTGACCACAGTCTCGTACGAGTTCTGGCGGGTCTGGGGACGGGCGGGCGCAGCCTCGGGCTGAGCCTTTAGGACAGGCAGCTTTAGCAAAAAACTCCTCTAAGCGTAACGATGGTACCATGCGCAGCCGCATGAGGCGACGCAGCTTTCTGAAGGTTTCGCTGTTTTCCGCCGCTTCGCTCACTGCCATCGGTGTGGCAGGGCTCGTCGGGACGGCGGTTTTCCCTGGGCCTGGTGCGGACGGTGTGGGCGCAGGTGGCCGCCCGCTGCCGCCGCAGCTCACCCGCAGGCTGCGCTGTCTTTCAGTCTCGGAGGCCGCGATCTTGCAGGCCGCGATGCTGCGGATCCTGGACGGCGCAGAGCCGGCACCAGCGCTCGATGGAGCGGTGCAGCAGTGCCTGTTTGCCGACGCCTATCTGGCGGGCCTCGACCGGCCGCTGCACAGCGATTTTCAGTCGCTGCTCACGCTGCTTCAGCTCTGGCCGCTCGCCGCAGGCCACGGCAGCCGCTTTGTGCGGCTGGCTCCGGCCGAGCAGGATGCGGTGCTGTGGAGCTGGCAGCACAGTCGCTGGGAGCTCTTGCGCCAGGGGCTTCAGGGGCTCAAGGCGCTGTGCACGCTTGCCCACTATCAGGACGAGCGCAGCTTCAAGGCGATTGGCTATTCCGGACCGCTCGTTGGCACCTAGAGGCTGATTCAGGCGGGGCGGCCCGCGTTTGCGCGGCGAAATGCGCCGCTTCGGCTGCCATCACTTGAAATGGCTTGAGACCTATTGGACACTACCGAGTACGAGCTAGGTGCCTGTCGTTTGGCACATTTACAAGGAGCGCGCCCAATGTCGTCGTCGTCAGCAGGGATTGGTCCCAGCGGTCGCAGAGGCCGGAAACTCTTTAGCATGGTGCTGCCGTCGTCTTTTTTGATGGCGATGGCGCTCGCCGCCGGGTGCAAGCCGGACGTCTGTAAGGATCCCGGCCTGAGCGCCGCTCAGCGCTGCACGGACTGCAAGCCCAAGGACGACGAGCTGCTCTCGCGGCTCAACCCCACGCAGCTGCCGCTGCCGGTGCGCAAGAGCGTCGAGCGCTGCGCCGACCAGATCCACGCCGGCGACTCGCGCGCGTTCGTCACCAAGCAGGCGCTGCGCGACTGCACCAACGGCGATCCCGATCTGGACGGCGACACCAAGCAGGCGCTGACCAAGCTCATCAACCAGTCGAACCTGATGGAGCAGGTGGATCTGGAGGCGTATCACGCGCTGTGCCTGGCCAACACCGGCATCAACTACTCGGCGCCGACGACGTCGACCCCGCCGGCCGGCACCGACAGCCCGACCGTTCCGCCGGCCGCGGCTCCCGCCAGCGCCACGCCGCCCGCCGCTGCGCCGCCCGCCGCGCAGCCGAGCTCCAGCCTGCCGCCGCCGCCTCAGCCCGAGCCGTTCAGGTAGGCAAGCGAGGCGGCACCGCCTCCAGCACCCGCAGCACGTTGTCCCCCAAGATCTTGTGAACCACCTGGGCGCTGACGCCAGCGCGCAGCAGCGCCTCGGTCAGGTTCGGCAGCTCTGCCGGGCTCCCAAGCCCGCGCGTCGGCTGCACAAAGCCATCCCAGTCTGAGCCCAGCGCCACTGCATCCTCGCCCGCGATCTGGAGCAGGTGCAGAAGATGCGCGACCACGCCGGCAACGCCGTCGCTGCCGACAAAGCGCGGGGCGAAGATGACGCCGATGACGCCGCCCGAGTCAGCCACTGCCCGAATCTGCTCATCGTCGATGTTGCGCCAGTGCGGGGTGACGCCGACCACCCCGGTGTGGGTGACCATCAGGGGCCCCGGCTTGCGGCTCACGACCTCGAAGAAGCCGCGGCGGTTGATGTGCGCCAGATCGACGATCACGCCCAGGCGGGCGCAGCCGTCCACGACCTCGCAGCCGAGCGCCGTGAGCCCGCGACTGGCGCTGCCGCCCCAGCCCATCGCCGGATCGCACAGCGCGTTGCGGCTGAAGTGGGCAAGCCCCAGATAGCGCACGCCGCGACGGGCAAAGCCGGTGAGGCGCTCGATCACGGCGGCCGGCTCGCCGCGCTCCAGGCCGTGGCCGCCCTCGATGCCGAGCAGCGCCGCCACCTTGCCCGCGGCGCCCGCTGCCCGCAGCTCGGCGGCGGTCCGGCACAAGGTCAGCCCATCGCCGGCCGCGATCGTGCGCTCAAGCGCGTCGATCTGACGGTGCAGATCGGCGGCGCAGCCCCACTCGGGCTTGGGGAAGGTCCACATGCCGAAAAACTGGCCGCGCTGGTTGCCCTCGCGCATGCGCGGCAGATCGACGTGGCCGCCGAAGCTGCGCAGCGGCCAGGGGGTGCTGTGCCGCTTGTAAAAATCGTAGCCGCGCGAGATCAGCTTGGTGGTGTCGGCGTGAAGATCGATCGGCGTGGCTGCCTGATGAACGGCCAGCGCCTCGGAGCTTATGGTCAAGGTCTTGGGTGTCCTCGGACTCGCAGCCATGGCGGCCGGATGTTACCCGGAAACGGGCTTGCCGATACGCAGAGCGTGGGGCAAAGTGCCGGCAATGAACGGGTCTGGACCCATCGTTGTCGCCCTGTCGGGGGGCGTGGACAGCGCCGTCTGTGCCGGGCTGCTCGTCGAGGCAGGCGAGCGCGTGGTCGGCATCTCGATGCGGCTCTACAACGCCCACGGCACCGAGTCCGCTTCGGGCGGACGCTGCTGCGGACCGCGCGATCTGGAGGATGCGCGCCAGGTCTGCGACCACCTGGGCATCCCCTTTTACGTCGCCAACTACGAAGAGGACTTCCGCCAGGCGGTCATCGACGACTTCGTCAAAAACTACCGCGCCGGCCGCACACCGAACCCGTGCGTGCGCTGCAACGAGAAGGTGAAGTTCCTGCCGCTGCTCTATCGGGCGCGGGCGCTGGGGGCGCAGGCGCTGTGCACGGGTCACTATGCCCGCATCGCGACCGGTGGCGACGGCAAGCCGCGGCTGCTCAAGGCCGTGGATGGGCAGAAAGATCAGTCGTACTTCCTGTTCGGGATGCCGCGGCAGGCGCTCGACTACGTGCGCTTTCCGCTGGGGGGCCTGACCAAGGATGAGGTGCGGGCGCATGCGCGGCGGCTGGGGCTGCCCAATGCCGACAAGGCCGAGTCGCAGGAGATCTGCTTTGTGCCCGACGGCGACTACGCCAGCTTCGTCGAAAAGCAGCCCGGAGCCGCGTCCCCGGTCGCGGGCGGCGAGATTGTGGATGGCAGCGGCGCGGTCGTCGGCCATCACGAGGGCATCCATCGCTACACCGTCGGACAGCGCAAGGGTCTCGGCGGCGGGCTGGGCACGCCGCAGTATGTGGTCTCGATCGACTCGCTGACGCGCAAGGTGCAGATCGGGCCGCGCGAGGCGCTGGCCAGCCAGCAGGCGCTGGTCGACGATCTGCACTGGCTGATCGATGCGCCGGCGCCGGGGAGCGAGCTTCCGTGTCTGGTGCAGATCCGCTACCGGCGACGGCCGCAGCCGGCGCAGGTGCGGGTGCGCGGGGACGGTCGCGTGGAAGTGCACTTCCAGAGCCCGGAGTTCGCAGTGACGCCGGGTCAGGCCGCGGTCTTCTTCGATGGCGATGTGGTGCTGGGCGGAGGGTTCATCGAGGGGGCGGCGATCGCAGATGGCGACCGGCCGCCCGTGACTGCGGGCTACAGCGGCGAGAAGGCGACCGACGACAGCGCGTCGGCGCTGCGGTCGTAGACGACGTCGAGGAGCAGCCACTTGCCGTCCTTGCTGACGCCCTGCGCATAGCCGCCCCGCGTGGTCATGCCGCCCATGCTGACGGTGCCGTGGGTCCAGCCGGTGTCGGTGCGGCGCGAGACCTCCAGCGAGCCGCTGGTCTGGTCCTGATAGGCGAGCACAGGCTGCCCGCCATCGATGAACAGAAAGCTGCTGCCGCCGCCGACCCAGTGGGTCTCGGTGGCGCCGGCGACCATGCGAGCACCGTCGTCGACGCTCTCGATCTTGCCGACAGTGCCGCTGCTGATCGAGCGGTAGACCAGCTGGTGGTTGTCGTTGCCGTAGGCCACGTGCAGCGTGCCGTCGGGAGCCGCGATGGCGCTCACCGCCTTGCCGGTGCGCGTCTTGCCATCGCCGCCGTCGACGATGGTCGGCTTCCAGTCGGCGCTGCTGGCCATCATGAGGGCGCCGGTGCTGTTGTCGTGATAGAGCACGTAGGTCGTCTGGCCGCTGCGGACCAGGCGCGCGTAGAGGCCGGTGCCATCGGGCTCGGCAGCAGCGGGCGGGTTCACGACGTCGACGCAGGCGGCGGCAATGCAGGCCTGGCTGCCGCTCTTGCAGCTCGGCGAGCAGCCCCTCTCAACCGGCTTGCAGACGGTGGCCAGGCGATCCTTGACCATCGGATCCGAGTAGACGCAGGCCTCGTTCATCTCGCAGAGACCGCCGCAGCCGATGGGCGCTTCGGCGATGACCGTCTTCTGCCAGCCCTCGGTGCCGGCCGGGCTCGCTGAGCCAGCGCGCGCAACCACCAGCTGCGAGGCCAGCTTGCCGGCATCTTTCTTGACGCCCTGGACCATGTAGGCAACTGTGGGCACGTCGCTGTCGTCGAGCACCATGCTCACGTAGAAGCCGGGCGCCTTGCCCTCGCTGGGGCTGGTCAGCGTCGAGGTCTGCCAGCCCTGGTCGCCCTGCACCGCCAGCTTGACGGCGCCGTTGGTCACATCCTGGTAGGCAATGACCGCCGCGCCCTTGCTGGTCAGCGCCAGCGACGTGAAGCGGCCGACATCGTCGCCGGGATCGTCGTAGCCGCCGCGGTATGCGTCCTTGGACTTGTTCGATGGCGAGCCCGAGGGCAGACCGTCGACCGGCAGCCAGGCGAGCTTGGCCGTCGTTGCCTCGTCGAACCCGACCGAGGTGAAGGCGAGGTCGCCCATGGTCGAGTCGTAGGCGCTGATGAGGATCTTGCCGTCGCGGATGGCCGCGCTCTGGTAGCGGCCGATCTCGTCAAAAGGGGCGAGCTCCGGGTGCGGCATGCCGGGGTCTTTGTTGCCATCGTCGTTGGTGCCGTCGCCCTTGCAGCCGGCGCCCAGCAGCAGCGAGGCCGACAGGCCCACCACACCGCTCGCCATGAGGGTGAAGCGGGCCGGACGGCGGCGCCAGCGGACAATGCCGAGCAGGCTGAGCAGCGTCGCCATCAGCACGAGCCCGCCGTTCATGCCATCGCTGGTCGCGCCGCTCATGCGGCAGCCCGAGGCCAGGTCGGTCGCAGCCTTGTCGCTGGTGAGGGGCGGCTCGCTCTCGACCGGCGAGACCAAGAAGTTCACGCGCGCTGGCGTCGGATCCAGCGTCTCGGGAGAGCCAGCAACGCGGGCCCGCACCTCGACGACGTGGTTGCCGGCCAGCCGCAGACCGAGATCAGAGACGGTGACGAGCCGCTTGTCATCGAACGGCCGCCACAGACCGCCATCGACGCGATACTGCCACTCGATGCGGCCGCCGCGCGGGCTCTGGGCGTCCAGCTGAAGCGTGGCGCGCACGGGCGTCGTGCCCTGCCGCAGCAGCGCCGCCGGAGGCACATCGAGCTGGACCAGATCGGCCTGGGTCTCGACAAAGCTGGGCTCAGAGGGCGGCGAAGCAGCGACGGGGCCTTCGGGATTGGCCATCACCGGCATGGGCGCCATGCCCTGCTGCAGCGACAGGAACAGACCCAGGAAGGCGAGCTGACCTTGCGCGTCGGGCGTGCTGGTGAACTCGACCGGCACCAGCTTGAGGCCGAGCAGATCCGGCAGCTTGATGGGCTTGATCGACGAGCTGATCGACCCGAGCAGCGCGGGCAGCAGGCTGGGGAACAGCGCCGCCAGCTGGGCCGGCGGCTCCTTGAGCAGCGAGCTGTCGGTGACGCGCACGTTGCCAAAGGCATTGGACAGGTCGCCGAGGATCGGCACGATCTGCGACATGTTGTCGATGTCCAGCGCCAGCGGCACGTTGATGTCCGCGGTCTGGCGCATGAAGCGCACCATGCGCTCGTCCATGTACACGTAGAAGTCGAGGGCCAGATCCTTGATCTGCAGCGAGAGCAGCGGATCGTCGATGGTCTTCTGGCCCATGCCGTCGACCTTGAAGGTGCCCTTGCCCAGCGCGAAGGTCGGCGGATTCTGCGGCCGGATGACCAGCTGAACCGATGAGTTCTGACCTCGCGTGAGGTCGCTCAGCGACGGAATCAGCGCCGAGAGGAGGCCGCTTGAGAGCTGCTCGACCTGCGCGGTGCCGAGCGAGAGGCAGAGGCCGCCCGACTCGTAGAAGGAGTGGCCGAGCGTGTCGAGCTCCAGGGCCGAGATGCCTGCTCCGACGTGATAGGGCTTGCCGCCGGGGGTGGTGTTGCCGGCGTAGGCCGCGGTCTTGCTGAGCGGCTTGGCGCGGGTCGGAGCCGGCCGCACCGGCGCGCAGGTGGTGTTGGTCGGCGAAAAGCTGCCGCCGAGCATGCCCAGCGACAGGCCAGCGGTCGGAGCCGCTTCAACATCGGCGTAGCTGCCAATCACGGCGTACATGTCGAGCGAGGCGTTGGCGGGACCGCCGGGCAGCGAGCCGAGCAGACCGCTCAGATCCATCGCGCCCTCGATGCCCAGGTGCTGCATGCAGGTGCCCTTGCGCATGCAGACCTTGGTGTCCATGGCGCAGCCCTGGTCGGCCAGCGACGAGCACTCATCGCTGCTGGTGCACTTCTGGCAGAGCGCGCTGTTCAGCGGCTTGGCCAGCTGGTCCTTGAGCGCGTCCTTGAGCTTGCCGATGATCAGCCCCTTGAACAGGCCGGCGGCCTTGCACGCCAGGCTGCCGCCGATCGAGATGTCGCCGTTGTCGAGGTCCCCGATGTCGATGTTGTCGGTATCGAAGTTGATGTTGGTGAGCTTGGTCTCGCCATCCACCTTCGCGGTCAGCGGCAGGGCCAGGCCCAGGTCCTGCGCGCCGCTCTTGGTGGTGTCGAGCCCCACCGTGCAGTTGCCGACGACCGGGATCTTCACCTTGAAGTCGGGATCCGCCTTCATCTTGGCCCGGATGGTGACCTTCAGCGTCGACGGAGCCTGCGGATCGAAGGTGAGGGCGGAAAAGCCCAGCTTCAGCTTGCAGGTCTGGCCGCAGCAGATCTCGGTGTCGCCGCCGCAGCTCGACGGGATGGTCACACCGTCGGCCGGGATGAGGCCCCCGATCAGCGCTGCGCCGTTGGCCGACAGGAAGTCGAACAGCCCCTTGCTCAGTCGCAGCGAGATGGCGCTATCGACACGCTTGTCGACGGGGTAGCCGCCTTTGATCTTGGCCAGGCTACAGCCCATGCCGCCGCTGCCACCGCACGAGACGATGAAGCACAGGCCGAGCACCGTGATGATGCGCTCCCAGTTCAGCCGAGGTCTGGAAGGCTTCGCTGCGCGGCGCTTGACCGCCGAGGTTGCGACAGAGAGAGGTTGAACGCGCATAAGAACCTCCGGGTAGATGTGGGAGGAACGTAGACCACCCGCTACCTGGGCTCAAGAACTTTGCGCGAGCGAAAACAGTCGCTTTCCGTCGAGAGGTGCGCTGGTACAACAACCGTGGAGTGAGAGGAGAATCTGAGGGCGGAAGGTGAAGCGGCGACGGCGAAAAAGCGACTACCAGTAGGCCTGGAGCATCGCGGAGCCCGAGATCTGGTTGATATCGTCGACGCGATAGCGGCGGCCGGGCTGGTTGATGACGGCGCGATACGAAGGGTTCCAGTCGAACGGACACTTGAGATCCACGCGCGTGGTCTCGCAGCCGCGGTTGCCGTTCAAGGGGTTGTTCAGCTGCAGGCGGTTGTTGTCCGGGTAGCTCGTGGTGCCGGCGTCGTCCTGGGTGATGCTGTGGCCCTGGTCGCGCAGGTAGTGCACGGCCAGGCGCAGGCGCGCGTGCTTGAACAGCTCCACGACCATGCCGAACTGGGCCTGGAAGGTCAGGTAGTTTTCGATCAGGCTCAGGCCGCTGTAGGGCTTCTGGTAGTAGGCCGTGGAGGCCGTGGCGTTGTCGGGCAGGCGCTCCTTGGCGTAGCCAGCGGCCGGATCCGGCTGGCCACCGCTCGGGATCGGCGTGCGGCAGGCCGGGTTGAAGTAGCCCTGCGTCACGGCGCCGTTGGTGCCCGGCAGACCGTTGGCATCGCGGAAGTTGAACGGCGGCGGCAGGGCGGTCGCATCGTCGCAGATGAGCGCGTTCGAGGCCGAGAACAGCTCCCAAGCCTCGGAGTAGCCGCGGCCAAGGAAGTGGAACTGGAGCCCGGCGCGGAAGTCGAGCGCGATGCGGTGCCCCTTTTCCTTGTTCTGGTACGGCGTGGCCTCAAAGCCAAAGGTGATGCCGGCCTGCTGCTGCGGCGAAGAGCGCTTGTCCGCGAAGCCGTAGTCGGTCTTCCACGGCGAGCCGTCGTTGTCCCAGGTCCTGGCCAGCGGGATCATGTAGTGGACACCGATATAGGGATCCACGTACTTGAACTTGTGCGACAGCGCCGTCTTCAGGATGAACTTGTTCAGGCCGTCCGAGACGCCGCCCCAGCCGCGCTGCCCCTGCGGATCGGCATTCACCGACTGCTGGATCAGCGCTGCCTGCGACGGCGAGTTCTGGTCCAGATAGCGACGCGTGTTGTCGTACTGCATGATGTTGCCAAGCGAGATCTGGGCCTCAAAGCCAATGACCCAGGTCGGCTTGGTGGGATCGCGGCGCTGCGAGACCGGAGCGCCCATGAGCGACAGGTTCAGCGTGTCGATCATGTTCTTGCCCGAGCCACCGCGCACCGGCGGACGGAACAGCAGGCTGCCGCTGCTCGCCTGATCCGCGGGCTGGATCGGGTAGATGCCGTCGAGGTACGTGGACGAGGCGCTGGCGATGCAGGTCCAGTCGCCCTCGGCGCACGTATTGAAGCCGGCGTTGCGATCCAGGTCGTACTGGCGCTCGTCGCGGAGGACCAGCGGCAGCTGGATGCCGAGCTGCAGGTCCTGAAACAGGCCAATCGCCAGGTCGATGGTTGTCGTCTGGCGGCGCTGCGTGTACAGCAGGTCGGGCACCACCTCCGTGGTCTGGAGGTTGCCGCCCGTCGGGATCTTAAAGTGCCCGTTGATGTAGTTGCGCGTCGTCGTGTTTTGCAGGAACGGCAGCGACTCGCGGGTGATGTGGGCGGTCTTGTAGCTGTAGTCGTAGGTGACGCCGAGCTTGAACCCGAAGGGCTTGTCCTTCTCGAAGGAGCTGGCGAGATCGGTGATCTCGGCTGCGCCGGCCGAGTTGATGCCATTGGCGCACATAAGATAGCCCCAGGTAACTGTCCAGGCAGCGGCGGCGAAAAAGATTCGCATAGCGAAACGGTACCTTTTATCGGGTAGTTCCGTCAAGCACTGCGACTTTGGCCGAGATCTTGGTCAACCCTGGCGCAAATCCGCTGCTTGCGATCGGGTTACGAAGCGGAAGCGATCCGGAGGGAATCAGGGGGCAATGTGGTCGCTCAGGCTAAACCCGTTTACATCCACAATCGCAACCACAGCAGCGTCGATAGGTGTTGTGGTGGACGGGGATGTCTGCGCCTTGCTCACAGCGCCCCCAGGTTTTGTTGGTTCAGCAGCCGCGGCATGGGGGCGCTCGGCCGCCACGCGCGCCGCATGGCCGAACGCAACCACCACGTCATCGCCTACGCCGGCATCCAGCAGATCCACGCAGACCACTGCCTCGCGCCGGGGATCGGGATCTGCGACCTTTTGCTGGCTGCGCCCGCCGAGAGCGATCAGATCGGAGAGATGATAGGGCCGCACGAGCAGCAGCTTGTGTCCACCGAGCTGCGGCCACTTCACAGTCGACCAGACCGAGCCAATCACCTTGCCAACGAACATCTAGTCTGCTCCTTCATCGGCGTCGTCGACCAAGAGCGCGATCGCAGCATCGGCGAGGATGTGCCGGTTGTGCGGCCCCGGCAGCAGCACGTTGCGCGCCCCCGAGCCATACGCGACCAGCACCTCCTGCCCATTGCGCGCATCGAGCGTATCGATGGCAACGGTCAGCGGCGCCTCCCCCAGCTCCTGCGCAGTGGCCTGCCCTGGCTGCGGATGCTCGACCACCAGCTTCAAGCGCCGCCCCACAAGGTCATCCACCTTGCGAGTCGCCCACAGCTCACCGACGATAAGAGCGCGCTTCATGGCAGCTCGATTCCGTCGACGTTGTCCACGATGGCCATGACCGCAGCCTCGACCGGATAAAACGCTGCGCCCTGGTAGCCAGGAGCAGCTGCGGCGCCGCCGGCCGCGGTCTGCTCGGCCTCGTCGTCGATGCTGCGCCGGGCCGGCTCGCCCAGACAGACGATGACATCCTCACCGACGCCGGCACCCAGTCGATCGATGGCAATGAGGTGGGCCACATCGAACGGCGGGCAGTACCAGCAGTGCGGCTTGACGATGAGCAGCTTCTGCCCATCCAGGCCGGCATGGCGCCGCGTCGCCCACAGCTCACCGACCACGCGCCCCAGGATCATCGGCCGCCCCTTGCGGTCTGCCCGAGGGGGCCGCCGTCTGCTTGGCCGTCGTCGACGATCGCGATCACGATGTCTTTGTCCGCGACCTCGGCGCCGACCGTCAGGTCGCGCACGCGCGAGCCATGGGCCACCAGCACCCACTCGCCTGGACCCGCGCCCAGCGCATCCACGGCCGCCACGCGGCCGCCCGAAGCTGTCTCCAGCTCCAGCACCTTGCGACCGTCGAGGCCCGCAGCATGCCGAGCCCCCCAGACGGGACCAATCACACGAGCGAGCCGCATTTTGTGGTGGCAGCGCCGCAGCCAGGCCGCGGCATGAGGGGGTTTAGGCCTTCTTGGCGGGCGCCTTCTTGGCAGGCGCCTTCTCGGCGGCCGGCTTGGCGGCCTTGGCCGGAGCGGCCGACTTCTTGCCAGCCTTGGCAGCCGCCCTGCGGGCCGACTTCTCCAGCGACGAGACCTGATCGAACAGCTTGCCCAGCGGCAGCGTGCTCAGCTTGGTGCGGTAGTCCTGATCCTTGCTGCGCTTGTGCAGATCCAGGATCGCGTCGACGAGCTTCGCCTTGCTGCCAAAGCGGTCGGTGACCGACTTGCCAGTCTTGTGAAGCCGCAGCAGCTTGGCATTCGAGGCGCCCTGCAGCCGCTTCTTGAAGGCGTCCTTGTCCTCCTCGCCTTCCTCGCCACGCTCAACCACCGACGCGGGCAGCGCGATCAAGGCGTCCACCAGCTTATCTTTGGATCCGAACTGCTCCTTGACCTGTGCCAACGGCGACTTCTTCATAACTCTCTAGCTCCTCACAAATGATCACGCTTCCGGCATGGAGACCAGAAGCTCTGCGCGCATATTTATCATTGGTTATGCGGCTTTAACAAGCGATCAAACTAATGTCGGGCTCATGTCGGGCTCAAGTTGGGCTCAGTCTACTGCGCGCAGCAGCCAGCACTTGAGGTAGCCGCTCTCGGGCATTCCGACGAGCACCGGGTGGTCGCGACCCGCTCCGCGCTTTTCGATGAGCTGCAGGGGCCGCCCGACATCGCGCGCTGCGGCCTCCACGATCGCCCCAAAATCGCCATCCGACACGCGCCCCGAGCAGCTGCACGTACACAGCAGCCCACCCGGCGCCAGAAGTCGCATGGCGCGCAGGTTCAGCTCCTTGTAGGCGCGCTCCCAGGCGCTGTCGTCCGGACGCCCGCCGCCCGCTGCCCTGCCCCGCTTGGCCAGGGCCGGCGGATCGATCACCACCGCGGAAAAGCGGGCGCCGCTCGACTCCAGCATGCGCAGCAGGTCAAAGGCGTTGGCGACGCGAAAATCGACCTTGCCGCCGCCGAGCGCCGCGTTCTTTCGCGCCCTGGCGATCGCGTCGGGATCTTCGTCGCAGGCCACCACCGAAAGACCCGCCCGCGCCAGCGCCAGCGCAAAGCCGCCGTGGTACGTGAAGCAGTCGAGCGCCCTGGCCTCCGGCGCACCGCCAAAGAAGCGACCGGCGTAGTCGGCCACTGCCGCGTGGTTTTCCTGCTGATCCAAAAAGCTCCCGGTCTTGCGATCGTGGAGCAGGTCGGCCTCCATGAGGCTGCCGGCGTCGTGAAAGCGCACCGGTGCCGACTCGCGCTCCGGCCCCAGCAGCACGCCGCGAGTGCGCGGCAGCGACTCCAGATCGCGCCCGCTGCCATCGTCGCGACAGACCACCAGCGAGACGCCCAGCACCTGCGCCAGCAGCGCGGCCAGCTGCGGCTTGCGCCGATCCATGGCCGCAGTGACCGTCTGGATCACCGCCGCATCGCCATAGCGATCGACAAACAGGCCCGGCAGGAGATCGGCCTCGCCATGCACCACGCGATAGGCGTCGCGAGCCGTGCCCGAAAAGAGCTGCCGCCGCCGCGCATCCGCAGCCGCGATGCGCGCCGACAAGAGCTCGGGATCGAGCCCGCGCCCCTCGCGATCCCACAGCCGCACCGCCAGCGAGCCCTCGGCCGCCCACAGGCCGCTGCCCAGCGTCCGGCCGCGCTCATCGCGCAGCTCGACCACATCGCTGCTGTCCGTCGGTCCGCGCACGATCTCGGTGCGGGCGACGTGCAGGGCGCCGCGCCGCAGCCGCTCGGCACTGCGCGCCGACAGGATCGCCTGAGCTGGGCCCGCGCTCATGGGGCGGGATCTGGCAGCTCGATGACGTCGACGTGGATGATCGCGTCCCGCTGCTCGCGGATCTCGGCCAGCAGCTCGGCACTCGGCCGCGTGCCCAGACGGATGCGAGCACAGGCCGCGCGCGCGCCCTGGAAGATCGTGTTGTGCATCGTCTCGACGTTGATGTTGTGGCGGCGCACCGCGCCCAGCACCTCGGCCAGCACGCCGACCTGGTCGTGATGGCGCACGATGAGCTCGGCGCGGGCCGGGGTGCGCGCGGCGGGCAGCACGTTCACGCAGTTCGGCACATCGCCGCTCTGCACATACGCCCCGACGATGCGCAGCGTCTCGTCGGCGATGGCGCTCTGCGCCTGCTCGGTCGAGGCGCCGATGTGGTGGGTGCCGTACAGGCCCGGCAGCTTGACGATGTCGTCTGCAAACGGCGCCTCGCCCTTGTCGGGCTCGCGATCAAAGACATCCAGCGCCACCCGCAGCCCCTTTTCGGCCACGGCGCGACGCAGGGCGGCGCTGTCCACGACCTCGGCGCGCGCGGCGTTGATGAGCATCGCGCCCGGACGCATGCGCGCCAGCGCCGCTTCACCGACAAGCCCCTGGGTCTCAGGACTGAAGGCGACGTGGATCGAGACCGCATCCGACTGACCGCACAGCGTCGCCACCGTCTCGGCGCGAGCCACCCCGAGAGCACGCGCCCGCTCGGGGGTCAGCGAGCGCGACCAGGCCACCACCTGCATTCCGAACGCCCGCGCCCGCGCAATCACCGCCTGCCCGATCGGCCCGGTGCCGATGACGCCCAGCGTGCGCCCGAACAGCCCCTGCGCCTTGCCGTACTCCTTCTTGTTCCAGCGCCCGGCGCGCAGATCCGCCACCTGATCCGGCAGCCGCCGATCCAGCGAGACCAGCAGGCCCAGCGTCAGCTCGGCGACGGCAATGGCGTTCTGGCCGGGGCAGTTGGCGACATAGACGCCGCGGCGGCTGGCGGTCTCCAGATCGATGGTGTTCACGCCCGCGCCAGCGCGCACAATCAGGCCCAGGCTGCCGCCGGCCTCGATGGTGGCGGCAGTGACCAGCTTGCTGCGCACGACCAGGATGCCGGTGTCGGCGATGCAGCCCGGCAGCTCCGCGGCAGTCACCTGAGGCCGGTAGTCCACCGTCAGCCCCAGCCGGCGAAAGCCGTCCAGGTGCCCCTCGCTGAACGCATCTGCGATGAGGATCTTCACGCCTAACCCCAGCCCAGCCGCTTCGAGATGATCTCCTTCATGATCTCGCTGGTGCCGCCGCCGATGGTGATGAGGCGCACGTCGCGGAAGTAGCGCGCGATGGGGAACTCCTCGGCGTAGCCGTAGCCGCCGTGGGCCTGGAGGCAGCGGTCGGCGACGCGGTTGGCGAGCTCGCCGGCGAACAGCTTGGCCATCGTGATCTCCTTGACCGCCTCCTGCTTGCGGTGAAAGAGGTCCACGGCGCGGTAGGTCAGCCAGCGGGCGGCCTCGATCTCGGTCGCGAGGTCGGCGAAGGTGTGGCGCCAGACCTGGAACTTGAGGATCGGGCGGCCGAACGCGGTGCGCTCCTGGCAGTACTTGATGGTCTGATCCAGGCACATCTGAGCGCCGGCCACCGCGCTCACACCGGCGATGAGCCGCTCGCCCTGGAAGTTCATCATGATGTAGTAGAAGCCGTGGTTCTCCTCGCCGAGGAGATAGCGGACGGGGACGCGGCAGTCTTCGAACGACAGCTCGGCGGTGTCCGAGGCGTGGTTGCCCATCTTCTTGATCTTGCGGGCGACCTTGAAGCCCTTGACGTCCGTCGGAAACGTGATGAGCGAGATGCCGCCAAAGCCGCTGTTTTCCGCGCCGGTGCGCACCGCCAGCGTGATGAAGTCGGCGCGCGTACCGTTGGTGATCCAGCACTTGGCGCCGTTTATCACGTAGTCGCCGCCGTCGCGGCGGGCGGTGGTGCGGATGCTGGCGACGTCGCTGCCGGCGCCGGGCTCGCTGACGCCGAGGGCCGCGATCTTTTCGCCGCGCAGCGCCGGGATCAAGAACTCCTCTTTCTGCTCGCGGGTGCCAAGCTCGTTGATGATCGGCGTGGCCATGTCGCTCTGGACCATGAGCGCCATCGCCACGCCGGCGCAGCGGGCGCTGACCATCGACTCGCCCCACACCGCCGAGTACCACCAGTCGCCGTCCTTGCCGCCGTTGCCGCCGACATCCTCGGGGTAGTGCGACGCAAAAAAGCCCAGCTCGCCGCACTTTTTGAACAGCTCGCGCGGGAAGAGCTCCGCTTTTTCCCACTCCTCGACGTGGGGGGCCACTTCCTTTTCCAGGAAGGCGGTGACGGACTTGCGGAAGATTTCGTGTTCCTCGCGAAAGAAGGTCATCAGCATGCGGCCAATAGAATCAGCAACCCGAGGGGCTCGTCAAGGAATGGGAGCGGCCCTGGGTCGGCCGTGGGGCCAGCGCAGGGTCAAAAGACCGCCCTGGCGGCGGGCGTGCAGGCCCGTGGGCAGGTTCAGCTCCTGCGCGCCCGACTGGCTGCGACAGAGGCCCATCAGCGCTTCAAGGTGGCGCTGGCCCAGCGGGATGCGCGCCGCCCGGTGCAGCACGCGCGCCTGGAGCGCCCGCGGCAGCGACGCGAGCGCGGCAACGGGCAGGGTCACCGATTCGGCCTGCGAGTCGCTCAGCAGCGCTTGCAGCGCCTGGCCGGCGGCGCTCTCCAGGTGCTCGGCATCGGCGCGCAGCTGCTCGGCCAGGTGCAGGATGCGATCGTCCAGGTGCGGCGCCAGCTCGCGCAAGAGCGGCAGCACGTCGCGGCGCAGGCGGGCGCGCAGGTAGCGCGGATCGCCGTTGCTCGGATCGTGAAACGGCAGCGGCGCAAGCAGCGGTAGGAGCGGCTGCAAAAAAGACTCGACCTGCGCCCGCGCAACGGTCAAAAGCGGGCGCAAGAGTGTGGCCGGCGCATCGATCGGAGCGGCCAGCTCGATCGGCAGCGGCGATGTGAGCGCCATGCCCGCCAGGCCGGTGAGGCCGGCGCCGCCGAGCAGCCGCATGAGCACGGTCTCGGTCTGGTCGTCGCGGGTGTGGCCGACCGCGATGAAGCGCGCAGCGCAGCGGCCGGCGCACTCGGCCAGCGCCTGGTAGCGGGCACTGCGCGCCTGCGCCTGGCGGGACGCGCCGGCCGGCACCACGACCGAAGCGCGCTCCGCCGCCAGCCCCAGCTTCCCGGCCAGCTGGCACACCGCTTCAGCCTCGACCCGGGCCTCGGGCCGCAGGCCGTGATCGATCGCGACCACGTGCAGGCCCAGCCTCAGCTCCGGGGCCAGGAGGCTCAGCGCCAGCAGCAGCGCCGTCGAGTCGGGGCCGCCCGAGCAGCCGACAACGATCCGGCAGTCGGCGATCCCCGCCGCCACCAGGTTGTGGCGCACCAGGCGCAAGAGCGGCGTCCGCTTGCGTCGGGGCAGCGCTTCTAAGAGGTCTGCGGTCGACCGGCTGGGCGATGGCAATTGGCGACCCACTGGCGCCGCAGAATATACTGCGACCATGTCGAATACACCCGAGAAGCCGCAGCCGACCCCACCGCAGATCGCCGCGGCGAAATCGACCGTGCGGGCGATCACGCTGAACCTGTGGGGCGACGGGGGCCCGTGGGAGCGGCGGCTGGCCCTGTGCGCCCGGCAGCTGGGCGAGCTGGCCCCCGACGTGATCGCGCTCCAGGAAGTGCGGCAGCAGCCGGGCAAGGTGCCCAACACCGCCGAGACGCTGGCCCGGGAGCTCGGCATGCAGCACGTCTTCGCCAAGACCGTGGAGTGGGGCGGCGGCGACGAGGGGCTGGCGATCCTGTCGCGCTTTCCGATCCGCGAGTCGGGGCAGCGCCCCCTGCCGCACCCCATGCCCAAGGAGGCCGACGAGCGCTTCGTCCTGTGGGCGCTGCTCGACGCGGGCGCGGCGGGCACCATCGCGGCGTTCACCACGCACCTCACCTACCGCATGACGCACGGCATCCTGCGCGAGGACCAGGCCGCGGCCGTCGACGAGATCGTGCAGGAGCTCATCTGCAAGCAGCCGGAGCGGCCGGCGGTGACGCTGGTGATGGGCGACTTCAACGCCTCGCCGGATGCCGACGAGCTGCGCTTCATGCGCGGGCTGCACACGCTGAGCTTCCAGGGCCAGGCCAAGCCGCGACGCACTTATTATCAGGATGCGTTTCTGGTGCAGCGCGAGTCCGACGGCAGCTCGGGGATCACGTGGGCGCGGCGCAACCTCTTTACGCACAAGCTGCGCTTTCTGGAGACCGATCGCCGCATCGACTACATCTTCGTCGGCCAGGCCAGCCGCGACGGGCGGGGCCTGGTGCACAGCTGCCGGGTGGTGCTCGATCAGCCGGACGCGGGCAACGTCTTTCCGTCGGATCACTTCGCGGTGATGGCCGACGTGCAGCTCACGCCGATCGTCTGACCGCCTCCAGAAACGCCCGCGCCGCGGCGGCCGGCTCGGCGGCGCCCAGCACGCCCCGGATGGCGGCGACGCGCGCCCCGGCGGCGGCGCAGGCGGCGGCGCGCTCAGCGGTGTCGATGCCGCCCAGCGCAAAGATCGGCACCTGCGGGCCCAGCTCAGCGGTTGCCGCAGTCAGCCCGGAGATGCCGATTGGCAAGACGCGCTGCGCTGCGGGAATGCTGGAGTCAGCAGGCTTGGATGGGGTGGGCCAGATCGGGCCAAACGTGACGAAATCCGCCGAATTCCGGACCAGCGTCCGGATCTCGGACAGCGAGTGGGCGGCGGCGGAGATCAGGCGCTGCTCGCCGAGAAGGCAGCGGGCGGCGCGCAGCGGCAGGCCGTGGGCGGGCAGGTGAACGCCGTCGGCGCCCACGGCGAGCGCGACATCGAGTCGGTCGTTTACGAGCAGCGGGGCGCCGTACTTGTGGGTCAGGTTGCGCAGCCGCTCGCCCAGCCGCAGCAGCTCTCTGCCGCCGAGGCTGCGGTTGCGCAGCTGGACGGCCGCGCTGCCCGCCGGAACCGCGTCGAGCGCCGCTGCGATGGCCGCTTCGGCCGGGTGCTGGCCGTCGGTGATCAGGCAGAGCTGGAAGGCGACCGGACGCACTTGCCAGCGCCCTATTCGATGTCGAGCGGGCTGGCCGCGATGAGGCCGCTCGTCGGTGACGAGGCGTTGGCGTAGAGCTTGCGCGGGATGCGGCCGGCGAGGAACGCCTTGCGGCCAGCCTCGACGCCGAGGCGCATGGCCTCGCCCATCTGCACCGGGTTTTTGGCGCCGGCGATGGCGGTGTTCATGAGGATGGCGTGGCAGCCGAGCTCCATGGCCGCGGCGGCGTCGGAGGCGGTGCCGACGCCAGCGTCGACGATGACGGGAACTTTGACCGTCTCCAGGATGATGCGGAGGTTGTAGGGGTTGCGGATGCCCAGGCCCGAGCCGATGGGCGCCGCGAGCGGCATGACGGCGGGACAGCCCAGGTCCGCGAGGCGCTGGCAGGCGACGGGATCGTCGGTGATGTAGGGCAGGACCGTGAAGCCCTCCTTGACCAGGATGCGGGCGGCGACCAGGGTCTGCTCCACGTCGGGAAACAGCGTGCGCGGGTCGCCGATGACCTCCAGCTTGACCATGTCCGACAGGCCGAGCTCGCGGGCGAGGCGGCAGGTGCGCACAGCCTCGTCGGCGGTGTAGCAGCCGGCGGTGTTGGGCAAGAGCTGGTAGCGCTTGGGGTCGATGGCCGAGAGCAGGTTGGGCTTGCCGGGGCTCAGGTCGACGCGGCGCAGGGCGACGGTGACGATCTCGGCGCCCGAGGCGATGAGGGCCTGGCCCATCTCGTCGAAGTCGCGGTACTTGCCGGTGCCGACGATGAGGCGCGAGCGGTAGCGGCGCCCGGCGAGCACAAAGGCATCGTCGTCGGGCGCGGCGTGGGAGGAAATGGGGGAAGACGCGGGAGAGGCGGGCGCAGCAGACGTCATGCGCCGCAATCTAACCCAGGATCGCCCGGCGCGCAGCTAAGCAGCGGCTAGGAACCGGTCAGATTCTGCTGGATGATGCCGTCCATGGGGCCGCTGTAGAAGGGCCGCACCGCGTCCTTGTTGCCGCCGGTGACGGCGTAAAGGACGGCGCCGCAGGCGGCGCTGGTGCAGAGGTTGGTCGGCTGGTTGGCGTCGTTCTTTCCGGTGGTCGGGTTCCAGTTCACGCGGCCGTTGGGGTTGACGTCGCCGATCCAGCCCGGCTGGAGCAGGCCGCTCGACTGCACGAACAGCAGGTTGACGCCGCCGGGGGTGCCGTCGGGCCAGCCGTTGCGCTGGAACGGATCCTTGGTGGTGTCGCCCGAGAGCGTCATCACCAGGCGGTCGCCGACGCGCTTGCCGCTCTGGACGGGGTCGTTGGTCATGTCGAGCGTGTTCTGGAACGACTGCAGCGAGCGGGCAAAGCCGTCGAAAAGATCGGTCGGATTGCCGGCGAAGGCGCCGTGCGGATCGTCGTTGAAGGCCGGCAGCGTGACCTGCGCCGTCAGGCCCAGCCGGAAGGCGTTGGCGGTGACGATCAGGACCTCGGTGATGGCGCGCAGGCGGTCGTCGCTCTGGGCGATGCTGCCGCCCCACTGCGCGACCTGGCCGGGCTTGACCGCGAGCTCGCTGGCCAGGTTCTTGACGACCAGGCCCATGGCGGTGCGCACGTCGCCGCGCACGCGCTCGTAGGTCGGCCGACCGGCCCAGCGCGCCAGGCCCAGAAAGGCGGTGTGGTACTGGCTGAACAGCGCCTGGTTGGCGTCGGGCTTGAGGCGACTCGCGAGCTGCGAGGCGCTGCTGGAAAACAGGCCGACCATGGCGTTGCCGTTGGGCACGATCGACGGCGCCGAGGTGCCGGGCGGCACGGGGTTGAAGTTGGGGTTCTGGCCGCCGTTCTGCACGCCGATGGAGGGGATGAGCGCGTGCAGGGCGTTCTGAAGCTGGCTGGCGGCGGCAAACATGTTGGCGTTGCCGTTCTGGGTGATCTGCACGGTGTTGCCGTTGAAGGCCGGGAAGGCGCTGTGCGCCTGGCTGGTGCCGGCGACGAACACGGTCCAGGGCTTGCCCGCAAACACGGGCTTGCCGTCGACCACGCGGTTGTAGAGCTTGCGCCCGCCGGGCAGATCGGCCTTCTGGAAGCGGGTGTTGACCGGGCCGTCGATGGCGAAGTTCGGCTGGTTCTGCTCGATCACCATGGGCACCGGCCAGATGACGGTGGCGCGGCTCAGGGCGCCGGTGCCGAGCACGATGTTGACCATGTAGTAGGGCGAGGCCGCGTCGGCGAGGGCGCTGCCGCCCATGTGGTCGAGCATTTCGAGGGCGCGTGTTGGACCCAATCCAAAAGCGGCACTGGCGGCGAGCACGCCGCGGATGAAGTCTCGGCGGGAGGCCCCACGGAGTCCGATGTCTTTGTTCGTGGTCTTCATGGAAAGGTCCTCCCTAGTCGCACAGGTAGGCAACGCCGGTCATGGCGGCAACGGTCAGACGCTTGCGCGTGATCTCGTCGCTGATGCCGGTCGAGACGTCGGCGACCATCTTGTTGCACAGGTCGAGCTGACGCTGGGTGGGGCTGACTCCGAGCAGACAGGCAAAGCCGTCGCGGTTGCAGCTCTTGTCGTCGAAGAGCTTCTCGCCCATGCAGTCGCCGCTGGCCCACAGGCCCTCGGCGTTGGTCGGCAGGATCAGCTCTTCGGCCACGGCGATGGTGATGTCTTCGAGGCTGACCAGGCTGCTGGTGCTGTTGCGCGTGGTCTCGGCGATGCGGCCGGCAAAGTTGGCCTGGCCCCACACGGGCTGCGCGCGCTTGAGCAGTCCGCCGACGCTGTTGGGGTCGGTGTTGCCGGTGTTGATGCCGCGGCTCGACAGGATCTTCACGAACGTCTCGTAGCGGATCTTGCCGCACGAGTGCAGCTTTTCACCCTCGGCGGGCGGCACCTGGCGGCCGTCTTTGAACACGTCGCCGATATCGCCGATGATGCCGTCGTGATCGATGCCGTACTCGGGTCCGCGCTCCTGCTGCGAGCCCTCCAGCGGGTCGCCGGGCAGGTCGAGCATGGGCTGCTCGCAGCTGGGCAGCGACGTCAGGCTCAAGGTCAGTCCGAGCGCGGCGCCGAGGCAATGCCCGAAGGCGAAGGTCTTCGTCGTTTTCATGGCGGTCTCCTCGCGCTCTAGTAGTGAACGAAGCTGTCGCTGGTGAACACGCTGCGCACCAGCTGCTTGACGTTGAAGTTGTTCTGCTTGAGCTGCGTGGTGAGCTGGGTGGACAGCCCGTCGGTGAGCGTGGCCGCGTCTTCAACCACGTCGGGGCGCGACATGGCCCAGTTCCACACGCGGTTGCTGATGCAGCGCGTAAAGTCGGGGTCGGCGGCAATGGTCGCGCCCAGCGCGGTCAGATCCGCGACCGGCTTGCTGAAGCGCCACGAGGTCTGCTCGCCCGGAGGCAGCCAGTCGCCCAGGGTGGCCACCGGCTCGCCGGGCACCGGCACCTTGACCTGGATCATGCCGCCCATGACGCCGTTCTGACCAAAGCGCGCAAACAGCGGCGCAATGTGGTTCATGGTGGTGTGGCAGTTGGCGCAGATGATCGACTTGTCGTCCTGGAAGTCGATGCGCGGGTTCTTGGTGTTCATGCCGCCGGTGATGGAGTTGTAGGGCCACGGCGAGGCGTAGCTGCCGCCCGGGTGCTGCTCGGGCACGCCGGTGGTCTCGGCGGGGAACTTGCGGCAGAGCAGCGCCTCCTGCACCCAGCGCACGCGCCGGAAGGCCATCGACGAGAAGAACTGCGCATTCACGCCAGCGTCGGTGAGAAGGCCGACGGCGGTGCTGTTCGGGCAGTTTGCGGTGGCGAACTTGCCGCTCTTTTCGTCGAGCGTCTGGCAGGTGGCGCTGGTGGCGGTGACCAGATCCGAGAAGGGCTTCTCGTTTACGACCAGCATGGCGGCAAAGGTCGGCGCGTAGTCGAAGTTGACCGCGGTGCCGCCGCGCATGTCCTGGCCGCCCATCTTGAAGGTGTCGCGGAAGAAGTCGAGCATCTGCGCGGCAAAGGTCGGCCGACCCATGTAGTCGTCGATCACTGCGGCGTAGACCGTCGGGCGATCGCCGTCGGCGGCGTCGCGCACTTTCTTGATCTCGGCCGGCGTCGGATAGTTGCCGGTCAGGCGCAGGGCGGCGGTGCGCAGCGCCTGTTCATAGTCGAGGTTGGTGGCCACCACCGGCGGAGTGTCCGGCATGTTGGGGTCGGCGGGAGCGCCACCGGGCTGAAGGCCTCCCGAACAGGCGCCCATGGCAGTCGCAGCTGCCAGCACGAAGTTATAAATCTTTGGTCTCATGACTCCTCCGCTCAGCTCACTAGAGTGAATTGGGAAGACTACTTCTCGCCGGCGGCCCAGGCCAAGATGGCGTTTACGAAGCGCGTGCGCGCCCCGGCGTCCGTCTGCTTGAAGGGATGGTTGGGGGTCCCGCCGAGGTTCTGCGGGGTGATCTGCTTGATGAGGATGCTGCTTGCCGGCTGATCGCGGTCGATGCGGCCGAGCGTGCTCAGGCAGAGCTGCTGCAGCGCTTTGGTGTCGCTGCTGCCCGCGTCGGACATGTTGAAGGCGCCGTTGGCGACGTTGTTCTTGCCCGGCGCGTGGCAGCTCTGCGCGCACGACACCAGCTGGTCCTTGACCGCGGGGTTAAACAGGTTGAAGGCCTTGCACTTCTCCTCCATCGTCGGGCCCATGTTCCAGCGCTCCAAGAGCTGGAAGGCGACGCCGATGCGCGCCAGCTTGTTGACCGGCGCCTGGGTCAAGAGCACCGTGCCTGGTCCGACGGTGACGCTCTTGCCGGCCTCCACCTGGACCTCGGTCGAGGCGAGGCTGTCGGCGGGATCGGGCCCCGCGCCCTTGGCGCTGATGAAGTAGAAGATCGGGTGCTTGAGGTGGATGCCGGTGATGGAGCCGGCGGTCAGCTTCAGCTTGGAGACGCGGAAGATGCGGCTCTCGTCCTCTTCGAGCGTAAAGGTCAGGTTGGCCTGCGCGTCGAGGATCGGCGCCAGCGTCTCGAAGCTCATGTTGAACTCGCCGGCCTGCAGCGGAATCGTCGGCAAGAGCCCCGACTTGCTGCCGTTTGCGCCGGGTCGGTTCGCGGCCTCGGCCTCCAGCCACGCCTGCACCTCTTGGAACTGCTGCTGCACCAGCGCCGGCCCCTCGTGCATGCCCTTCTGAAGGAGCAGGCTCATCACCGCGGGCGACGACAGGAAGATGCCGCTCTTGTAGCCGGTGATCGACTCGTACTCGCTGCCCGCGACCAGGAACGGCTGCACGGTGCCCTGCGGGATGGCGTGGCAGGCCGCGCAGCTCTGGAGCAGCTGCGGCTTGACGCGCACGTCGAACATGGTGCGCGGGTGCAGGTCGCCGTTCAGGTCCGAGTCATCGGCCGGCAGCGGCGTCGGCGCGCAGCCTGCGATGAGGCTCAAGATCCCCAGGCCAGCGGCCAGCCAGGACCCTGCGACTCCAACCGTTGCTCTGAGCTTGCCCTTTTCCGTCAGTGTCATCCTCGGCATCCTCTCTGAGCAGGTAACAGACCGCGAAACCCGCGTGAAACCAAGAGAATTAGCACTCATCGCTGTTTACTTTGCACGGTGCATGCCAAGCGCCTGGTGCCCCGCTTCTCCTGGCAATGAGCAGCCCGGCTCCCAAATCGCGGCTGCGCGACCGATGGATCCAGACAGCAGTTGATGGGCGCGGGCATCAGCGCAGGGCAGCGGGCTAGCCGGGTGACCGCTTGCGGGGGCTGTGGTAGGTTGCCCGCTCGTCCATGCCGCGCTCGCCGCTACTTCGCTGTTTACCGTCGCTGATCTTCCTGGCGCTGGTCGTCCTGGCGCTGGGGCCGGCGCTGCGCGATGGGGCGCTGCTGTCGGGGCGCTACGACTGGCGCTACTTCGAGTCGATGGCCGAGGTCGCGCGCCGCAGCGTGGCCTGGTACGGGCAGGTGCCGCTGTGGAATCCCTACTCGTGCGGCGGGGAGGTGGACCTGGCCAACCCGCAGTCGCTCGACGGAGCGCCCACGTTCCTGTTCACGCTGCTCGCGGGCACGGCGTGGGGCTTCAAGCTGGCGGTGGCGCTCTACTACCTGCTGGCGCTGGCCGGCATGTACCAGCTTGGGCGCTGGCTGGGGCTGCGCGTGGAGGCGGCGCTGGTCGCGGCGGTCGCGTTCGGGCTCTCGGGATACCTGGCGATCCATCTGGGCGCCGGGCACATCAACTTTGCCAGCGTCGCCCTGTTTCCCTATCTGGTGTACTGCTTCGATCGCAGCCTGAGCCGCGTGGAGTGGATCCTGCCCACCGGGGCGCTGGCGGCGTGGGTGGCGCTGTTTGGCGGCACGTTCACGCCGGCGCTGGCGGGCGAGCTGCTGCTGCTGTGGGCGACCGGGGCGGCGTGGCTGCCCAGAGATGGTCACGACGGTGACTCACGCCCGGTGCTGCGCCGGCTGGCCAGGGCGTATGGGCTGCTGCTGGTCGCGGCGCTGGCGGCGCTTTTTCTGGGCGCGTACCGCATGCTGCCGGCGCTGGAGTTCATCATCGACCATCCGCGGCCGACCTTCCGGCGCACGCCCGACATGACGGTCATCTTCTGGCTGCTGTCGGATCTGTTCTCGTGGCGCGAGTTTGGGCCGCTGCCGGGGCGCAAGTACTGGTCGCACGAATACACGGCGCGCTTGCCGTCGGTGATCGCGCCGCTCCTGCTGCTGGCGCTGCCGGCGGCGCTGCAGCCGCGCTGGCGGCGGCTCACGCTGGTGCTGGGCGGGCTGGGCCTGGTCTCGGTGCTGCTGTGCCTGGGCAACTTTTCGCCGCTGGCGCCGTGGTCGATCTTGCAGAAGCTGCCGGTGCTGCGCGATCTGCGCGTGCCGTCGCGGCACCTCATCCTGGTGGTCTTTTTTGCGGCGCTGCTGGCCGGCGTCGGGGCGCAGCTTGTCATCGAGCAGGTGGCGCGCTGGCGCAGCTGGGCCGCAGCCGCGCTGGGCGGGCTGCTGCTGCTGGCCGCGTCCGTCGACGGAGTGGCCTACACGCGGGCGCAGTTTGAGGGCGTCTTTACGGTGCTGCTGATCCCGCCGCCGGCCCCCGTTCCGTTCTTTCACGCCGAGGGCCACTGGAGCCAGATGCGCGAGCTCATCTTCCAGGGTCACGGCGTGATGCGCTGCGACGAAGAGGCGCCGCTTCAGCGAGCGCAGGCCCTGGAGACCGGCGACGTTGCGCAGGTGCGCCTTTTCGATCCGGCGGCGGGCGAGATCATCGAGCACCGATTTTCGCCCAACCGCCGCACGATCACCGTCGAGCTGCGCCGGCCGACGCAGCTGCTGCTCAACTCGAACTGGAACGAGCACTTCCACCTGACAAAGCCCGGCTCCGGCGCCCGGGTGGTGTCGCTGAATGGCCGGCTGGGGGTGGAGCTGAGCGGGCTCCAGCCGGGGCGCCACACCGTCGAGGTGGTCTACTCGCCGCGCTCGTTTGCGGTGGGGCTGGGGCTGAGCACTCTGGCCTGGCCGCTCGCGATCTGGCTGTTTGTGCGCCGGCGGCGGCAAGGGCTCAGTCTAGAGGCTGGCGCTGCGGCATAGCGGCTCGCAGTCGGGGCCGTTGGGCCGCTGCTCCTGATACACGACGCTCTTTTGCACGTCGAGCAGCAGCTTCGCGCCGGTGCCCCCGCCCGGGGACGCAACCTGGACGACGTAGGCGTCGCCGTCGTGAAGATCGGTGACCGGAGCGACGAACGAGAGCCGCAGCTCCATGCCGCCGCCCGACGCCGGCTGCATGGTGCAGCGCGTGGTCAGGAGGCCAAAGGCGGCGCAGGCAAAGCCCGCTCCGTCGGTGGCCGGGGTCGGCTGGCTGACCACGCAGACCTGGTTGCGGCAGACGCGCACCTCCAGGCCGGCAACGTCGCCCGCAGCAGCCGCCAGCGGCGCCACCAGGCTGACGGCGCTCTCGCAGGTCGCGTCGGTGCAGTGCACGGTCGGGTGCGGCGGCAGGAGCTCGCCGCCGGGATTGCAGGCGCCCAAGAGCGCCGCCAGCGCAGCGCCCAGGAGCCCTCTGTTTCCAATCAGGTACATATCCAACCGTATCCAGCTATCCTACGCCAGGCCAGGGCAGGCCGCTTGTCCGCGCGGTTCAGCACCCGTGTTGCCCGGCTTTTGGTATCCTGAGAAGGAGTTTACGTAGCCATGGCTCAGAGACCACCCTCGAATGGCCCGGGCGGCCCCGTTTCAGCGGCCTCGGGTTTGGATGCTGTCGGCAAGACAGGCGCGACCAGCGGCGTCAAGCCCACCGAGGCCGCTGCGCCGATCGCCAGCACCACCGGCGTTGCTCCGACCTCAGCGACAGCGGCGACCCAGGCGGCGCAGGCGGTCCATCCCGTCGCTGCGGCGCTGCGAGCCGTCGGGGCTGATCAGGTTCAGAGCATCGCCGACCGCCTGCGTCGCGGCGTGCTGTCGCCGAGCCAGGCCGTGGAGGAGCTCATCGAAGACGCTGTCCAGCGCAACCTGCCGGGGCTCGGGCCCGATTCGGCGCTGACGCAGGAGCTGCGCGCGCTGCTGGTCGCGTATGCGAAAGATGACCCCTATCTGACCAGCCGCATCAGTCGGCTGGGAATCCATCGCTGAGAGACATGCGCCATCCTCTATTACTTTTCTGCGTTTCTCTGGGGCTCTCGCTCGGGTTCTCGCTCGCGTATGCCCCCGATTCGATCGCCAAGGGGGCGGGACCGGCCAAGGCGCCGGTGCTCTATGTGCCGCCGGCCGACAAGCAGCCTTCGTCGGAGCCGCCGCCAGCCGGGGAAAAGCTGGTCGCCGAAGCCACGCCTGTGCCCGTCGAGCCGGCTGCACCGCCGGCGCCCAAGCCGGCTGCCAAGGCGCGCCGCCTGCGCGTGACCATCGCGCCGCTGCCCAGCCCGACTGTGACCGAGACTGCGGTGGTGGCGGTCCAGCGCGAGCTGGGCGAGTCGCTGCGGCGCAACACCCACCTGGACATGAAGGATCTGGATCTGCGGCTGGCCGACTTCGCGCAGGAGATGCCGACGGACCAGGTCGACTTCGCGCGCGAGAGCTTTCAGAAGGGCAAGGACGCGCTCTACAAGCTGGAGGTCGACAAGGCCATTGCGCAGCTGTCCGATGCTGTCGACCAGCTGGTGGCGGTGCTGCCGTACATCAAGAAGCAGGAGCTGGCCGAGGCGATGATGTCGCTGGCGGTCGCGCAGCAGCAGAAGGGCAAGAACGGCCCGATGGCGCAGACGCTGCGCCGGCTGCTCACGTGGCGTCCCGGCTATCAGCCGGATGCCAGCGTGCCGCCGCAGATGAACGACTCGCTGGAGGCGGCTCGGCAGGTGGTGGCCTCGGCGCCGCAGGGGCAGGTGAAGATCGTCTCGGATCCGCCGGGCGCCCAGGTCTTTGTCGACGGTGACTATCTGGGTGTGGCGCCGACGGTGGCGCCCAACTTGGCAGCGGGCGAGCACTACCTGACCTTCAAGAAGCTGGGCTACAAGCGCGGCCTGCGCGTCGCCCAGGTGACGGCGGCGGGCGCGAATGTGCAGGCCAAGCTCCAGCGCAACGAGAAGTATCTGCTCGTCGAGCAGGCGCTGGCCCGGGTCGCGCCGCAGATGGGCAAGAGCCCGCTCGATCCCGTGGTCGACAACCTGCGCGAGACGCTGTTCCTCGACCACATCGTGTTCGTGCAGGTGGAGCGGCAGGAGCAGGCGGCAGGCGACGAGGTCACCCTGCACGGCTACCTGTACGATCTGCGGTCGCGCAAGCTCTTGCGCACCGAGTCGACGCGCGTGCGGCTGCCGGGCGGCGCTCCAGCGGCAGGCTCGCTGTCGTCGCTGGCCGACAGCCTGTACGCCAGCATCGACTATGAGGGCAGCCTCCAGGTGCCGGTGGACAAGCCGCCGCCGCCGGTTGCCGAGAGCAAGCCGCTCTACAAGCGCTGGTGGTTCTGGACCGCGCTGGGCGTCATCGTCGCTGGCGGCGCCAGCGCACTGGCTGTGGGGCTGGCGACGCGCACGCCCAGCTGCCCCGACGGCCACGTCTGCACCGGCTCGATCACCTACGCCCTCACCTTCTAATTCGCTTCTCCTGCTCCCTGTTTGCTGCTTAGCTACGGTCCCATCCAAGGAGACGAAATGGCCCAGGACGACTCGCTCGCGCTCATCGCGAGCAAGGTTCGCGACATCCCCGACTTTCCCAAGCCCGGCATCCTGTTCAAGGACATCACGCCGATCCTCGCTGATGCTCCGGCTTTCAGGCTGACGCTGGACGCCATGGTCGAGCGGATCTTGCCGCTGAGACCGACCCAGATCGTCGGAGTTGAGTCGCGCGGCTTCGTCTTTGCCGCCCCGATCGCCGATCGCCTGGGCATTGGCTTTGCGCCGGTGCGCAAGCCGGGCAAGCTCCCCTACCGCTCGGCGCGCGAGGAGTACGTGCTGGAGTACGGCAGCGGCGCGCTGGAGATGCACGAGGACGCCGTAAGCGGCCATCGCGTCGTCATCATCGACGACCTGCTCGCCACCGGCGGCACCGCGTCCGCGTCCGCCCGGCTCTGCCGGCGCCTCGGCGGCGAGGTCGTCGGCTTCGCCTTCGTCATCGAGCTCGCCTTCCTCCACGGCCGCCAGCACCTCGGCGACATCCCCGCCCACACCCTGCTCGTCTACTAACGAACGCCCACCTCACCCGCCGGCTATCGCCGTCGCCCGCCCCGCCAGCGGGGAGGTATCGGACGGAGCGAAGCGCCGCAAATCCGCGCGCCCCAGCGCCGCGAATACGCGCGCCACCGCCGCAAATCCGCGCGCCCCAGCGCCGCGAATCACCAACCGCCGCCCGCCCATAAAAAAACCGCGCGAGCAACGCGCGGTGGGGGGAGGCTCAACCAGCTCTGCTGGTTGAGGGGGGACGGGAAAGTCCCCCCCTATTCGAGGCGGCACCCGGATTTGAACCGGGGAATGAAGGTTTTGCAGACCTCTGCCTTACCACTTGGCTATGCCGCCGAGACAAGCACGAGCTGCCAGACTTCAGCAGCTCTGCACTTGGGTATCTTGCTTCTCAAAGAGCGGTACTACGAGGGAAGGAACAGTGTATTTAGCAGGCGCTGGAAGTCAACCGCAGAGCGCTAGAGGATCGAATCGTCGTCGCTGCTCTTCTTCTCGGGCTTCTTCTCTTCGCCCTTGTTTCCGCCCTTGTGGCCGCCACCGCTGTTGGTGCGCGCCTTGTGCTTCTCGTCCTCTTCCATCTTCTTCTTTTCGATGTCGCCGATGGTCGAGTTCAGGCGGTTCTGAAGATCTTTTAGCTGCTGCTGCGCCTGCTGCTGCTTCTCGATGAGCTGGCGCTCCTCTTTGTCCTGGATTTCCTTCTCTTTTTGGCGGGCCTCGGCCAGCTTCGCCGAGTCTGCAGCCTGGTCGTCGTAGTGCTTCTTGATGACCACGCCGACGATGATGGCGGCGATGAGAAGGATGGCGCCACCGACGGCAGCGAGCAGCTTGTAGGGCAGGGCCTTCTTGATGCGCTCCTGCGTCTCCTTGATGAGGCGGGCCTCTTCGATGCGCGCCTCGGCCTCGACCTTGGCTCGCCGCTCGCCCTCCTCGATGCGCAGCCGCTCCTCGCGGATGAGCTGCTCTTGGCGCTCGCGCTCGCGACGCTCAGCGTCTTCCTTGGCCCGTATCTTGGCCTCTTCTTCTTCCCGCCTCTGGCGCTCGGCATCTTCGATAGCCCGGCGCTCCGCGTCCTCGCGCGCACGTACAGTCGCCGCCTCTTCTGCCAGCCGTTCTTCTTCGAGCCCTTTGAGCTCGTTTAGCGAGAAAAGAAGCGAGTTTTCGCGTCGATCGGCCATACCGAAAATCTCCTATACTGAGCCAACAAATTGCCTGTGCCTTCTATCATAGTTCAAAAGCGGCGGGCAAGGGCACACACGCACCTGCCGTGGCTGCTGTGGACCGTCGCCGCCGCGCTTGCTTGTTTTCTGCCAAGCGCATCCCGGGCACAGCTTCCCACGCCAGCCGACACGGCCTCCTCGGCGCCAGCCTCGGGCTCTGTCTCGGGGCCGGTCACGGGCCCAGTGCCGGGCGC
>Ga0075163_10001339_pt1 | contig 33047 bp, 33 predicted proteins | sample JI1023141ADNA_FD_71478 | JGI IMG/M metagenome (GOLD analysis project Ga0075163, IMG submission 71478) | Wastewater effluent complex algal communities from Wisconsin, to seasonally profile nutrient transformation and Carbon sequestration -... | ecosystem: Engineered > WWTP > Effluent > Algae...
CGCGCCTCCTGCTCGGGGCCGGGTTGCACCTGTTTTCGGGCGAGAACCGCATCAACCTGCAGCGGCAGTTCGACGACAGCGTGCGCTACGGGTCGTTGGACCGCGACATCACGCTGTCCTATACGGGGACCGGCGCGTCGGCGGGGGTGATCCTCAACCCGGTGCGCGGCGTGTCGCTCGCGGCGTCGTATCGCCACGGGGGGACGATGCGCCTGCGCGTGGTCGACACCATCCGGACCGAGGCCAAGGTCCCTTCGCGCTTCGGCGCAGCGCTGCGGCTCGACGTCATCTCCGGCCTCACGCTGCTGGCCAGCGCGGACCGCAACGAGTGGTCGAAGCTCAACGGGTTGGGATCGACGACGGCCCGCGGACTCGATGCGTGGGAGTATGCGGCAGGGGCGCAGTTCGCCGGGCAGCGGACGCGCAACACGGCGTGGACCTACAGCGTCGGGTATCGGCAGCGCGACCTCCCGTTTGCGGCGGCCGGCTCGGTCGTCTCGGAGAAGATCTACGCCGGCGGGGTGTCCGTGCCGGTGGCGGGGCCGCGGGCGATGCTCGACCTCGCACTGCAACGGGCGGCGCGCGACGCCGCATCGGGCACCACGACCGAACGGGCGTGGCTGCTGAGTGTGGGGTTGTCCGTCCGTCCATGAGGTCGCATGACCGGCCTGGCGCTCGATGCCCCGCTCATCCTCGTTGCCGATGATTCCGACGCCAATTGCGAACTGCTCCGGGAGCAGCTGCATTCGTTAGGCTTCCGCACCGTCGTCGCGCATGATGGTCCGGCGGTGCTGGAGGCCACGCTCTTCCAGCGCCCGCACCTGGTCATCCTCGACGTGCACATGCCGTCGGGTGACCTGAACGTCGAAGACGGTGCGACCGGCTTCGAGGTCTGCCGCCGCCTCAAGCGCGATCCGCGCACGGCCAGCACCCCCGTCATCTTCATCACCGCCCTCAACGACACCGACGATCGTCTCAAGGCCGTCGAGGCCGGAGGGGATGACTTCCTCGCCAAGCCGCACAACCGCCTGCTACTGGGGGCGCGCGTGCGCTCGCTGCTCAAGCTCAAGGCGGCCACCGATGCACTCGAGGAGTCGTTCCGCCGCCTGCGCGAACTCGAGCGCGTGCGCGACGACCTGATGAAGATGATCGTGCACGACCTCAAGACGCCGCTCACGTCGATCCTCGCGACGCTCGAACTTCTCGGCGACGGGGATCTTGGGCCGCTCAGCGAGCGGCAGCATGGTGCCGTGACCGACACGCACGGCAAGGCGGAGGAGCTGCTGACCCTCATCGACGACCTGCTCGAGGTGCGCCGCATCGAGGAGACCTCGATCACGTTGCACCTGGAGACGATCGAGCCCGGCGAACTGCTCGAGGAGATGCTGCGCGACTGGGCGCTGCGCTTCCAGCAGGAGCAGACCGTGGCCGCCGCCGACGTGGCCCCCGACGCCCCGCGCTTTCGCGGCGACCGCGGGATGCTCAAGCGCGTCTTCGGCAACCTCATTCAGAATGCGCTCGTGCATTCGGGGGAGCCGATCGAGCTGACGCTCGTGGCCCGCCCTGATCCCAACGGCATTCGCTTCACGGTCATCGACACCGGCCCCGGCATCGCCCCCGAGTACCACGACGTGATCTTCCAGAAGTTCGAGCAGGTGCGCTCTGCCCATGCGCCGCGCGTGCGGACGTCTGGGCTGGGACTCACCTTCTGCCGGCTCGTCGTCGAGGCGCACGGGGGACGCATCTGGGTGCAGAGCAGCGAAGGGGCGGGGAGTGCCTTTCACTTCATCCTCCCGCTCGACACGTCCCTGACAAACAGCGGCGCGACCGACGGGCGATGAAGGTCTTTCTTCGCACGTACGGCTGTCGCGCGAATCAGTACGATTCCGAGACGGTCCGCGCGATGATCGCTCGGTCCGGGGGGGAGGTGGTCACGTCGCCCGCGGAGGCCGACGTTGCGATCTTCAACTCCTGCGCGGTGACGACCGAGGCTGAAGCGGAGTTGCGGAAGGGGGTGCGGCGCGCGGCGCGGCAGCGGCCGGGGCTGCGCACCCTCGTGATGGGCTGCGTGTCGGCGCGTGACCACGGGGCGCTGCGCGCGCTCCCCACGGTGGAGCACCTGGTGGCCGGGGCCGATTTCGCGGCGATCGCCGCCGCGCTCGACCTGCCGGCAGAAGCGTTAGGCGCGGCGGCGGCCCAGCAGGGCACGCGCGCGCTGCTCCGCATCCAGGATGGCTGCGACGAGCACTGCACCTTCTGCGCGACCACGCAGGCGCGCGGCGCCCAGCGGTCGCGCCCCGCCGACGCCCTGGTCGACGAGGCGTTGCAACTGTCGGAACGTCACCCGGAAATCGTCCTCACCGGGATTCACATCGGCAGCTACGGACGCGACCGCGGGACGTCACTCGGCGCCTTGGTCGAGCGGCTCGTGCAGGCCGTGCCGTCGGCGCGCTTTCGCCTGTCGTCGGTCGAGGCGACCGAGGTCGACGCCCGGCTCGCCGCGCTCTTTCACGAACCGGCGCACCTCGTCCCGCACCTCCATGCCCCGCTGCAGTCGGGGAGTGACCGGGTCCTCAGGCGGATGGGGCGCCACTGGTACACGGCGCGCGAGTACGGCCGTGCGGTCGAGCGCCTGGCCGCGACGCTCCCGGTCTTTGGGCTGGGCGCCGACGTGATCGCCGGCTTCCCAGGGGAGACGGACGCGGACCACGCGGAGACGCTCGCGTTGGTGGCCGCGCTGCCGTTCACCTACCTCCACGTCTTTCCCTTCTCGTTGCGACCGGGAACGGCGGCCGAGCGGCTGGTTGGCGACCTCCCCGGTGGCGTCGTGCAGCAGCGTGCGCGGGCGCTGCGGGACGTCGCGGAGGAGAAGGCGCGCGCCCATCGGGGGCGGCGTGCCGGGGCGCTGGCCGACCTCGTCGTGGTGGGGCACGACGTCCGGGAGGGGGTGACCGAGGATTATCTTTCGGTCGCCATCGCCGCCCCGTCACCCCCTCGTGGAACACGCCTCGCCGTGCGACTCGAGGGCGACGCGCACGCGCTGGTGGCTCACCCCCTCGCCCCGGTTGCAGCGGCATGACCCACGACGCACGTGCCACGGTCTTCATCGAGACCTACGGCTGCCAGATGAACGTGAGCGACTCCGAGCTGATGCTCGGCTCGCTCGTCGCGGCCGGGTATGCCCCCGTCGACACCCCGGAACTGGCCGACGTCATCCTCCTCAACACCTGCGCCATCCGCGACCATGCGGAGCAGCGGGTGATTGGTCGTTTGGGTGAGCTCAAGCGCTCCATGAAGGCGGGGAGCATCGTGGGGGTGACGGGGTGCATGGCGCAACGCCTTGGGCCGCAGCTCCTCGACAAGGCGCGACACGTGAGCCTCGTCATCGGGCCCGATGGCTATCGTGCCCTCCCCGAACTGGTGGAAAAGGCGCGTCAGGGCGAACGCGCGGTCCAGACGTCGTTCGACCTCGAGGAGCACTACGAGGACTTCGCCCCGCGCCGCTTCGACAAGGTCAAGGCGTGGATCCCCGTGCAGCGCGGCTGCGACTACCGGTGTACCTACTGCATCGTCCCGTTTACCCGCGGCTCCGAGCGCAGCCGCCGGCTCGACGACGTGGTGCGGGAGGCACAACAGGTCGTGAGCGAGGGGATCAGCGAGATCACGCTCCTGGGCCAGACCGTCAACTCCTACCACGATGGGGATCACGGTTTCGCCGAGCTGCTGCGCGCGGTTGGAGCGGTCCCCGGGGTCCGTCGCCTGCGCTTCACCTCGCCGCACCCGAACGACTTCAGCGACGCGGTGATCGATGCGATGGCGGAGGTACCCGCCGTCTGTGAGCACGTGCACCTGCCGATGCAATCCGGCTCGACGAGCATGCTCAAGCGGATGCTGCGGCGCTACACGCGCGAGGAGTACCTCGCCTGTGTGGACACGTTGCGCGCCCGCATCCCGGGAATCGGGATCACCACCGACATCATCGTCGGCTTCCCTGGGGAAACAGACGCGGAGTTCGAGGAGACGCTCTCGGCGGTTCAGGCCGTCGGCTTTGACGACGCCTTCACCTTCAAGTTCTCGCCGCGCGACGGCACTCCGGCGACGCGCATGCCCGAGGAGTGGACGGTCCCCGACGCGGTGTCGGCCGAGCGATTGGGACGCTTGATCGAGGCGGTCCGCGCCGGCGCGCGCGCCAGGAACTTGCGAATGCTGGGAGAGCGTCGCGAGGTGCTGGTCGAGAAGCCCGCCAAGCGCGGCGAGCTGCTGCAGGCGCGTTCGCGCGACTACAAGACGGTGCTGCTCCCCGGAGACGAGTCGTTGGTGGGGCGCTACCTGACCGTCGAACTCACGGGCACGACCGGCTCGACGTTCACGGGGACGGTGGTGCAGGAGCGTGCCCCCCTTCCGGTGGCGTCCTAGCCGGCGGTCGTGCCGCGCGGGCTCCCGCCTCGCGGTGTGGAAGTGTGCGCTGTATCACGCACGACCGCCGGCAACGTCCGCCGTGTGACCCCGACGGTCCCCCAGATCGTCTGCAGTATGGCGGCGTCCGCTTCGCTGCCCCGCACGCGCGTCTCACGGCTCACACGATGGTTCGATGCACAACGCTCTCGAAGAGGTCGTGGGGGAGGTCTTCGAGCAGTTGGCGCAGCGGCATGCGCACTTTCGTACCTGTGCGCAATGCCGTGATGACGTCATCACGCATACGCTGAATCAAGCTCGTCCCAGGTACATCAGCGGGTCGCTGATTGGCTCAGCGGTCACGCGCGTGGCGCTGTCGCACGGACAGGCGCGGGCCGAACTGGCCGTGCTCGTCCTCGATGCCATGCGCCGGGTGACCGCGCGCCCGCGCCACCCCCGTCCCACTGCGGCGGAGGAGCTCGCGCCGGGCTAACCCTGGGATGCAGGAGGGGGATGCCCCTCGTCACCTGGACGTTCGTGGCCTACGCCGCCGGTCTCGCCCTGGGATTCGGCGGCGTCGCCGTCGCGGCGGGGCTCGCGGCGATTCTCGCGGCCGTCGCCCTCGGCGTGGCCCGGCGGTGGGTCCTGGCGGTGTCGGCGTTTGCGATGGCAGGGGGGGCGGTGGTGGCCGACCTGACGCGGCGTGACGACGAGGCGTGCCGCCTGGCCGTTCGGCGGATGGGGCGGGCGATCGTCGAGCTGCGCACGGCGCTGGCACCCGGACGTGCGGCGCGGGCGGTGGGTGCGCAGCCGGGATGCGGGGTTCGCGCGCGCGTGCGTGTGCGAGCCGGATCGTTCGCCGCCGGGAGTCGCGTGGCGGTGCAGGGCGACTTCGCTTGGCGCGGTGGGGCGCTCGACGTCGCCGATGCGCGCGTGCAGCTGCTGCGCCCTCCGGGACGCCTCGCCCGCTGGCGTGCGCGGACCGGTGCGCGCATCGATGCGCTGTACGGCGCCGATGCGCCGCTGGCGCGCGCCCTCCTCCTGGCCGACGCCGACGACATCGACCGGGCGCTGCGGGATCGTTTTGCCGACGCCGGGATCATCCACATGCTCTCGGTCTCAGGGCTTCACGTGGGGATCATCGCCGGGGCGGTGCGCACGCTCGTCGTGGGGGCGCGTGCGCGCCTGCTGGCCGCCGATCTTCTGTCGTTAGGTGTGACGATCGCCTTCGTCGCCTTCATCGGCGCCCCGCCTCCGGCCGTGCGGTCAGGGGCCATGCTCGTCCTCGGGGTGGTCGCGCGCGTGCGGCAACGCCCGACGTCACCGTGGGGGATCTGGGCGGCGTCGTGCGCGTTCCCCCTGTGGGAGCCGCGCGTGGTCCTCGATCTGGGCTGGCAGCTGAGCGTGGCCGGGATGGCCGGCCTCCTGGCGAGTGGGACGCTGGTGCGGCGTGCAACGCGGCGACTCCAGGGGTGGCGTCGCACCGTGGTCTCCTCCATGGTCGCCACGAGTGTGGCGTCGGCCGCGACGGCGCCGCTGGTGGCGTGGGTGTTCGGGCGCGTCAGCCTCGCCGCGGTCGTGACCAACGTGGTGGCGGCTCCGCTCTTCGGCGTCGCGCAGCCACTCCTCTTTGCCTCGCTCGTGGCGCTCCCGCTCTGGGGCGTCGCGCGCCTCCTCGCCGAGGCGGCGCGGAGCGCGCTCTGGCTCATCGATCGGGTGGCGTGGGGCGGGGCGGCGCTGCCGCTGGCGGCGGTGCGCGCCGAGCCCGATGCGACGACGGCGTTGCTCCTGGGCGTGGCGGCGGTGGCAGGGGGCGTGGCGCTCACCGGGCGATGGTGGCGGCGGCCGGCGCTTGTGTCGTTAGGCGCGCTGGCCGCCGCCACCTGGTGGCCGTCGCTCCGTCCCGGCCCTGGTCGGCTCGAGCTGCACGTGATCGACGTGGGGCAGGGCGATGCGCTCGCCGTGCGCTCGCCGCGCGGCCGCTGGTTGCTCGTCGACGCGGGCGGCGGATGGCAGGGGGGAGACGCGGCGGCCTCGATCGTCTGGCCGTACCTCCGGCGCCATGGCGGCGATGTGGTGTATCTCTCGATGTCGCATCCGCACCTGGACCACATCGGCGGCATGGCGACGCTGCTCGCGCGTGCCGCCGCCGACACCCTCTGGGATGGCGCGTACGTATCCGGAAACGCGGTGTATCGCGACGTGCTGCGGACGGCGCGCGGATTGGGGCGCCCCTGGCGACGGGTTGCGGCTGGCGACAGCGTCGCCTTCGATGGTGTGATGGTCACGGTGCTCGCCCCGGATTCGTCGTGGCTCGCCGGGCTGGCGCGCGCGGGGGAGGTCAACGAGGCGAGCGTCGTGCTGCAGCTGCGGTTCGGGCGTCGGCGATTCCTGCTCACGGGAGACGCCGAGGGGGGTGAGGAGGCGTGGATGGTGGCGCGTTATGGTGCGTCGCTGGCGAGCGACGTGCTCAAGGTGGGGCATCACGGGAGCGTCACGAGTACGACACCTGACTTCCTGGATGTGGTACGTCCTCGAGTGGCCGTCGTCTCGGTCGGCAGTGGGAATCGCTATGGCCATCCCTCTCAACGAGTGTTGCAGGCGCTCGACGAGAGCGGGGCGTACCTGTTGCGCACCGACGACGACGGGACGATCGTCGTGTCCACCGACGGCAAGGACCTCGAGGTTCGGGCGAACGGGGGGCGATGGCGTGATGTGGTGCGAGGACGTTGAAGGGCGTGATGATCCTGCGGCTTTTCGTGCGGTCAACCCGGGCAGGCGATGCTGAGACGAGCGCTGAAAACGATTGCAGGGGAGGATGAGCCGCTACCGCGAGACATGGTGGAGCGGTTTCCCGAGCTCGCCGTGATGCGGGTGCGTCGCGGTGGGCTGCCGCCGCGAGTGGGAGGCTGGTGCCTCGGGCAGTCGACGGTCGCCGGCATCACCTTCGGACGCACCGTCTGGCTCGGCACAAACGTCCACGCGTCGGCGGAACTACTCTTGCACGAGCTTCGGCACGTTCACCAGTTTGCATCCGTCCGAGCGTTCCCCCTGCGTTACGTGTGGGAGAGCCTGCGGCGCGGTTACCATCACAATCGCTTCGAAGTGGAGGCCCGGCAGTTCGCGGCCGAACGCGTGCTTCCACCACACGAAGTCCCATCCAGCGAGGGCGCGTAGACGTGGTCAAGCACACCGCCACCTCCGTCGTCACGATCGAGCGGTTCATCATCGAGCAGGAGAGGATGTTTCCCGAAGCGACGGGTTCTCTCTCTGCCATCCTCTACGACATCGCGCTCGCCGCGAAGATGATCGCCAGCAAGGTGCGTCGCGCCGGACTGGTCGACATCCTCGGCGCGATGGACACGCAAAACGTCCAAGGGGAGATCCAGCAGAAGCTCGACGTCTTCGCCAATGAGACCATCATCAAGGCGATGGATCATACGGGGCGGTTGTGCGCGATGGCGTCGGAAGAGGAGCCCGACATCATCAACATTCCCGAGCAGTTCAAGTGCGGGAATTACGTCCTCCTCTTCGATCCGCTCGACGGATCGTCCAACATCGACGTCAACGTGCCGGTCGGGACGATCTTCTCGGTCATGCGGAAGATCACCCGCGGGCCGCACGGCGAGATGGAGGACATGCTGCAGCCGGGGCGCCGCCAGGTGGCGGCGGGGTACATCATCTACGGCTCCAGCACGATGCTCGTCTATACCACCGGTCAGGGGGTGCACGGCTTCACGCTCGACCCGTCGATCGGCGAGTTCCTCCTGTCGCACGTCGACATCAAGATCCCGACGCGTGGCCGCTACCTGTCGACCAACGACTCCTACGAGCAGTACTGGAGCGACAACGTGAAGGCGCTCATGCGGCGCTATCGCGGGCTCGATGGCGAACAGAAGGCAATGAGCGTGCGCTACGTGGGCTCCCTGGTGGCCGACTTCCATCGCAACCTGCTCGGCGGCGGCGTCTTCGCCTATCCGGCCAACACGCAGTCCCCCCGCGGCAAGCTGCGCCTGCTGTACGAGGCCAACCCGCTCGCCTTCATCGCCAAGGAGGCGGGGGGCGCGGCGATCGACGGCGTGCAGGACATTCTCGACGTCCAGCCCACCGAGTTGCATCAGCGCACACCGCTGTACATCGGCAGTCGCGACGACATCAACACCGCCCGCGAACTGCTCGCGCGCGAACTCGCGGCCGTCGGCTAGTTCACCGGCCGGGCGCTCCCCCACCGAACGGGACGAACCTCTGTGGTTCGTCCCGTTCGTCGTTGCAGCACCGGTGAGTAACTTTCTCCCCCATGCCTACCCCTCCTGACGCGCGCTTTTCCCCGTCCGGCCTCCCCGTGCAGCCGGTCTATCGCCCCGCCGACGCTCCCGGCAGCTATGCGGAGTCGTTAGGCGACCCGGGGGAGTTTCCGTTCACCCGCGGCGTGCAGCCGACGATGTACCGCGGGCGGCTGTGGACCATGCGGCAGTACGCCGGCTTCGGGACCGCGGCAGAGACCAATGCGCGCTTCCGGCACTTGCTGGCAGCCGGACAGACTGGGCTATCGGTCGCCTTCGACCTCCCCACCCAGATGGGGATTGACAGCGATGCCCCGCGCGCGCTGGGCGAGGTGGGGCGCGTGGGGGTCGCGATCGATACGGTCGAGGACATGCACACGCTCCTGCACGAGCTCCCGCTCGACCAGGTGTCCACGTCGATGACGATCAACGCCACCGCGGCCACGCTGCTGGCGATGTACATCGTGGTGGCTGAGGAGCGCGGGATCGCGCGCACCCAGGTGAGCGGGACCATCCAGAACGACCTGCTCAAGGAGTACATCGCGCGCGGCACGTACATCTACCCTCCCGGGCCGTCGCTGCGACTCATCGCGGACATCTTCCGCTTCTGCGCCTCCGACGTCCCCAACTGGAACCCGATCTCCATCTCGGGCTACCACATCCGCGAGGCGGGGGCGACGGCGGTGCAGGAGTTGGCCTTCACCTTCGCCAACACGGTGGAGTACGTGAAGCGCGCCATCGACGCCGGCCTCCCGGTCGATCGCTTTGCCCCGCGCCTCTCGTTCTTCTTCGCCGCGCACAACGACCTCTTCGAGGAGGTCGCGAAGTTCCGGGCGGCCCGGCGCATGTACGCTCGCTTCATGCGAGAGCGCTTCGGGGCCAGCGATGCCAGCTGCCGCCTTCGCTTCCACACGCAGACGGGCGGCGTGACGCTCACCGCGCAGCAGCCGCTCAACAACGTGGTGCGCGTGGCGGTGCAGACGCTGGCCGCCACGTTAGGCGGCACGCAATCGCTGCACACCAACGGCTACGATGAGGCGTTGTCGCTGCCGACCGCCGAGGCGGCGACGCTCGCCCTGCGCACCCAGCAGATCGTGGCGTACGAATCGGGCATCGCCGGCACGGTCGATCCGTTGGCCGGGTCGTACTACGTCGAGGCGCTCACCGACGCCCTGGAGCGGCAGGCGATGGAGCTGCTGGTCAAGGTGGACGAGATGGGGGGGGCCGAGCGGGCGATCGCCGCCGGCTTCTTCCAGGAGGAGATCGGGCGCAGCGCCTACGCGCACCAGCTGCGGGTGGAATCGGGCGAGGCGGTCGTGGTCGGGGTCAACCGCTTCGACGACGGTGCGGAGCCGCCCATCATTCCGTCCCCCGACTTCTCACGCCTCGAAGGGGAGCAGGTGGCTCGCGTGCGCGAGGTGAGGGGCGGGCGTGACGCCGTGCGGGTGGCGGCGGCGTTGGCGGCCCTGTCGCAGGCCGCCGCCCCCTACGCGGACCATCCGTCGGACGACGACGACCACGCGGCCGGGAGCGCCCCCGCCCCCCGTGACGATGGAGCGCTCCCCCCCTTGATGCCGTTGATCGTCGAGGCGGTCCGAGCCCGGGCCTCTGTGGGCGAGATCAGCGACACCCTGCAGGGGAGATGGGGGCAGTTCCGCCCGGCGTAGCGCGCGCCGTGGGACTGGCTGGTTGAGTGCCGGCATTCGCGCGGCTAAGTTATTGAAGCTGTAACGCTTGCACTCCAACACCGACATGCCGACTTACGAGTTCCGCTGCCCCGACGGCTCGATCATCGAGCGCATCTTCAAGATCTCCGAAGTCCCGAGCGAGATTCCGGCTCCGGACGGCTCCGGGATGGCCGTGCGCATCATCTCGGGTGGGGCCGCGCTGATCTTCAAGGGCTCTGGCTTCTACATCACCGACTACGGCAAGGACGGCAAGAAGGACCAGCGCACCGCGTCCAGCCCGAGCGAGAGTTCGTCGGGCAAGAGCGAGAGCAAAGGCGACAGCAAGAGCGAGAGCAAGGGCGACAGCAAGTCCGAGAGCAAAGGCGAGAGCAAGCCGACGAGCGGAAGTGAAGGGAGTGGCGGCACGAGCAGCGCCCCCTCGTCGTCGGCGCCGTCCAAGCCGAGCAGCAGCGAATGACGCCCGAGACGATCCTTCGCGACGCCCTTCGCGACGCCGCGGTCGCCATGGGCGCCCCGGACGACTTCCAGCCGCAACTCGAGCGCCCCCGCGATCCGTCGTTTGGGGATTGGGCGAGCAACGCCGCGATGCTGCTCGCCCGCCATCTCAAGCGCAAGCCGCTGGAGATCGCCCAGGACTTGGTCGCGCGGCTCGATGTCGCGAAGGCGGGGGTGTCCGAGGCATATGTCGCCGGCGCGGGGTTCATCAACTTCCGCCTCGCGGCGGGTGCCGAGGCGCAAGCGCTGGTCGGACTGCTGGCGGCCGGGAGCACGTACGGCCGGAGTGATGAAGGGGGGCGTCGGGTGGTGAACGTCGAGTTCGTCTCGGCGAATCCCACGGGGCCGCTGCACGTCGGGCACGGGCGGCAGGCGGCGTTAGGTGACGCGATCTCCACGCTGCTGGAGTGGACGGGGTGGGCGGTCACGCGCGAGTTCTATTACAACGACGCCGGCGTGCAGATCGCCAACCTCGGGCGCTCGGTGCAGGCGCGGGTGCGCGAGGTGACGACGGGCGTCGGCGACATCCCCGAAGGCGGGTACCACGGCGAGTACATCCGCGAGATCGCACGCGAGTACGTCGCGCAGCACCCGCAGGATGCGCAGGGGGACGACCTCGAGGCGATCCGAGCCTTCGCGGTGGCATACCTGCGCGGCGAGCAGGACAAGGATCTGCAGGCCTTTGGCGTCAAGTTCGACGTCTACTACCTCGAGTCGTCGCTGTACTCCGACGGCAAGGTGGACGAGACGGTGCAGATGCTGACCGCGGCCGGGCAGACGTTCGAGAAGGACGGCGCGTTGTGGCTGCGTACGACCGACTACGGCGACGACAAGGACCGCGTGATGCGGAAGTCGGACGGGTCGTATACGTACTTCCTCCCGGACGTGGCCTATCACCTGGCCAAGTGGCGCCGCGGCTTCTCGCGTGCCATCGACGTGCAGGGGGCCGACCACCACAGCACCGTGACGCGCGTGCGCGCCGGGCTGCAGGCGTTAGGCATGGGGATCCCGGCTGGATACCCGGAGTACGAGCTGCACCAGATGGTCACGGTGATGAAGGGGGGCGAGGAGGTGAAGATCTCCAAGCGCGCCGGGAGCTACGTGACCGTGCGCGACCTCATCGACGAGGTGGGACGCGACGCGGTGCGCTATTTCCTGCTCATGCGCAAGTCGGACTCCCAGCTCGTCTTCGACGTGGACGTGGCGCGGGCGCAGAGCGAGGAGAACCCGGTCTACTACATCCAGATGGCACACGCGCGCGTGTGCGGGATCTTCCGCGTGGGTGAGGTCGACGCGACGACGATCACCGGCGCAGGGGTCGACTGGAGCGCGCTGGCTGAGGACGACGAGCGCGAGCTAGTGAAGGCGCTGCTTGGCTTCCCGGCGTTGGTCACCGCGGCCGCGCGCACGCTCGCCCCGCACCTGGTCGCGTCGTACCTGCTGGAGACTGCGCGCCTCGTGCATACCTGGTATCACAAGCATCACGTGCTGGGCGAACCCGAGCCGATTCGTTCGGCCCGACTCGCTCTGGCACGCGCCGCTCAGGTCACGCTGGCCAACGGACTCGCGATGCTCGGCATCACGGCGCCGGAACGCATGTAGGATCCAGAAGACGGGAAGACGGGAAGACGGGAAGACGAGTTCAGTCGCCCCCGATTCACGCGCTGCTCGCGCTTCGCCATGATGGTTGAAGGTCACAACTGATCGCTGGGAAGACGTCTCCCATCTCGTCTTCCCGTCTTCCCGTCTTCCCGTGTTCCCCAAGATGAGTGTTCTCGTCGTAGGCTCCGTCGCGCTGGACTCCGTGGAAACGCCGTTCGGCAAGGCCGACGAGGTGCTCGGCGGCTCCGGGACCTTCTTCTCGGCTTCGGCCAGCCACCTCACGCCGGTGCAGCTGGTGGGGGTGGTGGGGAGCGACTATCCGTTCGAGAAGCTGGCCCCGCTGAGCGCACGCGGCGTCGACCTCGCGGGGGTGGAGCGCGCCGACGGCGAGTCGTTCCGCTGGCGCGGGCGCTATCGCCACGACCTCAACTCGGCCGAGACGCTCGAGACGCGCCTGGGCGTCTTCTCGCACTTCCGGCCGAAGATCCCCGAGCAGTTCCGCAGTGCGCCGTACGTCTTCCTCGCCAACATCGACCCGCGCTTGCAGCTGGAGGTCTTGCGGCAGGTAGAGCGCCCCAAGCTGGTGGCATGCGATACCATGAACTTCTGGATCGAGAGCCGGCGCCCGGACCTCATGGAGCTGCTCAAGCACGTCGATGCGATCCTCCTCAACGATGGCGAGGCGCGCCAGCTCACCGAGCACGCCAACCTGGTGAAGGCGGCGCGCTGGATCCTGAATCGTGGCCCCAAGATCGTGATCATCAAGAAGGGGGAGCACGGCGCCTTCATGTTCACGGAGCACTCGGTCTTCTTTGCCCCGGCGTATCCGCTGGAGGATGTCTTCGATCCGACCGGGGCCGGCGACTCGTTTGCCGGCGGTTTCATGGGGTATCTCGCGCGCACGGGCAAGCTCGATGAGGAGCACATGCGGCGCGCGGTGGTCTACGGCTCGGCTATGGGATCGTTCGCCGTGGAGAAGTTCTCGATCGAGCGGCTGCTCGAGATCGATCACGACATGATTCGCGAGCGGCTGAACGAGTTCCGCCGTCTGGTGGCCTTCGAGGAGGAGCTGGCGTCGTGAGCACGGAGGGACGCGATACCACGCCGCTGAGCTATCGCTCGGCGGGGGTCGACATCGAGGCCGCCGACGACGCCAAGACGCGCATCGGGAAGCTGGTCGAATCGACGCGGACGGCGGGGTGCATCGGCGCCTTCGGATCGTTTGGGGGGATGTTTCGCGCCCCGACGGCTGGGAGCCCGATCCTCGTGGCCAGCGCCGACGGTGTCGGCACGAAGATCAAGGTAGCCATCGAGGCGGGGCGCCACGACACGGTGGGGCACTGCCTCGTGAACCACTGCGTCAACGACATCCTCGCGCAGGGGGCCACGCCGCTCTTCTTCCTCGACTACGTCGCGTTCGGGGCGCTGGAGCCGGCCGTGGTGGAGGCGGTCGTGGCGGGGGTCGCCGCGGGGTGCCGCGAGAACCAGTGCGCCCTCATCGGCGGCGAGACGGCCGAGATGCCGGGGCTGTATACCCCGCCCGACTATGACCTGGCCGGCTTCATCGTCGGGACGGTGCAGGAAGGGGCGACGTTAGGCGCCGACCGCGTGCGCGCCGGCGACGTGCTCATCGGATTCGAGAGTTCGGGGCTGCACACCAACGGCTATTCGCTCGCGCGGCGCATCGTGACCGATCGCCTGCGCCTGACGGCCACCGATCCGTTTCCCGGCGAGTCCGGTGCGAGCGTCGCCGACGTGCTCCTGCGGGTGCATCGCTCTTACCTGGCCGCCGTACGCCCCGTGCTGGGGCGCGTTCGTGCGCTGGCGCACATCACCGGCGGTGGGTTACCCGGCAACCTCAATCGAGCCCTGCCGCCGTCGCTCGACGCGATCGTGGACACCACGTCGTGGGACATCCCCAACGTCTTCCGGGTATTGGAAAGCGCCGGGGGCGTGGCGCGCGACGAGATGTACCGCGCCTTCAACATGGGGGTGGGACTCGTCGTCGTTGCCGACCCCGCCGACGCCTCGTCGGTCCTGCAGTCGGCGGCCGACGCCGGCGTTCGTGCCTGGCCGCTCGGGGAGGTCGCGCCGGGGACCGGTCAGGTGCAACTCGTGGCGGCGCGGTAGGCTCGCGCCGCCGCGCCACACGCTGGAGGCGGACATGACAGCACGAGGCTCGATCGCGAGGGAGGCGCAGCGCGAGGCGCGTCGTCGATGGACGAGGATGTTGAAGGGATGCGGCGCACTCCTCGCTGCGCTCGCCCTTGCCACGCCCGACGACGTCGCCGCTCAGGGGGGCGTGGTCGATGGGCAGTGCCGCGCGGTGAGCGCGGCGGAGCGTGTCACCCAGGACGCCTGCCAGAAGGCACTCGACCTCTTCCAGTTCATGGCGCCACAACTCGGTGCCACCCTCACCGCCGGCAACGCGGTGATCGGCGAGCATTCGACGCTCCGAGGCTTCGGCCACTTTTCCATCGGACTCAGGGCCAATGCGATGGAAGCGGCCCTTCCGCGCGTGGACCAGCGCACCCCGGCGCTGACCGGCGTCACGTCGAGTGACTACGCCGTCGAGAAACAGTGGATCGCCGCCCCGGTGGTCGACGCCGCGGTGGGGCTCTTTCGTGGATTCCCGCTCGCCGGAACCTACGCGCTCGGCCTCGATGCGCTGGTCAACGTCTCGTACATCCCGTCCGTGGACGCCTCGGATCTCGCGATCGACGTCCCCGATGGTTCGCTCAAGTTCGGCTTCGGCGGGCGGCTCGGGCTGCTGCAGGAGACGTTCGTCACACCGGGCATCTCCGTGACGTTTCTCGCCCGAGACCTGCCGACGCTCGACGTGGTGGGACGCGTGTCGGGCGACAATCTCGACGTCCGCAACGTGCAGGTAAAGAACACCGCCTGGCGTGTGGTGGCGGGGAAGAACCTCGCCGTCCTTGGCATCGCGGTCGGCGCGGGGCAGGACAGCTACGACACGCGTGCCGACGCGCAGGTGACGATCAATCGCGTCGTGCCGAGCGTCACGTCGAGCGTGGTGGCCGCGCGCCAGGAAGTGACGCGCACCAACGTCTTCGCCAACCTCGCGCTCAACCTGCCGATGGTGCGCATCGTTGCGGAGGTGGGCCGGGCGAACGGCGGGACGATCGACACCTACAACACCTTCATCGGCCAGCGTGCCGACGACGCGCGCAGCTACGCGTCGTTGGGGCTTCGGGTGACCTGGTAGCGATGGCGCGACGCAAGGGCTCGGTGGGTGCGCCTCCGCTCGATGCGGGCGACGACCTCCGCTTCATGCGGCGCGCGCTGGCGCTCGCCGAACGCGGCTGGGGACAGGTCTCGCCCAATCCGCTGGTCGGGGCCGTGGTCGTCAGGGACGGGGCGGTCGTCGGCGAGGGGTACCACGCCGCCTTCGGGCGCGAGCATGCCGAAGGAATGGCGTTAGGCAGGGCGGGAGCGCAGGCGCGCGGCAGTACCGTCTACGTCACGCTCGAGCCGTGCAACCACCACGGCAAGACGCCACCGTGCACCGAGGCACTCATCGCCGCCGGTGTGGCGCGCGTGGTCATCGCGGTGCGGGACCCGCATCCGGTTGCGGCTGGCGGAGCCGATCGCCTGCGCGCGGCGGGGATCGCCGTCGACGTCGGCCTCGGCGAGCGGGCGGCGCGTGACCTCAACGCCCACTTTCTCCACGCCGTCACCTCCGAACGCCCGTGGGTCACGCTCAAGCTGGCGGTCTCCATCGATGGGGCCGTTGCCGACCACACGCGCAAGACCGGTTGGCTCACCGGTCTCGAGGCGCGCGCCGAGGTCCATCGCTGGCGCGCCCAGCACGACGCCATTGGGGTGGGGATGGGGACCGTCCTTGCTGACGACCCGGCGCTCACCGTGCGCGACGCCAAGGCACCGCGCGTCGCGCCGATGCGCGTCGTCTTCTCGCGATCGGGGCGGCTCCCCGTCACCAGCGTCCTCGCGCGCACCGCACGCGACGTTCCGGTGCTCGTGATGGCCGACGACCCCGACCCGGCCTACGAGTCGACGCTCAACGAGATGGGGGTCGAGCTCATCCCAGCCGCCTCACTCGGCGAAGCGCTTCGCGCACTGCGGGCGCGCGGGGTGCAGTCGATCCTCGTTGAAGGGGGGGCGCGTCTGGCCGGTGCGCTCATGTTCGATCGACTGGTCGACCGGCTCGTCGTCTTCACGGCACCCGTGGTCCTCGGGGCCGGAGCGCTCAACGCCTTCCATCTGGCGCCGGCGCAGCGCGCCGAGCAGGCGGATCGCCTGCGCATCGTCGATCGCCAACCCTTCGGCGACGACCTCATGACCGTCTACGCGCTCGACGACGCACGCGATCGCGACACCGCACGCGATCGCGACACCGCGCGCGAACGTGATACCGCGGGAGAACGCCCCTGATGTTCACCGGACTCGTCAACGACGTCGGTACGATCACCGCCGTGGAGGAGAGCGCGGCCGGGCGGGAATTCCGCATCGCCTGCCGCTACGACGATCTCGCACCGGGCGAGAGCATCGCCTGCGCGGGAGCCTGCCTCACCGTTCGCGAGTTCGGGCCCGGCTGGTTCACCGTCGCTGCGGTGGTGACGACGCTGGACCGCACGACGGTCGCCTCCTGGGGGATCGGGCGCCGCCTCAACCTGGAGCGGTCGCTGCGGGCAGGCGATCGCCTCGGGGGGCACATCGTCCAGGGACACGTGGACGGAGTCGGCGAAGTCGTCGCCACCTCCCGTCGCGACGATGCGTGGCTCATCGACATCGCCGTTCCGTCCGCCATCGCCGAGCTGCTCGTCCCTCAGGGCTCCATCTGCGTCGACGGGGTGAGCCTGACCGTGAACGCGATTCCGCGCCCGGGCATTCTGCAGGTGTCGATCATCGAGTACACCCTGCGACACACCTCCCTCGGCGACCTGTCCGTGGGAGACCGGGTGCATCTCGAGGGCGACGTGGTGGGGAAGTACGTGCGTTCGTTGATGGGACCGTACCTCCCCCCTCGCGCCACGTCCTAGCGCCCGCGCCCCTCGCCGCGTGCCCCGAACAGGGACCGGCGCGTCCAGCAGGGAGACGGATCGTTTTGTCCAAGCCCCCCAACGGGTTACGTTTCTCCCATGGCATTCGGCACCGTACAGCAGGCGATCGAGGATCTCCGCAACGGCAAGTTCGTGGTCGTCGCGGATGACGAGGATCGTGAAAACGAGGGGGACCTGATCTGCGCGGCGGAGATGGTCACGCCCGAGATGGTCAACTTCATGCTCAAGGCGAAGGGGATGATCTGCGTGGCGCTCCCGAGCGAACGCGTCGCCCACCTTGGCCTCTCGATGCAGGCCCGCGAGAACACCGAGTCGATGAAGACCGCGTTCACCGTCTCGATCGACGGGGCGCCGAAGTACGGCGTCACGACCGGGATCTCCGCTTCCGACCGGGCCATCACGCTTCGCCTGGCCGCCGACCCGACGAAGGGGGCCGAGGACGTGCGCACCCCCGGTCACGTGCACCCGCTCAAGGCGCGCCACGGCGGCGTGCTGCAGCGCGTGGGGCACACCGAGGCGGCGGTGGACCTGTGCCGGCTGGCCGGGATGCAGCCGGCGGGGGTGATCTGCGAGATCCTCAACGAAGACGGGCGCACGATGAAGCGCGATGAGCTGGACGCCTTTGCGGCGTCGCACGGGCTCACCTTCATCACCGTCTCGGACCTCGTCGCGCACCGCCTGACCAACGAACGCCTGGTGCATCGCGCCGCTGAGGCGCGCCTCCCCAACGACCTGGGGGGCGACGGCTGGCGCATCGTCGGCTACCGCAACGACGTCGACGATCGCGAACACGTGGCGCTGGTGTACGGCGACCTTGGCGACGGCACGAACGTCCTGGTCCGCATGCACTCCAAGTGCCTCACGGGCGACGTCTTCCACTCGCGACGCTGCGATTGCGGCTGGCAGCTGCACAAGGCGATGGAGATGATCGCCGAGGAGGGGAAGGGGGTCATCGTCTACCTCGACCAGGAGGGGCGCGGGATCGGGCTCCTCAACAAGCTGCGGGCCTACGAGCTGCAGGATCAGGGACACGACACCGTCGAAGCCAACGAGAAGCTCGGCTTCAAGTCCGACCTGCGGAACTACGGCGTGGGCGCACAGATCCTCCTGGACCTCGGGATCACGTCGATCCGCATGATGACGAACAACCCCATGAAGCTGGTGGGGCTCAAGGGCTACGGCCTGGAGATCGTCGATCGGGTGCGCATCGCCGCGCCGAGCAACGAGGAGAACGCCTCGTATCTCGAGACGAAGCGCACCAAGATGGGCCACCTGCTCAACACCTGACACATCGGATGCCCGAATACACCGGCTCGGCCACGGGGACCGGGCGGCGCGTCGCCGTCATCGTCTCCCGCTTCAACGAAACCATCACGCAGAAGCTGGTGGAGGGGGCGCTCGACGCACTCACCCGTCATGGCGTTGCCTTCGACGACATCGACGTCCTCTGGGTCCCCGGGGCGTGGGAGATTCCCTTCGCCGCCCGGCGGGCGCTGGGGAGCGATCGCTACGATACGTGCGTCGCGTTAGGCGCGGTGATTCGCGGCGACACTCCGCACTTCGATTACGTCGCCGGGGAGTGCGCGCGCGGGTTGATGCAGGCGAGCGCCGACCTCGACTTCCCCATCGCCATGGGCGTGCTCACGTGCGACACGATGGAGCAGGCAGAGGCTCGGGCCGGCGGGGCACACGGGAACAAGGGATGGGACGCGGCGCTCGCCGCGCTCGAGATGGCAGACCTTTTCGGCCGACTCGATGCCGCTGACGAAGGCTGACCAGCGGCTGCGCCGACGCGCGCGCGCCCGGACGTTGCAGGCGCTCTACGCCTGGGACGTGGCGCATGAGGGTACGATCGTCGGCGTCACGCAGCGCGTCTGGGACGACATGGCGTTAGGTGCGGAGGAGCGCGCCTTCGCCACACCGCTCGTCCGGATGCTCGAGGCGCATGGGGCGTCCATCGACACGACGCTCGCCGACCTCACGACCAACTGGCGCCTCGAGCGCCTGGGGGCCATCGAGCGGGCGGCGTTGCGCCTGGGCGCCGCGGAGTTGATGTACAACGGGAGCGAGGAGCGTGAGCCGACGCCCCCCCGCGTGACCATCCAGGAGACGGTCCTCCTCACCGAGCGATTCGGGAGCGAGGAGAGCGCCCGCTTCGTCAACGGCGTCCTCGACGCGCTGGCGCGGCAGCTCGGGAGGATCTAGTTGCGGCTCCTGGTCGTGAACTGGCAGGACCGGGAGAATCCGCAGGCCGGGGGGGCCGAGATCCACCTGCACGAGATCTTTGGTCGCCTGGCGGCGCGCGGCCACGACGTCACGCTGCTGTGCGGCGGATGGCCAGGGTGCCCGAGCGAAGCGACGCTCGACGGGATGCACGTCGTCCGTGTCGGGACGCGCTACACCTTCCCCTTCCTGGCGCGACGGGCCTGGCGCCGCCGGTTTGCGGGCTGCGGCTTCGACCTCATCGTCGAGGACATCAACAAGGTCCCGCTGCATACGCCGCGCTGGGGCGCGACGCCGGTCGTCGCCGTCGTTCCGCATCTCTTCGGAGGAACGGCGTTCCAGGAGGTACCGGCTCCGCTGGCGGCGATGGTCTGGCTCGCCGAGCGCCCGATCCCGCACGTGTATCGCGGCGTCCCCTTCGAGGTCATCAGCGAGAGCACCGCCGACGACCTCGAGCAGCGCGGGGTGGCGCGGCGCGACATCGAGGTCATCTACTGCGGGATCGATTCCGTGTCGTACACACCGGCGGCCGGTACCCGCTCGCCGACCCCGCTCTTCGCGTATCTGGGGCGACTCAAGCGCTATAAGCGAGTCGACCTCATCATTCAGGCATTCGCCCGACTCGGGGATCCTACGGCGCGACTGGAGATTGCAGGAGCCGGCGACTATCGCCCCGCGCTCGAGCGACTGGCCCAATCGCTTGACCTTGGCGATCGCGTACGGTTTCTTGGGCGCATCAGCGAGACCGAGAAGGTGTCGCTCATGCGCCGGGCGTGGGCGCTCGCCTTCACGTCCCCGAAGGAGGGGTGGGGTATCACGAACCTCGAAGCGGCAGCGTGCGGGACACCGGTGGTGGCGTCGAACTCGCCCGGAATCCGGGAGTCGGTTCGGGACGGCGAGACCGGCTATCTCGTCCCGCATGGCGATGTGGCGGCGCTGGCCGCGGCGATGGCGCGACTGGCGGCTGCCCCGTCACTGGTCGATACCCTTGGGTATGCGGCGCGTCAGTTTGCCGAACAATTCACGTGGGAGCGCTCGGCGATCGAGACCGAGACGCACCTGATGCGTGTACTGCAGAAGACCGGAGGATAGACGTCGTGGAAGTCGTATATCATGCGCATAATGCGGTCATCTCCGATCGCATGAAGGAGCGGGCCTCGCGCGGCCTCGCCAAGTTGTCACAGCGCCTCGACCGCGCGGTCGATGCGACGGTGCGCTTTCACCAGGATGGACCGACGCGCCGGGTGGAGATCCGGATCAATACGGCGGGGCAGCGGGACCTCGTCTCCGAGGGGATGGCCCGCTATTACGGCCCGGCGCTCAAGATCGCGCTGGCTCACCTGGAGTCGCAGGTGGGGCACGCGCGGCGCGGCCCGAAGGTGAAGTGGCAGCGTCACGTGAACGCGTGACGAAGTCCGTCAGCGTTGGTCGCCTGTTCGAGCGGCTGAAGGACCCGTTGGAGCTGGAACAGCTCGGCGGGTCCTTCGGTCACGAGCGCGAGGTCTCCAACTCCGACTTGTCGAGTCCGGGGCTGTCGATTGCCGGCTTCGTTGCGCGCTTCATGCACGCGCGCCCGCAGGTCTTTGGCGAGACCGAGATGACGTACCTGTCGTCGCTCTCCGTCGAGGACCGGTCCCGCCAGTTGCAACTCTTCTTCTCGTTTCCCATCCCCTGCGTCTTCGTGACCAAGGGGTTGGAGCTGGCGGAGCCGATGCTGGCGGTGGCGGTCGCCGCCGGCGTGCCGATCTTCCGGTCGCCGCTCAAGACCAACGAGTTCTACCGGCGCGTGAAGCCGCTGGTGGAGGACATGTTCGCCCCCACGGCGACGCTGCATGGCTCGCTCGCCGACGTGTACGGGGTGGGGGTGCTGTTCACCGGCGCCAGTGGGATCGGGAAGTCGGAATGCGTGCTCGACCTCGTGGAGCGTGGCCACCGCCTGGTGGCCGATGACGTGGTCATCGCGCGGCGGCGCGGGAACGACATCCTGATCGGGAGCGGGCACCACCTGCAACGGCACTACATGGAAATTCGCGGCGTCGGGCTCATCGACGTCCCGGCGATCTTCGGCATTCGCTCGGTGCGCCAGCAGAAGCGCATCGAGGTGGTGGTGCAGCTGATGGAATGGACGGAGGATGCGGTCGTGGAGCGCACGGGACTCGAGGGCGAACTCACGTCCATCCTCGGAGTCGAGCTGCCGCTCATCACGGTCTACCTCAACCCCGGGAAGAACATCACGGTGATCGCCGAGGTGATCGCCATGAACCACCTGTTGCGCTATGCCGGGATCAACCCCGCCGAGTCGTTCAACCAACGCTTGATGGGGCACATGCAGCAGAAGGCCGCCGACGTGCGGCGCTACCTGATCCAGGACGATGAGTAGCGCCGGGAGCCGGCGGGCGATCGTCGCCGGGCACGGCGACTTCGCGGCGGGGATCGTGTCGGCCGTGGTGCAGATCACCGGGCGCGACGACGTGTTCATCCCCATCACCAATCGTGGGTTGAGCGCGCAGGACGTGGAGCGTGTGATCCGTGAGCAGGTGGGGGCGCCGGCGGAGGGGGAGGGCGGGTCGGCCGTCTCGGTGGTCTTCACCGACCTGCCCGCCGGGAGCTGCACGATGGCGGCCCGTCGGCTGCAACGCGACCGGCCGGGCCTCGCGGTGGTCACGGGCGTGAACCTCGCGGCGCTGCTGGAGTTCGTCTTCACCGAATCGGACGATCCGGCGGCGGCGGCGGGCGAGGCGGTGGAGAAAGGGCGCAAGGCGCTCGCGGTCGCGGGGAGCGGGGCGATCGGCGGAGGGGCGCGTGGGGCTTGATCTCTATCGCATCGATGACCGCCTGATCCATGGCCAGGTCGTGGTCGGGTGGGGACAGCCGCTCGACCTGCGCTTCATCGTGCTGGTGGACGAGGAGGTGGCGACCAGCGATTGGGAGCAGGAGCTCTATCGCATGGGCGTCCCGCCCGAGATGGACGTCCACTTCGAGTCGTTGGAGACCGCGGCATTGCACCTGGCGAAGTACCAGGCCGATCCGCGCCCCGGGCTCCTGCTCACGGGCGATATCGCGACGATGGCGCAGCTGGTGCAAGCCACGCATGCCATCCCGTCGGTGAACCTGGGCGGCATCCACCACAAGCCGGGGCGCGTGCAGCGCCTGCGCTACGTCTTCCTGTCGCCGGCCGAGGAGGGCGCGCTGCGCGAGCTCGCCAGGGGGGGCGTCGTGGTCACGGCGCAGGACGTCCCGGCCGCGCGTCCGCTCCCGCTGGACGAAGTCCTCTCGGGCGAGGGGAACCGATGAACCCGATCGAGATCGGGGCGGTGGCCGTCGTGGGCGCGGTCCTCGGACTCGACGTGGTCAGCTTTCCGCAGGCGATGATCTCGCGTCCGTTGGTGGGCGCCACGCTCACCGGGGCCTTCCTCGGCGCGCCGGAGGCCGGGCTCCTCCTCGGCGCGACGCTGGAGTGCTTTGCGCTCGAGTCGCTCCCGGTTGGGGCGTCGCGCTATCCCGAGTGGGGCTCGTCGTCGGCGGTGGGCGGGGCGCTCGTCTCGCTTCCGGCGGCGCGCGGTGCCGGTGCGTTGCTGCTGGCGGTGGTCGTGACCCTGATCTGGGCGTGGGTCGGCGGATGGTCGATGGTGCAGCTGCGCCGCCTCAACGCGCGATGGGCGCGCGAACGTCACGAGGCGGTCGCCCGCGGATCGCGTCGCACCGTGATCGGCCTCCAGCTCTACGGCATGACGGCCGACCTGGTGCGCGGCTGGCTGATGACGGCGATCGGGATCAGCCTGGGTGTCCCGCTGCTGCAGTTCGCGGTCGCCCGGTGGCAGACACCGGAGACGCTGACGCGTGGCGTGCTGATGGCGCTGGCCGGGGTGGTGGCGGCGGCGGCCACGCACAAGGTGTTTCACGTGGTCCCCGGGGCGCGGTGGTACATGCTGGGAGGGCTGGCGTTAGGCCTCCTCCTGCTGGGCGTGGCGCGATGACCACGTCGGCCACGGTGATCCTGCCGCTGCACACCCGCGCCGCGATCCTCCTGCGCATGCTGGCGATCCAGGGGGCGTGGAACTACGAGACGCTGGTGGGGAACGGGATCGGCTTCTGCGTCGAACCGGCGCTGCGACGTCTGCCGGGTGGGGTAGGGGGCGAGCCCTACCGGGCCGCACTGGCGCGGCAGAGCCAGTACTTCAACGCCCATCCGTACCTCGCGGCGGTCGCGGTGGGAGCGCTGGCCCGCGCGGAGCTCGACGGGGTCGACCCGGCCAAGATCGAGCGCTTCCGGACGGCGATGTGCGGACCCCTGGGCAGCGTGGGGGACCGCCTGGTGTGGGCGGCCTGGCTCCCGTTGTGTGCCCTCGTCGCCCTCCTGACGTTCGCCCTCGGGGCGGGGGCAGGGGGCACGATGCTCACGTTCCTGATATCGTACAACGCCGGGCACGTCGCCCTCCGCGTGTGGGGGATCAACGTCGGATGGCGGGACGGGCTGCGGGTGGCCAGCGCGCTGGGCAATCCGGTCCTGCGGCACGGGCCATTGCACCTGGCGAGGGCGGGGGCGCTGGTGGCGGGCGTCGCGCTGCCGCTGGTGGTGCAGCGCCTGGTCGGCGGCGGGCGCCTGGCCCAGGGCGAGGTCCTGGCGGCGGTCCTGGTGGGTGGGTTTCTCGTGTCGCGGCTGCACGGCCGGATCGAGGCCTGGAAATGGTCGTTAGGCTTGCTCGCGCTCTTTGCCCTCTACTCGGTGCTCCGCTGATGGTCGAACGCTTCGTCGAGATCGTCAACAAGAACGGGATCCACGCCCGCCCGGCCGCCGAGATCGTGAAGACGGCAGGGCGCTTCAAGAGCCACATCACGCTGGCGCGCGAGGACCTCGAGGTGAACGGCAAGAGCATCATGGGGGTCATGATGCTCGCCGCGGAGTGCGGCTCGCAGGTGCAACTTCGCGCCGATGGTCCCGACGCCGCCGAGGCGCTCGAGGCCATCGCCCTCCTGATCGCCAACAAGTTCGGCGAGAGCTGACGACATGGATCGCGCCATCGTCGGGATCTCCGCGTCACCGGGCATCGTCCTCGGTCCCGTCCACCTGCTGCGGTGGGAGGTGCCGGACGTTCCGCACCACATCATTCCCGACGAGGACGTCGACCGCGAGATCGCGCGCTTCCACGACGCCATCGAGAAGGCGAAGGTGCGCCTCCGTGGCGTGCGCGATCGCGCCGAGCGCCATGCCGGTCCCGAGGAGGCGGCGATCTTCGAGGTGCAGATCACGATCCTCGAGGACCAGGAGCTCGCGCAGCGGGTGGAGTCGTACATCCGCCAGAACCTCGGGGCGGAGAAAGCCTTCGACCTCGTCCTCCTGGAATGGCGGCAGCACTTCGCCAAGGCCACGTCGGCGATGATGCGCGAGCGCGTCGGTGACCTCACCGACGTGCACATCCGCGTCCTCTCGGTCCTGCTCGGCCTCCCCGATCACGACCCCGTCGATGTCCCGAAGGGGACCAACGCGATCCTGGTCACGCACGACCTCACGCCGAGCCTCACGGTGCAACTCGACCGCGAGGCGATTGCCGGGATCGCCACCGAGTCGGGGACGCGGACGTCGCACGTCGCCATCCTCGCCCGCTCGTTAGGCCTGCCGGCGGTCGTCGGCCTGCGCGATGCGGTCACGCGCCTGCGGGGCGATGAGTACGTCGTCCTCGACGGGTCGAGCGGGATCCTCATCGTGAACCCGAGCGCGGCGGAGATCGACACCTTCCGCAACCGCGCGGTGGCCGAGGCGCAGACCGAGGCCGAACTCCTCAAGGGGGCCGAGGGCGATGCCATCACGACCGATGGCGTGCGCATCACGATCCGCGCGAACGTCGACCTCCCCGACGAGGCCGAACAGGCCGCGCACAGCGGGGCCGAAGGGGTGGGGCTCATGCGCACGGAGTTCCTCGTCGTCGGGCGCGCGGCCATGCCTGACGAGGAGGAGCAGTATCGCGCCTACACGCGCGTCGTCGAGGCCTTCGGCGGGCGCGCCGTGGTGATCCGCACGTTCGACGTCGGGGGCGACAAGCTCCCCATCGGCGGCTTCCCCGCGGAAGCCAATCCGTTCCTCGGCTGGCGCGCCATCCGCATGTGCCTCGACGAGCCCGAGCTCTTCAAGGTGCAGCTGCGGGCCCTCCTGCGCGCCGCCCTGCACGGGGACGTGCGCATCATGCTCCCGCTCATCGTCTCGCTCGACGAGATCCGCGAGGCGCGCCGCCTGCTCGACGAGAGCGCCGAGGAACTCGAGCGTCGCGGGGTCCCGTTCAAGCGCGCTGTCCCCCTGGGCATCATGATCGAGACGCCCGCAGCGGTGATCGGCGCCGATGCCTTCGTCGACGACGTGGCCTTCTTCTCGATCGGGACCAACGATCTCGTGCAGTACACGTTGGCCGTCGATCGCGGCAACGCCAACCTCGCCAGTCGCTTCACCCCGCTGCACCCGTCAGTGTTGCGGCTGGTCAAGCGGACGGTGGAGGTCGGGGCGGCGCACGGGCTCGATGTCTCGGTCTGCGGGGAAATGGCGTCGCAGCCCCTCATGGCCTTTGCCCTCATCGGGCTCGGCCTGCGTACGTTGAGCGTCAACCCCCGCGCCGTTCCTCTCGTCAAGCGCATCGTGCGCGGGCTCAGCGCCTCCTTTGCGGCCGAAGCCGCAACGGCGGCCATGCAGGCCCGGACGGCGGCCGAGGCGGAGCGCCAGCTCAAGTACCGCCTGCTGGCCGCCTTCGGCGATGCGGCCTTCCTGCGGGACAACGTGCTCCAGTAGTCCGCCGGCCGGCGGGCGATCGCCTCGTCGCACGAGCTACCAGGTCGGGCGACGGCACGACTAGTGCGAGGGATTGTCCGTTGCTTCGCTCCAATTCGTGTCGTTAATGTTGATCGGGCGGGCCCCCTCCCGGCCCACCTGATCGGCACCTTCCCACGCCAAACCGCGCGAGACCTCCGTGGCCGAACGTCACCTCTTCACGTCCGAATCCGTTACCGAAGGGCACCCTGACAAGGTGGCCGATGCCATCTCCGACGCCGTGCTCGATGAGCTGTTGCGGAGCGACCCGCACTCGCGCGTCGCGTGCGAGACGATGGTGACGACCGGCTTGGCGACCATCTTCGGCGAGATCACCACTTCGGCGTGGGTCGACCTGCGGGAGGTCGTGCGCAACACCATCAAGCGCATCGGCTACACCGAGGCCGGCATCGGCTTCGACGCCGACTCGTGTGGCGTCCTCAACGCGATCGGGCGCCAGTCGCGCGACATCGCGCAGGGGGTCGATACCGGCGGCGCCGGCGATCAGGGGATGATGTTCGGGTACGCCTGCGACGAGACGGCGGAGCTGATGCCGCTTCCGATCACGATCGCCCATCGCCTCACCGAGGCGCTCGCCGAGCGTCGTCGCGACGGTACGCTCCCGTGGCTGCGCCCCGACGGCAAGTCGCAGGTGACCGTCCTGTACGAGGACGGCCGCCCGGTGGAGATCGAGACGGTCGTCATCTCCACGCAGCATGCCGACACGGTGTCCAACGCCAAGCTGCATGCCGGCGTGACGAAGGAGATCATCGAAGCGGTGATTCCGGTTGAACTGCGTGCCAGGCGCATGAAGAAGTACATCAACCCGACAGGCCGCTTCGTCATCGGCGGCCCACATGGCGATGCCGGCCTCACGGGGCGCAAGATCATCGTCGACACGTACGGCGGCATGGGACGTCACGGCGGCGGCGCGTTCAGCGGGAAGGACCCGTCCAAGGTCGATCGCTCGGCGGCGTACGCGGCGCGTTGGGTCGCCAAGAATATCGTGGCGGCCAAGCTCGCGAGCCGCGTCGAGGTGCAGCTCGCCTACGCCATCGGCGTAGCCGAGCCGGTCTCCATCATGGTCGACTCGTTCGGCACGGGAACCGTCAGCGACACGAAAATCACGCAGGCGGTGCGCGAGGTGTTCAAGCTCACCCCGCGTGACATCATGCATGCGCTCGACCTTCGCAAGCCGATCTACTCGCCCACCTCGGCGTACGGGCACTTCGGTCGGACGCCGCAGAAGGTGGGGCGTGGCAAGCAGGCCGCGACGACGTTCAGCTGGGAACGCCTGGACAAGGTGGCTGACCTGAAGCGCGCCGTGCGCTAAGGCGCACAGACGAGGAGGGCGCATGAGCACGATGGTGGAGGTGGCGGTTGCCCGCCTGGGACTGGACGGGAGCACCAACACGTACGTGGTCATCCTGCGCGAGACGGGGGGCGAACGCGTGCTCCCCATCTGGATCGGTCAGGCCGAGGCCGAGTCCATCCTCCTCGAGATGAATCATGTGAAGAAGGACCGGCCGCTGACCCACGATCTGTGCAAGGCACTGATCGTGGGGCTCGGCGGTGTCGTGCGTCGCATCCAGATCACAAAGGTGCACAAGGGGACGTACTTCGCCGAGCTGCACATCGATCGCGATGCCGAGCAGTATCGCATCGACGCGCGACCCTCCGACAGCATCGCCATCGCGCTGCGCGTGCCCGCGCCGATCTTCGCCGACGAGTCGTTGCTGGCGCTCCCCGGCGAGGAGGCGAAAGAGACGGAGGAGGAAGGGATCCTCCCCGAGGTGCCGCCCGTGCAGAGCACCGACGAAATGACGGCCGAGCAGTTGAAGCAGTACCTCTCGGGGCTCCGTCCCGAGGATTTCGGGAAGTTTCACCTCTGACGGGCACGTGCAACCGGTGACTCCAATCGCCCAGCGCATGTGCGCACTGGCGCCGCGCTCGGCGCGCACGATTCGTCGTACCATCTCGGGGGCTCGCGCCGTGGCGCGCGCTGTCGGCGCCGGAGTACTGGCGCTCGTCGCGACGGTGGGTGGCGCGCGGCGCGTGCATGCGCAGGCGCCACTCTCGGTGCGCGGCAGCGTGGTTCGACAGACGCTCGACGGCACGCGGGTCGTGGCACGCGAGCTGGTGACGTTGCATCGTGTGAATTCGCGGGAGGCCGGGCCCATCGATTCGATGACAACCGACGCGAAGGGGGCCTTCGCGTTTCGTGTCGCATCGCCCGACTCGCTGTCGATGTACCTCGCGTCGGCGCGCTACGGAGGCATCGCCTACTTCTCGCAACCGATGCAGGCGGGGCAGGTGGCGGGCGGCCCCTCGGAAATCGTCGTGTACGACACGACGTCGGCCGACGTGCGTCTCCAGCTGCAAGGGCGCCACCTCGTCGTGTCGTCACCCAACGCCGACGGCGTGCGCTCGGTGATCGACGTGTTGGAGATCGAGAACGACACGGTGGTCACGCGCGTGGCCGGGGCCGGGAATCGCGCGACGTATTCGTTGCTGCTGCCGGATGGGGCGCGCAACGTGCGGGCGTCGCAGGGCGAGATGTCGGACGGCGCGGTCGAGGTGCGCGAGGGACGTGCCGACGTCTACGCGCCGCTCTCGCCCGGGCTGCGTCAGCTCGTCCTGACGTATGAACTGCCGGCGTCCGTCTTCCCGGTGTCGGTGCCACTCGAGCGCGATGTCTCGGTGCTCGAGGTACTGCTCGAGGAGCCGGGGGCGACCGCGGAAGGGGGAGGACTCAAGAGCCAGGGCGGCGTGACCGTCGATGGCAAGACCTTCACGCGGTACCTCGGGCAAAGTGCGCCGGCGACCGCTGTGGTGACGCTCGGCGTGGCGAAGGGGATCGGTGGGACGTCGGTGCCCACGTGGGTGCTGCCACTTGTGCTGTCGCTCGTCACGTTAGGCGTGATCCTCGTCGTGGCGCGCCGCGCGCCCTCGCGCGTGCCATCGCCCGCGCACGAGGCGTCGCGAACCACCGCGGCGGCCGTCGCGCCGAGTCGCTCGACGGAGCGGACGCCGGCGCCGGGGACGGACGGATCGACTGCGTGGGCGGTGGCAGCCGTGTCGGACGAGGGAGGGCAGGGCGAGACACTGCCGGTCGAGGTGGTGCAGTTGGCACGCCACGTCGCGGCCGTCGACGCACTGCTCGCGCGCGATCCCGACCAGCGTGCCGAGCTGCGTGCAGAACTGCAGGGCTATCGTGCGGCCCGAAAGGCCGAACTCGTGGACGCGCTTGCGCGTCGGACTCGAGTCCGGTAGGTTGGCCCTACAACTGATTTGCGGACGGCGGAGACGGAAACCGGTGTGATGCCGGTGCGGCCCCGCCACTGTAACGGGCGAACACACGTCCATTCATCACGCCACTGACACCTGTCGGGAAGGCGAATGGACGGCCCGGAGCCAGGAGACGACCGTCGTCCGTGCCACACAAATGAGCCCTCGGGGGAGGGCTCGTGGGGTACGTGACGCCAGTCATGGCGTGCGTGCGATCGCGGGCATTCCCCATCACCACAGGTGCGGATGTCCGCGTTTTTGTTGTCGGGAGAGCCCGCGATCCATCGCCGCATGCGGCGCGTGATCCGCTTCGCACTCGGAACGGTCCTCGTCTCGTGCGCCGTCGGGTGCCGCGCGGGTGACACCTCGACCGGCGATCAGGCCGATGCCACCCACCGCGCCACGATCGACCTCACCCGCGATGACTACGGCGTCGCCGTCGTGCCGGGTGCCGCGCAGCGGATCGTCTCCCTCAACCCGACCACCACCGAGATCCTCTTCGCGTTAGGCGTGGGCGATCGGATCGTCGGGCGGTCGCGATGGGACCAGTGGCCGGAAGCCGCGCGGCGCGTCCCGGCACTCGGCGATGCCATTCGGCCGAGTGTGGAGCAGGTGCTCGCGGCACGCCCCGACCTGGTCCTGCTGTACGCCAGCGGTGACAACCGCGCGGCAGCGGCGGCGCTCGGCGGCGCGGGGATCACCGTCGTGGCGTTGCGTGTCGATCGGATCGCCGACTTCGAACGATGCGTGCGGGTCCTGGGGGCGCTCACCGGGCGCGACGAGGCGGCGCGCGCCGCCGTCGACAGCGTGCGTCGTTCGCTCGCCAGCGTGCGCGTGGCCATGCAGGGCGCGCCACGTCCGTCGGTCTTCCTGCACGTCTGGGACAACCCGCTCATGGCCATCGGCGGTGGGAGCTTCCTGTCCGAACTTGTCGACATCGCCGGGGGGCGAAACGTGTATGCCGACCGTCCGGAACCGTCGCCGCAGGTGTCGTTCGAGGACCTGGTGCGGCGTGATCCGGATGCGATCCTTGCGGGGCCGCTCGAGGTCACGCGACTCGCCGCCGATGCACGGTGGCAGGCGTTGCGCGCCGTGCAGCAGGGACGCGTGCTGGCGTACGACACCGCCCTCGTGGCGCGACCTTCGATGCGTCTCGGTGAAGCGGCGCGATCGCTGGCTCGCCTGCTCCACCCCGGCGCGGTGCTCCCCTGATGCGTCGCGCACGGTGGGGGGCGCTCCTCCTGCTCCTCGTGGTGACCGGTGTGCTCGCCCTCATGCTGGGGGCGACGAACATTGCACCTGCCGATATCTGGGGGGCGCTCGTCGGTGACGGGCGCGATACGGCCACGGTCGCCATCGTGCGCGCGGTTCGCCTGCCGCGCGTGCTGCTGGCGATGCTGGTGGGTGCGGCGCTGGGGATGAGTGGCAGCGTCCTGCAGGGAACGCTGCGCAACGCGCTGGCCGAACCGTATCTGCTGGGTGTGTCGGGGGGGGCCGCCGTTGGCGCCGTCGTTGCCGTGGCGGCGGGCGTTGGCGCGCCGCCGCTCATCGCGCTGGCGGCCTTCGTCGGCGCGCTCGGCGCCGTTGCGGCGGTCCTCGCCATCGCCCACGCCGCCGGAGGACTGGGCGACACGCGCCTGCTCCTGATGTCTGGGGTGGTCGTGGGCGCGTTCGCCAATGCCGCGATCATGGTGGTCATGGCCGCCGCCGCCCCCGATGTCACGCGCAATGCGCTCTGGTGGATGATGGGCTCCGTCGCCGCGGCGGGATGGCGCGACGTGGTCCTGCTCGCTGCGATGCTCGCGGTGATCGGGGCATGGCTCGTACATCAGGCGCGCGGGCTCGACGTGCTGGCGCTCGGCGGCGACGCCGCCGACTCGTTAGGGATCGATGCCGCGCGTGTGGGGCGGCGCTTCTTCGTCCTGGCCTCGCTCCTGGCGGCGGCGACGGTGGCCGTGGCGGGGCTGGTTGGTTTCGTGGGCTTGATGGTCCCGCACCTCGCGCGCTCCATCACTGGCGGCCGGGCCCGACCGGTCCTGCTGGCCGCGGCGCTCTGCGGGGCCATCCTCGTGGTTGGCGCCGACCTCGCCGCGCGCACGGTGCGTGCCCCCGCCGAACTCCCGTTAGGCGCAGTGACCGCTCTGGTCGGCGTTCCGTTCTTCCTCTGGCGGCTGCGAGGTGGGCGATGATCGCCTTCGACCAGGTGCGCGTGCGCTATCCCGGCAGCGACCGCGACGCGCTGGCGGGGGTGAGCTTCACGGCGTCTCCCGGGCAACTCACCGCGGTCGTCGGACCCAATGGGAGTGGCAAGAGCACGCTCGTGCGTGCGCTGCTGGGCCGCATCCCGCTGCAGCAGGGACGCGTGACCGTGGACGGGACCGCGTCGGCGCTCCTGTCCCGGCGCGACTTGGCCCGTCGCGTCGCCGTCGTCTCGCAGCGCGAGGAACCGGCCTTCCCCCTGTCGGTGCGCGACTACGTGGCGCTGGGGCGCTTCCCCTGGCAGCACGCCTGGTCGCCGCCATCGCCGCAGGACCTCGACGCGGCCGAGCGCGCGCTGCGCGAGGCCGACGTCGTCCCCCTCGCCGACCGCCGCACCGACGCGCTGTCGGGGGGCGAGTGGCAGCGCGTGCGCGTGGCCCGCGCCTTGGCGCAGGCGACCGACGCCATCGTCCTCGACGAACCCACGACGTTTCTCGACATCGCCCACGAGATGGCCTGCTTCGAGTTGTTGGCCGCGCTCGCGCACGCCGGTCGTTGCGTCGTCGTCATCAGTCACCAACTCAACCTTGTCGCGCGCTTCGCCGACCGGGTCGTTCTCCTCGCCCGCGGCCACCTGGTCGCCGAGGGAGCGCCCGGCGACGTGATGCGTGGTGAGACGCTCGAGCGCGTCTACGAGTGGCCACTCGTGGTCTCGCGTGACCCGGCCGTCGGTGCACCGACGCTGGTCCCTCTTCGCAAGCGACACGCACCGCTTCCCTAACGATTGCCGCTTCCCATGCCTGTCTCCGTGTCCCTCATGCGTGCGCCTGGTGTCCCGCGCGAGTCCTCGCGGCTCGCGCGTGTCGGCCGTCCCGCCGCGCGCCGACCGCTGCTTCCGTTCTTCGCTCGCGCCGTCGTGCATGTCGGCGCGACCTTGTGCGTCCCGCTCCTCGCGGTGGGGGCGCAGGCGTCGCGTGACACCACGCGCCTCCCCTCGGTCGTGGTGACGGCCGATGGGCTCGAGCGCCCGATCTCCGCG
>Ga0075163_10001341_pt1 | contig 33006 bp, 27 predicted proteins | sample JI1023141ADNA_FD_71478 | JGI IMG/M metagenome (GOLD analysis project Ga0075163, IMG submission 71478) | Wastewater effluent complex algal communities from Wisconsin, to seasonally profile nutrient transformation and Carbon sequestration -... | ecosystem: Engineered > WWTP > Effluent > Algae...
AAAAACTCTCAAAACAGCTTTCCGATTATTTCGCAAAAAGAGGGGGGGTGAGTGGCAAAACTATTGCAATATGGGGACTTTCCTTTAAACCCAATACCGACGACCTAAGGGAAGCACCCTCTCTGACTCTTATCGAATCGCTCCTTAAAAAGGGAGCAACCCTCCGCCTCTATGACCCGGCTTCGATGGATAAAGCAAAAAAGCTCTTAAAAGGAGAACCAAAAATCCACTTCTGTTTAAATGAATATCAAGCAGCACAAAATGCAGATGCTATTGTCCTTATGACAGAATGGAAGCAGTTTCGATTTGTCAATTTGAAGACAATTCTTACCAACATGCGTGGCAACGCCTTTTTTGATGGGCGGAATCAATACCACCCTAAGGAGATGGCTGCAAAGGGATTTTATTATGTCGGTGTTGGAGTTCCAAAGACTCCTCGAGCACTGATCCAAGAACTCTGTCTCAGCAAAAAGAAAAAAGGAATGAAGTTTGGCGCTAGCGTATGCGATACCGACCCAGTACTCATTGATTAATGAGCGACTTTCTACCCTTGTTCCTTTAAAAGAAGGACCTCACTCTCTTCTCTATGAAGCTGCCCGTTATTCTCTCCTTCTCCCCGGAAAACGACTTCGCCCTCTTTTTCTTTTAAGTGTCCTGGAAGACTATGGCGTACCAATAAAAGCAGGGCTCGATGCCGCCTGCGCTCTAGAAATGATCCACACCTATTCTCTGATCCACGATGATCTCCCCTGTATGGATGATGACGATCTAAGGAGGGGAAAGCCTACTCTTCATAAAGTCTATGGAGAAGGACAAGCAGTCCTTGCAGGTGATTTTCTTTTAACATATGCCTTCCAAGTCCTTGCACAAGGGGGCTTTCAAAAGGAGGTGATTGCGATCCTTGCCGAAGGAGCAGGTGGAGAGGGAATGATTGGAGGACAAGTGGTTGACCTTCTCTCTACAGGGAAAGAGACAAACTGGGATACTCTCCTTTTTATGTACCTAGGGAAAACGGCTGCCCTATTTTCTGCCGCCTTAGAAATGGGTGCTGTGATTGCCGATCTTTCCTACGCTGACCAAATAGCACTAAGAAATGCAGGGAAATATTTCGGTATTGCCTACCAAATCACCGATGACATTCTTGATGTAACTTCCGATGAAGAAACGATTGGGAAAAGAATCGGTTCCGATGAAAAAAATGACAAATCAAACTGCATCACCCTTTTTGGTCTTGAAAAAGGGAAGGAACTTGCTGCTAACTTTCTTGAAAAAGCTTTGGAAACTCTTCCCGAAAATTCAAGGGGCACTTCTAAACTTATGGAGCTTTAAAAATCATGAAAAAAAAGACCAACTCCTTTTATCCCTTTTTTAAACGTCTTTTCGATATCCTCTTTAGCCTATCTTTTATTGTGATCTTTTCCCCCATTTACATAGCTATTGCTCTTCTCATCAAACTCGATTCAAAAGGTCCCATTTTTTATATTGGAAAACGTCTTGGAAAAAATGGCTCTCATATCACGATTTACAAATTTCGAACAATGTATGTCGACGCCGAAAAGCGTTTAGAAGAGATGCTCAAAAACAATCCTATTATGGAAGAGGAATGGAACGTCTATCAAAAACTTCAAGAAGATCCCCGTTGCACCAGTATCGGAAAATTTCTCCGCAAAACCTCTCTTGATGAATTCCCTCAATTCTTTAATGTCCTAAAAGGAGACCTGAGCGTTGTTGGACCCCGCCCCCACTACATTTATGAACTTGAAGGAAAAGAAAAAAGTCCCCTAAAGAAATATGCTCACCTTATCCTCTCCGTAAAACCAGGAATTACAGGGCTCTGGCAGATTTCAGGACGGAGTCACCTCTCCTACGAAGACCGTGTTGAACTCGACAGCCTCTATTACAAGAAACAATCCTTTTTTTATGACCTTTATGTTGTTTTAAAAACAATCCCTATGGTCCTAGCCTCAAGAGGGGCAGTATGAGATATGTCCTCGTCACAGGAGGGGCTGGCTATATTGGAAGCCACGTCTCCAAAAAGCTTGCAAAAGAAGGATATACCCCTATTGTCATTGATAACCTTTCCACAGGAAACCGCGCCGCGGTCAAGTGGGGCCCATTTTTTGAAGGGGATATCTCTAATAAGCCCCTTATCTATCAAATCCTTGATCGTTATCCGATAGAAGGGGTCTTTCATTTTGCCGCATCGACAAATGTCCGTGAATCGCTCACCGAAACGATGAAATATTTTCAAAATAATGTTGGAAAAACGCTCGATCTTCTAGAGGTTCTTGTTGAAAAAAAAGTCCCCTCCTTTATCTTTTCTAGCACCTGCGCCGTCTACGGAATGCCAAAAAGGCTCCCTTTAGATGAGTCGCATCCGAAAGCCCCCATTAATGGCTACGGAGAATCAAAAGCAATCGTTGAAGATATTCTTCTTCGTGTCAGCCAAAACCATGGGATGCATGTCGCCATTCTTCGTTATTTCAATGCTGCAGGGAGTGATTTCGAAAGAGAGATCGGTGAAGCGCAGTCCCCTCAAACCCACCTTATTCCCCTCCTCCTAGAAGCTGCTTCTAAAAAAGGAGGCAAATTCACCCTTTATGGAGACGATCATCCGACCGAAGATGGAACAGCAATTCGAGATTTTATCCATGTGGAAGATCTGGCAGAGGCCCACATCAAAGCCTTTGAGTGGATGAAAATACACGAGGATAATCTCCTTCTCAACTTGGGAACTGGAAAAGGGCATTCTGTTCGTGAGGTGATCGCAATCGTTGAAAAGCTTACCTCCCAAAAAGTTCCCCTTACATTAGAAGCTCGCAGTCCTGGCGATCCCCCTAAGCTCTATGCTAACCCCTCCCAAGCCAAAGAGACTTTGGGGTGGGAGGCTAAACACCTTGATCTGGAAAAAACTATCGCCTCCACCTGGCATTGGATCAATCGATGAATCAGAAAACGTGGCCCTTTTTTTTTGTTGCTCTCCTCTTTCTCGTGATGGCTCCTTTTCCTCTCCTCCCTTTTTCTCCTTACCTCGCTCTTCTCTATCGCCGCTCTAGCTTTATTAAGTCTCTTTGGATTGCTGCTCTTTGCGGCGGAGTGATGGATCTTTTTACCGACCGCCCCTTTGGACTCTACGCCTTTAACCTTACCCTTGTCACCTCTCTCTTCTATCGCCTCCGTATCTACTTTGTCGATAAACCGATTGGCCTCGCTTCCTACACTGCCATCCTCTCTTTTTCAACAACCCTCTTCTCCTGGATCCTCTTTTCTCTCACTGGACAAAGTCTTCCGATCACCTTCAAGGGGATTGCTACTAACTTTCTTCTCATGCCCCTTGCTGACAGCCTGTATGCCATCGTCTGCTTCACACTCCCTCTTACCCTCTACCATTTGGGAAAGAAACTCTACTTGCACTTCCTTTTAATGCGCGAGGAATCTACAACAGAGAAAGCTTAAGGAAAACGATGACTGACTCTATTCATTTACCAGAAATCTTCCGTTCCCGTCTTACGATGGTTGCAACGCAAACCGCTTTAAAAGCGGGCAACCTCCTCAAAAGGGGGTTTGGAACGGTGATGACCTTTGAAACAAAAGAGGGGCGCCATAATTTAGTCACTGAGTGGGATAAAAGGTCTGAAGCGCTCATTATTGAAACCATTCAGAAACATTTTCCCGATCATAGCTTTTTAGCCGAAGAGGGAGGAGAAAGAGGAGCTAAGAAAGAGGGAATCCAATGGATCATCGACCCTTTGGATGGAACGGTGAATTTTGCCCATCATATTCCGCTATTTTCAGTAAGTATCGCTGCAACTTTTAAGGGAGAGACTCTTGCAGGAGCTATCTATTGCCCAATGCTTGAAGAGCTTTTTGTCGGAGAAAAAAGAAATGGGGCTTATCTCAACGGAGAAGAGATTCGTGTGACTGAGACTGCTACTTTAGATAGTGCAATCATTGGTACGGGATTCCCTTATAACACTCATGAAAATCCCCTCCATGTCTTGGATCTTTTTCAAGGATTTGCTAGAATGGGGATCCCTTTGAGACGGATGGGCTCAGCAGCTATGGACTTATGTTACGTGGCAGCGGGACGCTTCGATGGATTTTGGGAGGTTTCTCTCTGCCCTTGGGATTATGCTGCTGCAAAGCTCATCATTGAAGAAGCGGGAGGAATGTTGACCAATTTAGAAGGTCTCCCTCTCAGCGCACTAAAAGAAAGTCCTATCTTAGCCTCAAACGGACTTTTACACGACCAGATGGTTAAGAAGATAAAAAAGGTAACTGACGATGCAGCTCATTGATGGAAAGAAAATAGCTCAAGAGATCCGGAGAGACCTGAAAGAGAAAATTGAGAAGATTTCAGGAAGAAAACCAGGTCTTGCATTTGTGTTGATTGGTGAAAATCCCGCATCTCAAGCTTACGTAAAAATGAAGAAAAAGGGGTGTTTAGAAGTGGGTATCCACTCCGAAATTTTGGAGCTCCCTGAAAATATCTCCCAAGAGGCTCTTCTTCAGGCAATCAATGGACTCAATAGCGATCCAAAAATCGATGGGATCTTGATCCAGCAACCCTTTCCTAAGGATATTTCGATAAAAGCTGTTGTTGAAAAGACCGATCCCAATAAAGATGTCGATGGATTTCACCCTCTCAATATAGGACGTCTTCTTTTGGGAGAAGAGGGTGGTTTTGCAGCATGTACCCCTCTAGGCGTTATAAAACTTCTCGAAAAGAGTGGTATTGAGACCGCAGGGAAACATGCTGTGATCGTTGGACGGAGCAATATCGTAGGAAAACCATTAGCCGCTCTTCTCATGAAGCAAGGAACCGATTGTACTGTCACTGTTGCCCACTCCCGAACAAAAAATCTCAAAGAGATCTGTCAGACAGCTGATATTTTAGTGGCCGCTATTGGAAAGCCCCATTTCATCAAAAAAGAGATGGTTAAAAAAGGGGCTGTTGTCATCGATGTGGGGATTAATCGGACCAAAGAAGGGCTTGTAGGAGATGTCGCATTCGATGAAGTCAAAGAGATCGCAGGAGCAATCACCCCCGTCCCTGGAGGTGTTGGCCCCATGACGATTGCGATGCTTCTCAGTAATACCTACGACAGCTTTCAAATGCGATGCGCGTCTTAATCCTCTCTCTTTTATTGCTCTTTGGGTGTTCAAAAGGGCCCACTCATTTTAAAGGAGTCGCCCATACTCACCCTTTTCATATTCAGGTAGGGCGCTCTCTTTCTATTAAGGAGCGGGAAGAGATCCACCAACTGATCCGCACAACTTTTGAAGAAATCGACCACCATTACAACCACTGGAATCCCCACTCCGATCTCTCGAAAGGGATCCTTTCAATGGAAGTGCAAGCGATCCTTTCCGAGGCCCAAAGTTACTATGAACTAACCGAAGGACGGTATGACCCTACACTCGGAGCTCCTGTTAAATACTTTAAACAAACGGGAAACCTCCCGGAAAAAGTCCTCCCACAAACTTACGATCTCGATGGAATGCTCAAAGGGTTCACTATCGATCTTTTGATCAGCCGCCTTAGAGAAAAAGGGTATGATAGCCTCTATGTTGAATGGGGAGGAGACCTCCGCGTTCTTGGACATCACCCGAAAGGAAGACCGTGGCTTGTCCTCTTAGACAACAGACCCTTTCCCTTAGAAAATGCCTCCCTTGCTACAAGTGGATGTGAGGAGCAACTCTGGAAAATAGGAAATGCCCTCTACACCCATATCATCAATCCTCACACTTTAAAAATGCTTGAAGTGAAAAAAGGGGAAGTTCATCAAGTCTCGGTCATGGCACCCACGTGCGCCCTTGCTGATGCCTTAGCAACAGCGTGTATGACATGTGGCTCTTTAGAAAATGCAAGTGCCTTTGCAGAAAAAATCAAAAAAGAGTATCCCGAAGTAGAGTTTTGGATCACGAGTTATGAGTTATAAAACCATTATCTTCGATTTAGGAAATGTTCTCATCGATTTCAGCCATGAAAAGATGTTTGAGCAAGTAGGAGCTACGGCAGGAATTCCTTCCCACGCAGTCTATGAGCTCCTCTTTGAAGAAAGGGCTGGGTTTCAATATGAGCGTGGCCTTATTTCAACAGATGAGATTGCTTCCCTCATCCAAAAAAGGGCAACCCTCTCCTTTGAAATGATAGATCTCATTGAAGCAGCATCTGCAATCTTTACTCCTAAAGAAGAGATGGAGCTTCTTGTCCAAAAACTCAAAAAGAAAGGGTACCGCCTCCTGATCCTTTCCAATACTTTTGAACCCCACATCGACTACATCTCCAAAAATTATACGATTCTCCCCTACTTCGATGCTCACATCTATTCATTTGAAGTCGGCTACGCCAAACCCGAACCAAAGATCTACCACGAAGCGCTCAAAGTAGCTCAATGCGCCCCTTCAGAGTGTTTTTATATCGATGATAAAATCGAAAATATTCGCCCCGCTGAAATCCTTGGTATTCAGTGTCACCATTTCCGCACTCCCTCACTCCTTATGGACGATCTTATCCGCACCGGCATTTTATAACTTTCTCTTGATTATCAATCTAAAAGATTATATGGGATAAAGGAATGGAAACCCCCTTGGAGGTCATGATGAAAAAAATAACATTTCTCCTTTTAGGAACGATGCTAGTTGCTGGCGGTCTTTTTTTGTCTTGTCAGAAAAAAAGCCCCTGCAAGCCAAATAACTCGATGGAGCAGTGCAGTCCTTGCAAGCCCGCTCCATGCAGCCCTTGCAAGCGATACTAACTTAAAAAGGCGGAGCGATTTTTTCGCTCCGCCTTTCTATTAGCTAAGCAAATCTCGAATCACTTTGAGTTGAGCCTCGATTGAGATTTTTTCCTCGGAAATGACATCGAGCTCTCGATTTTCCAAAACATCTTTGAGAGGAATTCCTCTTTGCCATCTCATGAGAATCTGATCCCGCTCATCGATGAGATCATCGATCTGGGGACGGAAGAGGATAAGCATCGCTTTGAGCCACCTATTAGCAACATAGGAGGGGTGGGCATGGCTGACATCAAACCGATCGACCATCTTTTTGAGATCTTCAGGTGCATACCAACTCTCCCCGGTCACCCAACGGTTCACGGTAAAAAGGGTGAGAGGATATCCCTCGTCATCCATGGAGATAGCCACAAGGTGGGCAAAGGTTTGGATATCATCGAGCTGTTTATCCCAAAGGAGGGGAAGGGTCCCCTCCTCCATTCCTCCCTGGCGAAGGAAAAGATGGAAGTGGCCATGTTCTTTCTCTCGATGAGCATGGTAGTAGTACTGCGAATAGGTCTTGTTATCAAACGTATCGTTTAACGGATAATGTTCCATCGTCAAGACAATGTTTTGTCCTTGAAGAACTTTTTGAATCACGCTCAGCCCTGTTTTTTGGAGGATACCGTCCCACTCTTCGATTTCCTCCCCTGCTGCAAGCATTTTTTTGAGCTCTTCGTTTGAACACCGGCTCAACCTTTCTTTAAGGACTTTTTCATCAATGGCAATCGATGCATGTTTGACCGATGGAACACGAGCCCCTTGATAGCCATATAGACAGAACATCAAGAGAGCAAACCCTATTCCGTTGATGATGAGAGTGGACTTCAGATTTTTGAGCATTTCTTTTATTCACCTAATTAGATACAATAATAAATAGTACAATGGATAAGTTAAATAAAAAATTTCGGACGAAAAAAGAGATGGTCACCACTCAAGGGATCATCCACGTCCACCCCAAAGGTTTTGCCTTTGTTAGCCCTGAAGATTCAAAAACATTTCCAGAAGATGTCTTTATCCCCAAACACCAAAAAGGGAGTGCCGTTGACGGCGACCGTGTTGAAATTGGGATTTCTCCTGAAAGGAAACCTGATAAAGGACCTGAAGGGATCGTTAAAAAGATTCTTGAGAGGGGAAAAGAAGAGATTGTTGGGATTGTGTGGGTCATCTTCCCCAAAGGACATTACCTTCTTTATGTCCAGTCGCTAGGAAAAACAAAATCTGCCTTTGTCAATAGATCGGACAAATCAACCTATAAAATCGGAGATCGCCTCCTTTTAAAAGTACTCGATTGGGGAGGTGAAAAAGACCCTGCTCTTTGTGAAGTCAAAGAAAAACTGGGAACCATTGACCAACCTGAAACCGATATCCCTGCAGCGATTAAAGATTTTGGCATTCGAAAAGAATTCCCCCAGAGCGTCCAGAGCCAGGTCAAAAAACTTCCCCCTGAAGTTGAGGAAAAAGATCTTCAAGGAAGAGAAGACCTCACCCATCTTGAAACCTTCACCATCGACCCTGATACAGCACGTGATTTTGATGATGCCCTTTCTCTCACCGAGGATAAAAAAGGACATTTTCACCTTGCTGTCCACATCGCCGATGTCTCCCACTATGTAGAAGAAGACACCCCTCTTGATGAGGAAGCAAAGAAACGGTCAAACTCCACCTATTTCCCAGGGAAATGTGTCCCCATGCTCCCTGAAGAACTCTCCAATCACCTCTGCAGCTTGAAAGAAAAGGTCAACCGACTCACTATTTCTGTTTTGATGGAGCTCGATAGCGAAGGAACTGTACTAAACTATAAGATTGTCCGCGCCTTTATTTATAGCCAGAAAAGATACACCTATAAGGAAGCAAAAGAGATCCTCGACGGAAAAAAGAAAAGCCCCCACGAGAAAACCTTGAAGCGGATGGAAAAACTTTGCCTTCTCCTCAAAAAGAAACGATTTGAGAGGGGGTCTGTTGATCTAGCCCTCTCCGAAGTTGTGATTCAAGTCGATAAGAAAGGGAAACCAACGGGCTATGAGATTGTTGAGTATGACATCACTCACCAACTTGTTGAAGAGTTTATGCTTAAAGCCAATGAACTCGTCGCGGAGGAGTTCATGAAGCGGGGGCAAAAAGGGGTCTTTCGGATCCATGAGCCTCCAGGAGAAGATAGCCTCACCGCTTTTTATAACTTAGCAAGAAGTCTTGGATTCCCCATGCCGAGCAAAGTTGAAACCTCTGACGTCCAAAAACTCTTTGAGCTCGCTAAAAATACCCCCCATGCTGAACAACTTTCGATCGCCTACATCCGGAGCATGAAACTTGCTATCTACTCTAAAGAAAATGTGGGCCACTTTGGCCTTGCCCTAGAAAACTACTGCCACTTTACAAGCCCCATCCGCCGCTATAGCGATTTAGTGGTTCATCGCCTCCTCTTCCACCCGTACGACGAAGATCTCGATAAGGTCGCCAAACACTGCTCTGAAAGAGAAAGAGTCTCTTCGCAAGCAGAGATGAGCGTTGTCCTCATGAAAAAACTCCGCCTCCTTCAAATGTATCAGAAAGAAGATCCCTCCCGTCTCTACTCAGGAGTTATCTCTAAAATCAAACCTTTTGGAATCTTCTTTGAGGTTTCTCCTATTCAATATGAAGGGTTTCTTTCCCTTTCTGAGCTGCAAGATGACTATTACGAATACCGGAATGAAGTCCTCCTTGGCCAAAACACGAAAAAGGCTTATAAAAGTGGGACTAAGATCGAACTCTTCTTAGAGCAAGTCGATCTCACCACCATGGAAACAAAATGGCAGCTAAAATCCCTCTCTCATTCTATCAAGAAGAAGACACGCTCAAAATCGCGAAGGCGCTCCTAGGAAAGACCCTCTTCACCCATTTCGATGGGGAGTACGCAGGAGGGACCATCATCGAAACCGAAGCCTACCTTGGCCGAGAAGATAAAGACCTCCCCTATCGTTTCATCATTGCTTAATAAGGTAAAAGGACATAAAATTGTTTAAAAAAGGATTTACTCATGAAGAAGTACTTTATCACAGGACTTGTGATTTTATTGCCCCTTGCGGTAACGATTGCCATCGTTGTTTTTACTGTTAACTTCCTGACAAAACCCTTTGTGGGAATTGTCTCAAGTTTTTTGCAAGATTTTAATATCTTCAATAAAGGCTTCTTGTTCATGAACCATGATCAAGTTGTTCTCTATGGAAGTAAACTTCTTGTGCTCATTTGCCTTTTTGTTTTTACCCTCCTTTTGGGGATGATTGCTAGATGGTTTTTCTTTAAAGCGCTCCTCAATCTTAGCGATAAGATCCTCCATAGAATCCCCCTAGTGAATAAAGTCTACAAGACAACTCAAGAGATCATCAAGACAATCTTTGTAACCGATAAAAGTTCCTTTAAGCAAGTCGTGATGGTCCCTTTCCCGAAAGGAGGATCCTATGTCATGGGGCTTGTTGCAAGAGAATCTCCTCAGGCATGCTCAGACAAAGTGGGAGGAGAGCTCTACTCTGTCCTTGTACCCACAACGCCCAACCCAACGACAGGCTTTCTTTTGATGTATAAAAAAGAAGATATGATCTTCTTAGACCTCAAGCCAGAGCATGCGATTAAATATATCGTCTCTTGTGGAGTGATTACTCCTGAGCATGAAACCCAAATCGAAGCTAAAAATAAGTCATGAAAAAAACCTTTCTTACAGGCCTTGCGATTCTCCTTCCCATTGCAGTGACCCTCTTTCTTGTTCTTTTCGTCGTTGACTTTGTTACCGCCCCCTTTGTAGGAATCGTTGAGGATCTCCTTGCACATCATGGAGTGATTGAGCTTCCAGCAGAACATAGGTACATCCTTGTCTTTATCAGTCGATTGACCGTTTTAATCCTCTTCTTTTTCTTGATTCTCATCCTTGGATTCTTTGGAAGAAAGATCTTTTTCTCTTGGTTTATTAACTTAACCCACCGGATTTTCTATAAAATTCCGATCATCAAAACGATCTATCGGATCACACGAGAGATCAGCAGCAATATTTTTTCCGAAGAAAAGAAGACTTTATTCAAAGGGACTGTTCAAGTCCCCTTCCCCTATGAGCGATCAAAAGCTCTCGGCCTCCTTTCTGGAGCTCCCCCTTATCAAGTCAATGAGAAGAAAAAAAATCTCCAAACCGTCTTCGTCCCGACTTCCCCTCATCCCATCTCAGGTTTTTTAATGATGTACGATGAGAAAGAGATCGAGAAAACAGAGATCCCTACAGAAGATCTCTTTAAGTTCCTCCTTTCTTGCGGAATGTACCATCCTGGAGAGAAAAAAAATGAGTCGTGAAACACGGGTCACCTTTTTTCAAGTCAAAAATGATGGGGAAAAAAGAGAGAAAATCATCCGTCTTGCTGAAGAATACTTTGAAAAAAAAGAGCCCCTCCTTATTCGACTTCCCCATACAAAAGCGCTCGAATATGTCGATCTTCTCCTTTGGAAAGCTCCAGAGGAGAGTTTCCTGCCCCATGCTATTAAAGATGAGCCCTGTAAAGATCTCATCGTCCTGACTACCTCAGAGAAAAACCCCAACTCTGCCCGTAGTGTCCTTAATCTCTGCCCCGATCCTATCGCTAATCCAAGTCCCTCTTTCCTCAAAATCTATGAACTCGAAGATCTAGCCTCCACCCACAAAAACCACTCTGCCCAAGAGCGCTACAAAGCCTATAAAGCGGCTGGCTGCGCCATCATTATTCTATAGATTTTCAATAATTAGAAGTTATGATAATCTAAAGTTCTACTTTAGAAAATACAAGGTTATCATGTTTGAAAGGTTCTTATCTCCTTATATTCAAAGACTTGCAAAAAAATATCCTGTTATCACTTTGATGGGCCCTAGACAATCAGGGAAAACAACCCTTGTTAAAGCTGCCTTTCCTCATAAACCTTATGTCAATATGGAAGACATCGAAAATCGCTCTCTTGCCACAGTGGATCCTAAAAGTTTCATGGAAAGATTTTCAGAAGGGGCCATTTTTGACGAAATTCAAAAAACCCCTCATCTTCTCTCCTACATTCAAGTTATTGTCGATGCTAGCGATAAAAAAGGGCTCTTTATTCTGACCGGTAGTCATCAAGCGGAGCTTCATGGAGCTGTTTCTCAGTCACTCGCAGGGAGAACCTCTTTACTTCGCCTTCTTCCTCTCAGCCTTCAAGAACTTCGAACGGGACATATTGATGATTCTATTGAAGAGATCATCTTACGTGGCGGATATCCAAGAGTCTATAAAGAAAATCTCCCCATTGAAAATGCTTACAGTAGCTATTTCCAAACCTATGTTGAAAGAGATGTAAGGGATATTCTTCAGGTGAAAGACATTCTTGTCTTTGAACGGTTTATCAAATTACTAGCAGGAAGAGTGGGGCAAATTCTTAACTATGCAAGTCTTGCTGCAGATGTCGGGGTGTCTGCTGTTACCATTAGAGAATGGATCTCTGTTTTGGAAGCCACTTATATTATCGTGAGATTGGAACCTTATTTCGAAAACTTTGGGAAAAGAGTGATCAAATCCCCTAAAGTCTATTTTACCGATACCGGCCTTGTTTGCTATCTTCTGGGAATCGAAACAAAGAAACAACTCACCCCTGACCCACTTTATGGAAACCTTTTTGAGAACTGGATGATTTTGGAGCTCATGAAGTTCCGATACAACCAAGGGAAAGATCCCCACCTCTATTTTTATCGCGATACCACAGGAAAAGAGGTTGATCTCCTCTTTCAACAAGGAAGTAGCCTCATCCCTATCGAAATCAAAAGTGGGAAAACTTTCTCCCCTACCTTTTTAAACGGGCTAAAATTTTTTCACGCCCAAGCAGAAAAAAGGGCAAAGGGGGGCGCCATTATTTATGGAGGAACAAATTCTCAAAAACTTGAAAAATTTCACCTCTACACTCCAGAAGACTGCACTCAAATTATGGTATAATCGATCCCAACGGCCTTTTTGACTTCAACGAGAGTTTGAGAGGCTGTTTCATTCGCCTTTTCAGTCCCTTTGCGAAGAAAATCCATAACAGCTCCGGGATCTTTTTCGTACTCTGCACGCCTTTTTTGGATCGGCTCTAGAAATTCAAGGATCACCTCGAGGAGGTACTTTTTGACCGTCCCATCACCCAGGCCGCCCCGCGCATAGTGGGACTTGAGCTCTTGGACTTTTTCTTGGTCTTCAGCAAACGCGTCGAGGTAGCTAAAGACAGGATTCCCTTCGACTGACCCAGGATCTTCGATCCGGAGATGGTTGGGATCGGTATACATCTTTTTCACTTTTTTAGAAACGGTATCAGGTGTGTCAGAGAGGAAAATCGCATTGCCCAGTGACTTCCCCATTTTAGCTTGTCCATCAGTTCCAGGGAGGCGGGCGATTTTAGGGATGTGGGCACGCGTTTCAATGAGAACGTCGGTATTGTAGGTTCGATTGAAGGCGCGGACGATTTCATTTGTCTGCTCGATCATCGGCTTTTGATCTTCTCCGACAGGAACAAGGGTTGCTTTGAAGGCAGTAATATCAGCTGCTTGAGAAACGGGATAGATCATGAATCCTGCAGGGACACTTTCTCCAAATCCTTTCTGAACAATCTCTTGTTTCACAGTAGGGTTATGTTTAAGGCGGTTCCATGTCACAAGATTGAGGTAATACATGGTAAGCTCAGAAAGGGCTGGAATAAGCGATTGGATAAAAATCGTCGTTTTTGTTGGATCGATGCCAACAGCTAAGTAGTCGAGAGCCACTTGAAGGACATTTTCGCGCACTTTCTGTGATTCTTTTGCATGATCGGTGAGGGCTTGCAGATCGGCAATCATCACATACTGATCGTGGTCATCTTGGAGCTCTACACGTGAGCGAAGTGACCCTACAAAATGGCCAAGATGGAGAGGGCCTGTCGGTCTATCCCCTGTTAAGATAATCTCTCGTTTTCCCATAAACTGTGATCTTATCATGATTTTTCGTTTGCTTAAAGAACAAAAGTTGGTACCCTGCGTAAAGCAGTATAAATGCTTATTAAATGCCGTGGAAAGAGAAGAAAAACCAAAAGAACCTGAAGAAGAAGGAAAAATACCAACCTATGAGCTCCCTTTTCAGCTAGGGCGCTACGTCCTTGTTGAACTTATTGGGGTAGGAGGAATGGGTGAGGTCTTTTTAGCAGAAGATCCCGTGTGTGGAAGAAAGGTCGCTCTTAAACGGATTACTGAAAATCGGAAGCACAGGGAATCGGCCCGTCGCCGCTTTAAAAAAGAGGTGCGGATTGCAGCGCAACTCAATCATCCTGCGATTATCCCTATCTACGACCTGAATGATCAGGATGGTGAGCTATACTATACCATGCCCTATTTAGAAGGTAAAACGCTCAAGGAAATCTTGGTTGCAACGCGAAATGCAAATGAGCATGGCCTCCCTCCTAATGTCATGGGAGGATCGATCCCCTCTCTTATGCTTGCTTTTTTAAATATTTGCCAAGCCACTCAACACACCCATGAAAAGGGGTTTATTCACCGTGATCTTAAGCCTGAAAATATCATCGTAGGAAAATTCAATCAGGTTACAATTTTAGACTGGGGTGTTGCAACCGAAATCATTGGCTATGAGCAAGAGAAAGAAATTGAAGAAAAACAAACCTCTCTCAGAGGACGTACAAACCCACGAGGTGTTGCGGGAACCATCGAGTATATGGCTCCTGAAAGGGCCTATGCGGAACCTGCAAGTATCCAATCTGACATTTATTCTTTAGGGGTTATTCTCTTCTTTATGTTAACCCTGGATGTTCCCTATAAAAGACCCAACCATGTGAAGGAGTGGAGGGAACTTCTCAATAAAAATGGGCCTGAGCCTCCTATTGATCCGCAAGAGGTTGCCCCTCATAGAGAAATCACCCAACAACTTTCTCATATTACGTTAAAATGTCTCCATCCCGATCCTCAAAAACGGTACCAATCGGTAAAAGAGGTGATCCGGGACCTTCAACGTTACATCCAAGGACGTCCTGAGTGGATTCTGACAGAAAAGTTTGAGATCAACAATCCCAGTCAATGGGAATTTCAAGAAAGTGTGATATTAACAAAGCAGATGGCGATTTCTCGCTATGCAGGTCTCATGGAATGGGTCCTTTTAATGCTTTCAAAAGAACCCTACTCAGGGAATATTCAAATCATGGCAACGGTCCGCACCCTTGAAGAAAGTGGTGGACTTGGCTTCCTCATGTGCGTTCCAAGTAATAGTGGAAGAGAAGGACTTGAAAAAGGGTATCTTTTCTGGATTGGTTCTAAGGAAAACCCTGGAGTCAAACTTTTCCGTGATAATGTTGAGATCATCCGCGTCGACGATATCTTTTTAGAGCCGGGCATCCCTTTTACGATTGCTGTCGAAAAACAAGACAATGTGATGCGCCTCATGATTAATGAAGAACCCAAATTAACTCATATCAGTCATGTTCCTATTGTGGGTGGACACTTCGGCTTAGTTTCTCGTGATGCTGAATTTGAAATTTCCCCCATCCATCTTTCGACGGGAAGTCAAAACGTCTTGGTTAATTGCCTCTCTGTTCCCGATGCTTTTCTCCTTAATGAGGATTATGACCGCGCTCTTATGGAATACCGTCGTATTGCTCACTCATTTAAAGGGCGCCCCGAAGGACGTGAAGCCACGTTCCGCGCTGGCTTTACGCTAATTGAGAAAGGAAAAAAAGAAAGAGGAAAAGCAAAAGAACTGTATGGGGCTGCTCTCTCTGAGTTTGAACTTCTCCATAATTCTCCAGGAGCGCCAATCGAGTATCTAGGAAAATCTTTGGTTTATCAAGCCGAAGATCATTTAGAAGAAGAGGTTAAATGTCTCGAACTTGCCGTGCGCAAGTTCCCAAAACACCCCTTGCGTTATGTTCTTGATGAACATATTCTCTTCCGCCTCCATGAAACAGCGCAAAAAGATCGGATTGGAGCTTATGCATTTACCCTACTCACCCTCCGCCATATCCCCCGCATCTATAACCTTGCTGAAACAGACCGCCTCACCCGGAACTTAAAAATGAGCATGGAGGTCTTACCATTCATTCAAGAAAGTGCAACCCTCTCTGAGGAGGAGGAGCGCCTTTCCCTTTCGATTCTCCTTTCGTTTTGGCTCGCAAAGCCAGGAAGTCTTTATGAACTTACGCAAGCAATACCCGAAAAATATAAGCACAGCCTGACTCTCCTTGAAAATGGCCTTCTTTGTCTTTTCGAACTCGGCTATCCCAAGCTCATTGACTTTATTCTCTCTGTGAAATACCGAAACGAATCCACCCCTGCATTCCTCCTCCTTAAAAATCTTTTTGAGATCGCTATCGATAAAATCCCCCTCTTGCAAAAACTCGATCTCGTCATGGAAAAAGGAAGCGCCCCCTACCTCTCTTCTCTTCTTTCTAAGGGGCTGACGATTGAAGAAGCACCCAAACTCCTTCCCTACTTTGAAAAACTAAAGAAGTTTGACTCCCTCCATATTTGGGCCCTCCTTCTTTCAGGAAAGAAACGAGAAGTAGCAAAACTTCTCCAAGGGAAACCTATCCACGACACCTCCTCTCCCTACTTTTTCCTTCAAGGGTGTTTCCTTGCTGCTACCAAAGGGGAAGAGGAAGCTCTGGGACATTTTGAAACCCTCCTTGAAGTCCCCTTTCCTTCTTCAACGACCCTCCTCGGCCATTATCTCCTTGATAATATCGACTTCAAGGGACCTTGGATTAACCAAGCTTTCTTTTGGGAAAAGATCCAGCTCTACAAGCAGTGCACCCTTTACTATACTTGTCTCAATAAACCCCGCAAAGCAGCACATTATCAATCTCTTATCGACAAAGAATTCAAAAATTATGAAATACCCCTTAACTTTATCTGACAAATCATGCAAGGTATGGTATAATGCTTTTTATGAAAAAAAATAAGATTGAGTGGTCCATTACTCTCTATATTCTTGGGTATCACTTAGCTCTTTTGATAGGGCTTCCCTTCTACTTTATCCATTATTCACCACGAGGAGCTCTTTTTGGTATTGGAGCACTTCTGCTGTATCTCACAGGCTTAGGGGTCACAGTTGGTTATCACCGCCTCTATTCTCACTCTACATTTAAAACCAATAAAGTTGTTGAAGGAGTGATCCTCTTCTTTGCCTCAATGGCAACACAAGGAAGCGCTTTAAAATGGTCATGTGACCATAGAAGACATCATGCCTTTGTTGATACCGATCGTGATCCTTATTCAATCAAGAAAGGGTTCATGCATGCCCATATGTTTTGGCTTTTCCGGGAAACAGAACCGATTGATCAAAAGGTTGTTGCTGATTTATACCGGAACAAACTCGTCATGTTTCAGCACAAGTATTATAGCATCCTGATGATCCTGACAAATGTTTTAACAACTCTTTTTATTGGCTATCTCTTCAACGACTATCTAGGAGCCCTGGTTATTACTTGGGGGATTCGCCTCTTTTTTCTCCACCATTTTACCTGGTTCATCAATTCCCTTGCCCATACTTGGGGTGCCCAATCCTTTAGCCAGGAACATAGCGCTGTTGATAACTACTTAATCTCTCTTGTGACTTTTGGAGAAGGCTATCATAATTACCACCACACTTTCGCAAACGACTACCGCAATGGAATCAAGTGGTATCACTTTGACCCTACAAAATGGATCATTTGGACTCTCAGTAAACTCCATCTTGCCACAGGTCTACGCCAGATTCATAATTGTCGCATTCAAGAAAAAATGGTCCTTGAAACCAAAGAAGAACTCATCATAAAGCTTAAATCTTTCTGGTCTGATAATAAAAAAATTCTCGAGGAGAAAATGATCAACCTAGCTGATAATCTTCTTTCTAAGCTTGAAGAGATAAAAATACTAAAATCTGAATATCATACTTCAAAAAAAGAGGGGCTGTGCAAAATTCAAATCAAAGCGTTGAGAAACAACCTTGAAGCCTTAGAAAAAAGTCTTCATAATGAATGGCTCTCCTGGAAAAAATTATCAAAAGCTATCCTTCGCCTAAAATCCACATAATACGTTCGTAAAAAATAAAAGATACCCATATTTTAGAATTTGCATTAGAATGCCTTCCTTATGAGTGAAGAACTGCCAAAAGCTTATGATCCTAATCTCGTCGAAGAGAAGTGGTATGATTTCTGGGAGAGAAAGGGATTTTATCATGCCGATCCTTTGAGCGATCTCGAGCCTTACTGCATTGTGATGCCCCCGCCCAATGTCACTGGAGTGTTGCATATGGGGCATGCGCTCGTAAGTACATTGCAGGATGTCTTGATTCGGTGGAAGCGGATGCTCGGCTATGAAGTCTTATGGGTTCCTGGCTTAGATCATGCAGGGATCTCAACACAAACCGTTGTCGAAAAAGATCTTATCGCAAAGCATGGAAAACGGCGGGCCGACTACGATCGGGAAACATTTCTCAACTATGTTTGGAAGTGGAAAGAAAAGTCAGAAGAGCGGATCATCAGTCAGCTAAAGAAAGTGGGATGTTCCTGCGACTGGATGCGGAAACGTTTTACCATGGATAAAGAGGCGAGTCTAGCTGTCCGCACTCTCTTTAAAAAGATGTTTGACGAGGGACTTATTTATCAGGGTGATTATCTAGTGAATTGGGACCCTATAACAGAAACAGCCCTTTCCGACGATGAAGTTGAATATGAAGAGCGAGAAACCAAGCTCTGGCATTTTAATTATCCTTTAGAAGAGGGAGTGGGACATTTGACTATTGCAACGACCCGCCCTGAAACAATGCTAGGAGATGTGGCTGTTGCTGTCTCTCCTAAAGATAAGCGCTATAAGGCCCTCGTTGGGAAAAATGTGATCCTCCCGATTGTGGGACGGAAAATGCCGATTGTTGCTGACACCTATGTCGATCCCACATTTGGAACAGGGGTGGTAAAAATCACGCCAGCCCATGATCCCAATGACTGGGAGCTTGGAAAAAGGCATAATCTTCCCCTAATCAATATCTTGAATCCGAATGGCACACTCAATGAAAATGGTCTCGAATATGAAGGACTCACGATGGAAGAGGCCCGCCTCCGCATCGTGAAACGGATGGAAGAACTCGGGCATTTGGCAAAAATTGAACCCTACACCCATCGCGTTGGTCTTTCTTACCGCTCAAAGGCGGTGATTGAACCCTACCTTTCAAGGCAATGGTTTATCCGGATGGAACCATTTAAGGAAAAACTCATCGATGCTGTGAAAAAAGGGAAGGTTAAACTTATCCCTAAAAACTGGGAAAATACCTATTTCCATTGGATCGAAAATCTCCGCGACTGGTGTATTTCAAGGCAGCTATGGTGGGGACACAGAATCCCCATTTGGTACCATGAGTCAGGAAAAGTCCTTTGCTTTGAAGGGGAAGGAATACCTCCTGAAGTGGCAAAAGATTCCCAAGGGTGGACCGAAGATCCCGATGTTTTAGATGCCTGGTTTTCCTCAGCTCTTTGGCCTTTTAGTTCCTTAGGGTGGCCCCATAAAACAAATGAGCTGAAAAAGTTTTATCCCAATTCTGTTTTAGTAACAGGTCATGACATCCTCTTCTTTTGGGTTGCACGGATGATCCTCATGGGAGAATATGCGTTAGGAGAGGTTCCCTTCCCTGAAACCTCCCTGCAAGGACTCATCTTTGGGAAATCGCACTGGAGAGAAAACAAAGAGGGTGGGATCACCTACGTCTCTCATGAAGAGGAGGGACCTGGCATTCACTCTAAATGGGAAAAGATGTCAAAATCAAAAGGGAATGTCATCGATCCGATTGAGATCATTCATGCCTATGGAGCCGATGCGATGCGGATGGCCCTTGCTTCAAGTGCAACGCATAGCCCGCAGATCGATCTCGATCGCCGCCGTTTTGAAGAGTTTAAAAATTTTACGAATAAAATATGGAACGGCTCTCGCTTTGTCTTGATGAATCTCACCCTTTCAGGAGAAGATTTCATGGAAGGACTGCAAGAACTAGAGCTTGAAGATCGGTGGATCCTTTCTACATTAAATCGAGCCATTAGCGAAATGGAAAAACATCTGAAGGGATATCACTTTGATCGGGCAGCAGAGGAAAGTTACAGCTTCTTTTGGGACAAATTTTGCGCTTACTACGTCGAGATGTCAAAGCCTACCCTTTTTGGCAAACGGGGAGAGAGCAAAAATAAACAAAAGGTCCTCACGATTGTCCTTTTAGCTGCGATCCGGATGATCCATCCGATTGCTCCTTTTATTACCGAGGAGATTTTCCATCTGCTGAAAGGAAAATTTACGGGGTTAAAACTGGTCAAAGGTGATCCCTATACAGAAGAGGCAACTATAGCCCTCCTCTCCCCTGCCTGCACGGTAGCTCCCTACCCCAAAGTGGTCTCTCAAGGAGATATTTCTCAAGAGGTAGAAGAAACCTTTGCCTTCATGAATGAGGTTGTCTATGTCATCCGTCATATCCGCGCAGAAATGCAGCTCCCTCCATCAGCAGCAACCGATGTGATCATTGAAGGGAAAACAGACACTATTCAAAAACACTCCGGGATCATCGAAGCTCTTATAAAAGTCAAAAAGCTCTCCTTTAACCCTCAAGAGTCTCCTAGTGGATTCACTTCTTCTGCAATGGTCAAAGATCTCAAAATTATCATCCCCCTTCCAGAAGAGTTTGCTGAAAAAGAACAGACCCGTCTTGCCAAAGAAAAGGAAAAGCTTGAAAAGCAAATCGCTTCACTAAAAAATCAGCTCAACAATCCTCACTTTATCGAAAGAGCCCCCCAAGAACTTGTCGCAAAAACAAAGGCGCAGCTTTCTGACGCTGAAAAAAGGTGGCAAACACTTTAGCGGGATAGGTCTTTAGCCCGTTTTTCTTTTTTGAGAAGCTCTCTAAAAAAGTGGGTTTCCTTAGAAATCACCCCAGCAAGGACAAAAAGGGCAATGAGGTTCGGAAAGGCCATCAGGCCATTCATCATATTCGCAAACCCCCAGACAAGCCGGAGGCTAAGGATTGCACCAGGAAAGACTAAGAAGGTGTAAATCACGCGATAAATTTTTGTTACGCGGTATCCAAAAAGGTACTCGATACACTTTTCTCCATAGTAAGCCCATCCTAGGATCGTCGAATAGGCAAAAGGAATCAGGGCAATTGTAACAACGAGTCCTCCATAAGGAATAATATTATTGAAAGCTTGAAGTGCCATCGCTGATCCATCAAGGACTTTTCCATCCGATCCCACTTCTCCTAAAACCCCGGAAAGAGCAATGACTAAGCCCGTAATCGTGCATACAATCCCTGTGGTGATAAAGACGCTGCACATCGAAACAAGGGCTTGCCGTCCAGGGGTGTCGGTCTTTGCTGCCGCTGCTGCAATCGGTGAGCTTCCAAGTCCTGCTTCGCTTGAAAAAACACCGCGCGAAACTCCCATTTGAATGGCCATCATGACACTTGCTCCAACAAATCCTCCTACAGCAGCCTGCCCTCGAAAAGCAGAGCGGAAAATGATCCCAAATGCAGCAGGAATTGCATCTATCTTCATCAAGATAATGGCTAAGCCTCCCACAATATAGAAAAGAGCCATTGCAGGAACTAAAACACTCGCTATTTTTCCAATACTTTTAATCCCACCGATAAGAGCAGCTCCCACAATCACCACTAACCCCATTCCTGACCAAATAGGGTCGATATTTAATAAATCTTGCAAAGCAAGAGCCACGGAATTCGATTGAACCATATTCCCTGTCCCCATCGCGGTAATCGCCCCAAAAATCGCAAAAATCACGGCAAGCCACTTCCATTTCATCCCTTTTTCGATGTAGTACATCGGGCCGCCACACATTTCCTTTGCTTCATCAGTCGTCCGGTACTTAATCGCTAGAATCGCCTCTCCATATTTTGTGGCCATTCCCAAAAGGGCTGCCCCCCACATCCACACGAGGGATCCCATCCCTCCAATAGCAATCGCCGTTGCAACACCTGTAATACTCCCAATCCCGATCGTCGCAGCAAGGGCTGTCATAAGGGCTTGGAAGTGGCTAATATCTCCCTGTGCTCTATCATCATGACGACTAAAAGCAAGCTTATGGGCATAGAAAAGGTATTGAAATTGGACTCCCCGTGTTCGAATCGTTAAATAAAGTCCTACGACAACAAGGAGGATAAGGAGGGGAGGTCCCCAGATGATATCATTGAGCCTGTCAATGATCGACTCTAAAACTGCCATAAACGGGCAGTATAACTACTTTTCCTTTTGTTTTCTACTGGATTATTAATAGGGTTATGCTACCATAGCTATAATGAATTTTCTTAAACCCTTACCAACACCTGACGACTTAACGAGCGCTTTTCCTCTTAGTAAAGAAGAGAAAAAAAGTGTTGCACTTTCTCGCCTGACAGCGGAGCACCTTTTAAGGGGAGAAGAAGATCGCCTTGCCATTTTTGCAGGTCCCTGCTCGATTCATAACCCTGAAATTGCCCTAGAATATGCCTCCTTCCTCAAACAACTCTCTCAAAAAGTAGAGGAACGGATTTTCCTTATCATGCGGGTTTTTTTAGAGAAACCGCGGACCCAATTTGGTTGGAAAGGATATCTTTATGATCCCTTTCTTGACGGGAGTGATGAAATCGAAAAAGGGCTCTACCATTCGCGTGAACTTCTCTTAAAACTTGTACAAATAGGGATCCCTATCGCAACAGAGTTTTTGGATCCCATTCTCCCCGCCTATACCCAAGACTTCATTACTTGGGGAATCGTTGGGGCGAGAACCTCATCCTCCCAAGTGCATCGTCAAATGGCTTCCCATCTCCCCATGCCCATTGGCTTCAAAAACGAAACCGATGGGACAATCGACAATGCCATCTGCGCCGCACTTGCTGCGCGTCATCCCCAAGCGTCAATTGCTATCGACGGGCAAGGGAAAATTTGCTCTATGAAAACCTCGGGAAACCCTTATACCCATGTGATCCTTCGCGGGGCGCAAAGCTCCCCTAATTATGATCACCTTTCCATTCATGAAACCATCCAAAAGCAGCGCCTCTATGGGCTAAACTCTCCCCTTCTTATCGACTGCGCCCATGGAAACTCTCAAAAAGATCCCCATAAGCAAAAGGAGGTTTTCATAAACATTCTAGAACAAATCCAAGAAGGAAATAACCTCCTTATGGGACTGATGCTTGAAAGTCACCTCCAAGGAGGGAATGCCCTGTCCCTCACCGACCCTTGCCTCGATTGGAAATCGACCGAACAACTCATCCTCTGGGCCTACCAATCCCTTCCCCAAGCTCATTCCACCCACCTTATGCACACACAGTAAAAAAACACCCTCTTATGAAACAATTTTTTTCGTTTAGCAAACACAATACCAATTTCCACCGCGAGTTGATTGCTGCTCTTTCTACTTTTGCAACAATGGCCTATGTGTTGGTGATCAACGCAAGTATTTTAAATGATGCAGGAATGGATTTTGGAGCTGTCATGGTGGCTACAATTATTGTCACTGTCATATCCTGTTTACTTATGGGACTGATTGCTCGTTACCCGATTGCCCTTGCTCCAGGGATGGGGGTCAGTGCATATATTGCCTATACGATCGTCCAGGCTCAAGGAAAGAGTTGGGAAGAGTGTTTAGCAGCCACTTGCCTTGTTGCTCTCCTCCTCCTTCTCCTCACCGCTTTAAAAATACGGCAAAAACTTCTCACAGAGATTCCTCTTGCCCTCAAACATGCCATCCCTGCAGGGATTGGAGTTTTTTTGATTTTTGTGGGACTTAAGCACTCAGGAATCATTATACAAAAACACGAAGGACTTATTCAATATGGGAATCTTTTTACCACGGATGCCCTTCTAACCTTTCTAGTCCTCGGTGCAATCTTAATCCTTGAACGGTTTCGTGTACAAAGCGCCTATATCATCATGATTCTTGTAAGTTGGGGGCTCAGCATCTTCTTTGGATATATTCCCTATAAAGGAGCCTTTGCCCTTCCCCCCTCCCTTGAACCCACTTTTTTGAAGCTTGACTTTTCCAATTTTTGGAGTTGGGACTTTTTTACGATTCTTTTCTCTATTTTTCTTGTGACTCTTCTCGACTCTACAGCCACTCTCACCACTTTGGTCAAACAAGCCAATCTTCTCAATGAGAAAGGCCATGTTTCTCGTATTCGGAAAGCTCTTATCCCCGATGCCATCGGAACTTTTATCGGCTCTCTCATTGGCTCTGCAGCCATTGCGGTTCATATGGAATCTGCTGCAGGGATTAAAGCGGGAGGAAAAACAGGATTTGTCCCTTTCTTTGTCGCCCTTTGCTTTTTAGGGTGTCTCTTCTTCTATCCTATTGTTGCGACCATTCCAAGCTTTGCTCCTAGTGCTGTCCTTATTGCTTTAGGTCTTTTAATGATCTATGAGCTTAAACTTATTAACTGGAAAGAGTGGAGCGACTTTGTCCCAGCTTTGGTGATTCTCTTGATTATGCCACTAACACTCAGCATCTATAATGGCTTTTCCTTTGGATTTATCATCTACGCTTTCTGCAAAATCGTCCGAGGTAGAAAAAATGAGATTCACCCCCTTATTGGAATTGTAGCCCTTTTATTCCTAGCTCATCGCCTTTTCGAGCTCTTTACTCGATTTCAATAAGTTCGGTCCAAAGCTGCCCTTTCCACTGCTTCATCACCGCCCCCTGCTCACTTCGAATCTCAGCTTTATAAGTCAAAAAACCGCCCTTTTCCTTAAACTCTGGATTCAAAAGCACATAGGTAAATATCCCCCGCTTCCGGTCAATGGGATGACAAATCTTGCCTGTCGTATAATCTTTGTAAATAAGATCCAGAACAAGGATGGGCTTTTCTTGAAGGGCCTCCTCTGGCAATCTCCACTCCATCATCAACTCTTGCCCTTTGAGAGGATCTTTTTGCCTGGGATCAGGACTTCCGACATAGGTGCTCGCCAAACTATCTCGATTAATAGCCCCACGCTTGACCGATAAATAATACTTTTCACATCCGCAAAAAAGAAGTACAAGAAGGAAACATTGACCTAAGACTCTCATACCTGTAAAATTTAACAATATGGGATACAATCATCAAGAAGAAAGTGTGAATGGAATTCTCTTTTCTGAAAATCGAAAAGAAATTCTTTTAATTAAACGGCGCGACGTCCCTGTCTGGGTTTTACCTGGAGGAGGGATTGACAAGGGAGAGCTCCCAGAAGAAGCAGCTGTCCGTGAAATGTATGAAGAGACAGGCTACAAAGTAAAAATTTTCAGGAAAGTCGCCGAGTATACTCCCCTGAATCGCCTTGCACGCTTCACCCATCTCTATGAATGTACTCTTGAGGGAGGAAACCCTACCCTCTCCCCTGAAACGCAAGGAGTTGCATTTTTTCCTCTCAATCGTTTGCCTCCCCTTCCCCCTCCCTATCCTGATTGGATTAGCGATAGCCTCCAAGATGCTTCCTCCCTTTTTCAAAAAAAGATCACGAGCGTGACCTATATAAACCTTTTTAAACATGCCCTTATCCACCCTATTTTAGTAGGACGTTTTCTTCTTGCCCGCATAGGGCTCCCTTTTAATGACAAATAACCATTTTTCCTTTATACTTTTTTCAAAATTCCAAGGAGGGAATGATGGAACTTATCAAGACTTATTTTAACCCCTTCCCAAAGACACCCCAGATTGCAGACGATAGCAACGAAAGCGTTATCCTGGGCTTTGGGGGGGTTGCGCTCATGGCAACAGCTGTCATTGGTTATCGATTCTTCAAAACTGATCCACAAACAATTGCGATACTCGGAGTATCAGGGATGGGATTATTCCTCTCTCATCTCACAGGAATGCGTGGCTATGCGTTCCTTGTAGGTGCAATGGGAGCTAGTGGCATCGCCTATCAAGTTATCGATACCATCAAAAATAATCGTTTACAAGTAGAGGTTAATGTCGATATCATACAGATTATCAAGGCTGCGAGCAAATTATCAAAGACATTCACTAGCTAATCATCTTTTTAGGATCGACGACTTTATCGAATTCTTCTGCAGAGAGATAGCCGAGTTCTAAGGTTGCCTCTTTCAGAGTCTTATTTTCTTGATGAGCTTTTTTGGCGATTTCTGCTGCTTTATCATACCCAATAACGGGGTTAAGGGCTGTGACAAGCATAAGAGAGCGGCGGAGATGAACATCGATCTGGCTAAGATTCGGTGTGATTCCCTTAAGGCACCGTTCATAGAAATTCTTTGTTCCATCCGCAAGAAGGGTCATCGACTGAAGAAGATTATAGATCATCACAGGGCGATAAACATTGAGCTCAAAGTTTCCTTGAGAGCCTGCTGTTCCAATGGCTACATCATTCCCCATCACTTGGATGCAGATTTGTGAGAGAGATTCACACTGGGTAGGATTCACTTTTCCCGGCATGATCGAAGATCCTGGTTCATTCGCAGGGATGATAATCTCCCCAATTCCTGAGCGGGGCCCTGAAGCCATCCAACGGATATCGTTGGTGATTTTCAGAAGGGATCCAGCAAGTTGACGGAGAGCCCCCGACATTTCAACCATCGCATCATCAGCTCCAATTGCTTCAAACTTATTGGGAGCCGTCTTAAAAGGATAGCCCGTCAGCTTAGAGATCACTTCCGCTACCCTTTCAGGAAACCCGTGTGGAGTATTCAGTCCCGTCCCCACAGCTGTTCCTCCAAGAGCAATTTCCGAAAGGTGGGGAAGAGCATTTTCAATCGCTTTGATCCCATACTCAACCATGGCGCCGTACCCGGAAAACTCTTGTCCTAAAGTCAGAGGAACCGCATCCATCAGGTGGGTCCGCCCAATTTTGACGATCTCCTTAAACTCCTGCGCCTTTTCTTTAAGTCCCTCTAAAAAGAGATGAAGGCTGGGAAGGAGCTCCTTATGCACTTTAATGACAGCTGCAATATGGGCAGCCGTTGGAAAGGTATCGTTTGAAGATTGAGACTTATTGACATCATCATTCGGATGGACCGGCTCCTTAGAGCCCATCACCCCTCCGGCCTTTTTGATCGCGTAATTACTAATCACCTCATTGACATTCATATTTGTCTGCGTACCAGACCCTGTCTGCCAAACCACTAAGGGAAAATGATCATCAAGACCGCCCGAAAGGATCTTATCAGCCGCCTCTTTGATCATCTCACACTTTGCTTTAGAAAGAAGTCCCAACTCTAGATTCACAATCGCTGACGCTTTTTTAACAATCGTCTGACCATAAATCACTTCCATAGGAATCTTCTCCCCTCCGACAGGAAAGTTCTGTCGAGAACGCTCCGTCTGCGCTCCCCAGTATTTGTCCTCTGGAACCTCTATAAATCCAAGCGAATCTTTCTCTTTTCTCATACCCCCACCTATATCCTTTCAGAGGAAAAGAGACAATCAATGTATAAAATTTTTCTTTCATAATATCTCCCACCTACCGCATACTTCGTTCCTTTACAAACCCAAAAGTTTTATGCGCCAGATTCTTATCCTTCTCCTCACCCTTTTTTCCTCTGCAACTCTTTTAGCTTCCTCAGAGTCCCCTTTTTTAGGATCGCGAGAAGGAGACCCTGCAAGTTTTGTCCAAAATGTCAGTGTCATCCACGGAGACTATTCAGAATTAGAAGTTGACCTTGATGTTTCTGGACCCGATCCCCTCCTCCTTTCAAGGTTCTATACGAGTCAGGACACCTTAGATGTTGCAACCTTTGGAGGTTGGCGCTTTCAACCTCAAACCTTTTTCCTTATCCGCTCAAACCCCAAAAAGAACTACCAAACGCCTCAAGGACTCTTCGAAAGTGTAGAGATCTTTATTGGAACATCTGACGGAACCCTTCTCAAATTTTCTGGCTTTCAAAACTGGAATAGCAAAGAGCTTCAATCAGAATTTCGAATCGATCTTGAAAGAGATGAAAGTGGGATCTGCAATATAGCAAGAAGGGCCCCTTCCTCTTGGACCCATCCCAAAAACCACCTCCTCTATTATCACCCTAAAAGTCAATCTTTTGAGCTACAATTAAGCTCAGGTGGCAAAAGAATTTACACACAACGTCAAAATACCCATCAATTCCATCTAAAAGAAGAGATCCTCCCCACTGGAAATCGGATCTCTTATGCATACGATAAAGAAGATCGCCTTAAGCAGATCATCATGACAAATAGCGGAGGAAATAAAACCCTCAGCTGGATCACATTTGACTATGGCTCTTCTATTTTAGCAGCAGCAAGCGATGGCACCTTTGCAGAATATCACATCGAAAAAGACCTCTCTGGAACCTCCCTTCTCACCGAAGTGAAGAAAATCTCCTCCTCATCTACCTATCGCTATCAAATCGAAGGAAAAAGAGCTCTTCTCGTCCATAAAGAGTCTCCGAGCGGACGCTATACAGAGATTCAATATGAAAGCGCCCCCCCTTATCGAGCCCAAACCCTTTCCGTTCCAACCTCTAGCGGAAAGACTGCTACCCATTTTCTCTATGAAGAAGGAGTGACACAAGTTCAAGCTCCCCTTGGACGGAAAACTCTCTATACCTATAGCCAAGAAAATCGCCTCACCTCCATTCAAGACCTCCTAAATGACACTCCCTATCGGACCCTTAAAAAAGTATGGGGAGAAGAAAAAGATCAAGGAAATCTCATCGCTGAGTCCCTTGAAGACCCCTTAGAAGAGACCCTTTACTCCAAAACCTTTTCCTATGACTTTGCTGGAAATATTCTTGAAGAAACAGAGTATGGCAACCTAACCGGAGAAAATAACGAGGAAGAACATTACACCAAAAAATTCACCTATAAACACACTCCAGATGAAGACATTATTTCTGAAACACATAAAAAAGGAAACAAAACCCTCACCGCTTACATTCGAGGAACTTCGATCCCTAAAAGAAGAGAAATCTACGAAAACAAACAAGTCAAAAGACGAACCCTTTACGACTATAATGAAGAAGGGGTCCTCATCCGTATCACCTTAGATAATGGAAATCCTCATAATGATCTCCCCCAAAAATGGATCACCGTCATCACTCCCAAAAAAGACCTTCCCAACCTAGGTGCTCCAGAGATCATTGAAGAAAGATCCTACGATCCCCAGACAAAAAGTGAAAACCTCCTTCAAAAAACCATCAATCACTTTGACTCTCGTGGTTTTGTGATCAAACAAGAGGTTTTCGATAGCAGCGGAGATCCTATCTATACCATCGAAAAAGACTATGACAATAGAGGAAACCTCACTACCTACAAAGACCCCTTAGGAAATCAAACAACCTATACCTACGACCTCAATGGGAACCTTACGCAACAAAAAAACCAAGAACTCATAGTCGACTACGATTATGACATCCAAAACAATCTCCTCTCTATCGCCTATTCTGAAAAAACCCTTTCCCCACAAAAAACCACATTTTCCTACAACGAAATCAATCAACCCATCCTAGAAATTGACCCCCTAGGTCAAGAGACCCATTACTCTTATGACCCCTTTGGGCGTCTCATTCAGAAAACCATCTCCGATAATGTGTGGAGCTACACCTACGACCTTTTTAATCATCAAATCGAAGTAACCGATCCTTCAAACAATACCACAACGATTCAATATAACGTTCGAGGAAAACCCACCCATATTAGATGTGGAAGAAAGGAAGAATCTTTCCTCTATAACTTAGAAGGAACCCTGATACGTCATCTCACTCCCCAAGGGATCACAAAAACCTTTGAATATGACTATTTAGAGCGTCCACTCGTCGTCAAATATTACGAACGAGAACCACTCTTCCAAAGTAAGATAAACGAACCCATCCAACCCTACAAAGCAGATCTCTACTCTTATAACGCCTTCCAGCTCCTTTCAGAAAGAACCTCTAACGGAACTATTGAATACGTCTACAACAGTAAAGGGGAGCTCATTCAATCCCTTTTTGCACAAGAGAGTTCCCGTATCTATTGGTTAAAAGGAGTCATGAGGGTTGAAAACGGGGAAATCACCGATTTTGCCTATGATGCAAAGGGACGTCTCATAGAAACAAAAAAATGGAAAGACAAAACCCATTGGACCCTCTATGCTCAAAAATATGACCGTTTAGGACGGACTACTGAAGAAAGAATAGAAAATGAACACGGAAAACTCCTATACAAAAAAAAGTGGACCTATACCCCTTCTGGAGAGCTCTCATCTGAAATCGGGTTTCCAAATAACCAAGAGACAGTTTTAACCGAGTACTCATATGACTCTTTTAGGCGAGTTTCCCAAATAAAAAAAGGAAAAAGCACCTGGGATATCACCTATGAAGAAGATCAAGGGCTCCTTAAAAAGAAAATCAAAGATCCTCTGGGCCACATCATAGAAGAATCCTATAATAGCGGAGGGCTCTTATTATCCCACACGCAAAAAGACTCTACCAATTCTCCCCTTCTCAAGAAAGAATTCACCTACAACCCCTCAAATGATCTTGCACAAGAAAAAAGCTCCGACTTTGCCATCTCCTATACCCATACCTCCAATCCTGTATGCAAATGGATCACTCTAACACGCACCTCCCCTCCCTCTTTTTGGGACTACTTCTCTTCCGATAAACAAGAAGCCGTCCGCTATGCCTTCACCTACGATTCCTCCGGACAGCTCGAGAGCCGCACCACTTTTCCCTCTACAGCAACTGTCGATTATGGCTACACCCTTAGAGGAACCTTAGATTGGATTTCTTATAAACAAACACCAAAAGAAGGACTCCAAGAGTATCATTTTGTATCCGATAAACATGGAAACATCACTAAAGCGTCCCTACAAAATCTCTTCCTTAAACAAGAAGAGATCTTCACCCTAGAAAAAACCTACAATACCCACCATCAAATTCTCACCGAAGAGATCCAAGACAACTGGGGCTCCTATCCCCTTTCCTTTACCTACGATGGAGAAGGCTACCTAACCAAAATTCTCCTCCCCGATCACTCCTCGATCGACTATATCTATGAAGGACCCTTCGTCTCAAAAATCAAACGCCTTTCTAAAGATAACAAAGAGATCTATACCTATGAAGTAACAGAGAGAGATCTTATGGGGAATGTCTTAGAAGAACGTCTCCCCAACAATCTAGGGACAAGAAAGAACACCTATAATTCCCAAGGGAAAAAAATAGAAACCACCTCCGATTTCTTCTCAGATCAAGCCACCTTTGATCTCATCGGTAACCTGACCCAAAAAACCACCCGGCAAGGAAAAGAAGAAACCCAAACACAATTCACTTACGATCCCCTCTCCCAGCTCATCTCAGCAAATGATCACTCCTACCAGTATGATTCCCTCCAAAATCTCATCCTTAAAGATAACGCCCCCCACACTATCACTCCCTACAATCAAGTGGTGAAAGGAGACGATTTCAACTGCACATACGACCTATCTGGAAATCTCATATCCTTTTCCGATCCGCTAGAAACATGCGCCTTTCGATTTGATACGATGGGACGGCTGACCTTTGCTCAAACCTCCCAAGGGAAAACCATCGACTATACCTATGACCCTGATAGTAGACGCCTCAGCAAAGTCACCCATGATGAAACCATAGAACGCTACTTTTATTTAAACCAGTATGAACTAGGCGCTCTAGATGAAGAAGGAAACATCAAAGCCCTACGGATCCCCCTCAACCCCAACTCCCTAGATCATACCCCCATTTTAACCATCGAGCTGGAAGGAGAGGCTTATCTCCCCTTTGCAGACCTTCAAAGAAACATCTGCTCCCTTATCAGCCTCCAAGAGAAAACCCTTGTCGAGAATTATCACTTCTCCCCCTTCGGTGCAGAAGAAACCCCCACCCCAAAAAACCCATGGAGATTCCAAGGGAAAAGACACGACCCTGAAACAGGACTCATTTACTACGGAGCCCGTTATTACAGCCCCAAACTCTGCAAATGGATCAGCCCAGATCCCCTAGGTTCTCACGATTCGCTCAACCTCTACCTCTTCTCCCATAACAACCCCCTCAGATACTATGACCCCTGGGGACTCGCTGTTTCTAAAGGTTGTGAGTGCATTTACCACGGCCACCCAGGATACTACAATAGACCCGCAGAGTGCATTTGCATCTGCGACAGGGGATGGATCAGAACAAAAATGTCAGAGACGTTTCAATCGGTCACAGATTTTGCAAACGACACCTGGACAGATTTTACAACCAACACTTGGAATGATCCCCACTTCCAAGGAGGGCTTCAAGCCTTTGGAGGACTAACAGAAGCTATCATTGGCGGAGCTATGACCTTCGGAAGTGGAGGGCTCGCCATCCCCGTTGGAGGGTTGATCATGGCTCATGGCCTCGACCAGTTCTTTACAGGTCTAAACGCCGCATTTTCCGGCCATCCCAATCACACCGTAACCACTGAGCTTTTAGAAAAAGCAGGGATGCCTCCCCAATTTGCAACCATGGTCGACACCACCCTCAGCATAGCCGGCAGCATGGGAGGCCTCGCAGCAATACGCGCACACCAACTCGCCACCTTCCCCACTTTCTATCTCCCTAACCAAACGTTGACAGGAAAATATACGAACTTTAACCCTAGTCTTTCTCAACTAAGCAGTAGCTCATCGAGAAATCGTTTAGTCCCTTCTTCACAGGCTACAGGGTCTCATTCAGTATTTAGAAGAGATCTTTTTTCTGGAAAAATCACCCATTATGAAACCTTTAGACCACAAACAAATCTATACGATCCTAAACCTTGGGAAAGTGTATTGAGGTTGGATAATTCTGGAAAAACAGGGGTTAGTCACTTTAATAAAGTTTTAGATCGGTGGGTTTATGAACCTCATATGCATGACCCAAATGCTTTAGGGGGTATAAGACCTGCAGAATTCTGGGAAATTCCTAAATAAGAGTAATTGATATGAAAAATGAAGAGCTGACTTGGTTAATTCAATGGTATTACAAGCAATGTGATGGAGATTGGGAACATTGTTATAGTATTAAACTCGAAACAATTGATAATCCAGGATGGTCTCTAAAGATACCGATACTCGAAACAACATTAGCCGAAAAATCTTTTCAAAAAATAAGCATTGATCGTACAGAACATGACTGGCTAAGATGTTTTATTGAAAACGGTTATTTTCAAGCCGCTGGAGGACCGTTCAATCTCTCAGAGATATTAGGTGTTTTTAAAAATTGGGCTGAATCAGATTGATATACACCCAGAATGATCCCCATTTCCAAGGAGGGCTCCAAGCCTTTGGAGGACTAACAGAAGCCATCATTGGC
>Ga0075163_10001342_pt1 | contig 32993 bp, 24 predicted proteins | sample JI1023141ADNA_FD_71478 | JGI IMG/M metagenome (GOLD analysis project Ga0075163, IMG submission 71478) | Wastewater effluent complex algal communities from Wisconsin, to seasonally profile nutrient transformation and Carbon sequestration -... | ecosystem: Engineered > WWTP > Effluent > Algae...
CATAACGCCAGCGACGACTTCGTGGTGACCGTGCTCATCGTGTGCGCCGGTGCCTTCCCCTCCGGTCGGTTTGCTATGTCCAACCGCTCGACCCGGTCGCTTACTATTTCCTCCGTGCTTCGGTGGTGTACTTAGAGTACGGCAGCATCTGCTCGGGACTCGCGTGGAGAGGGTTACAATCGTGACGCACTCCAGCGGCCGTCCATACAACGGTGGGCGGCGCAAGCCTGGCAAATGCACGATCAGAGGGCACAGGGGGCATGCTCTCTGATAGCGGCTCATGCGCGGCGCGCGGTGCCTCGGGCTCTGCGGCGGTACGTGCCGCAGGTCAGAGCCGAGGGGGGGTGCCCGGCCCGTAGACCCTATCAGCTGAGACGGAGCGACGCGCACTGAGCGTTCCCGCGTGTTCGATTTGCAACAGGAACCACTTCCGTCTACGAGTTTTAAGCAGTTTCCCTTGTGGGCTCGCCCAGTCCAACGGTAGTTTGGCGGCTGCCGGTAACTTGTGCCCACTGCTGTCGGAGCATCGATCCATGTCAGACGAGAGCCTGACTCTGACCCCAGCCGAACCCGAAATGCACTTCGTCAAGAACTCTGTGTGCTTGCGCACTGGGATGAACGGTCAGCCTGCCGTACGGGAGGGTCGTCAGTGGTTCATCCGTCGCGAGGACATCTCTAATCTGATGCGACCGCAGAGCCACCGCGCGGACGGTCACAGTGTGGAGGGGGCGCAGTGACGAGTTCACCGACTTTACAAGACCGCGTGGCGTTCTACGGTGCCGCTGCACTCGGTCTTCGCGCGCTAGACGCACGGGAGCGTACCGCTCGCCGCTTCGGCAGTGACGCGCAGGCGCGCTGGGCGCAGTTCGCAGGTGCCTTGAAGGATGGCGATCGTCTAGACATACTGCTGCGCGACGCAGCCGGCACCTGGGGTGCGGCATTTTCTCCGTCGGAATGTTTCGGGTTCTGGGGCCTGGCCGACGATGAACCTTTCGGGCCGGATTGGGGCGGCATCGACGACCATGCCGCAACGCGTCTGTTCTCTGAACCCACTGGGCAGGTCACGCTGGACATGGTCGCTGCCGCCCTTGGTGTCCAGACGGGGGAGGTTCCAGTCCCGCCGCTGACGCCGGCTACCAAGCTCGTCGTCGCAGGTGGTGCAGCGCTGGTCGCCGTCACCCAGGCGTTCGCAAAGGACGCCGCGCTGTCATGGACCGATCAAGTCGTCGCTATCGCGGATCATTCAGCGTTCCGACAGCTTGCCGGCCTTGCGGCTGTCCTGCTGGGCGCGCGCGGACGCACGATCCTGGTCCCCCCCACCGTCGACGCGACGACGGCGCTGCGTTCTGCCGGATTCGCGCACATCGACGCGGCCATCGTCTCGCCCGATGCAGAGCCCGAGGCGGCCGCCTTCGCACGCAGCGTGGGGGGCAAGTAGCGTGGCTCTCCCTCCCGGGCGCATCCACCGAGGCCGTGGGACGCACTACCCGTGGGAGCGGCAGGCGCTCGACCTGATCTATGCCAGCACGTCTCTTTCGGACACCGATCCGCATCAGGCCTGGGAGCTTCACGAACTGTACGCCCCCGCATCGGGTCGACTGTACGAAGTGGACCTACTCTTTCTGTCTCGCCAGGGGCTGTTCTTGGTCGAGATTAAGAGCCACCCCGGTGTCCTCACGGGCGACATCGTGGACTGGACCTTCACGGATGAGGGACGTCGCCGCACCATCGAGTGTCCGTACCCCGGTGCCAACCTTAAGGCCAAGGTGCTCGCCGATCTGATCGGACGGCAGATTGGACCCGAGCGTCCGTATGTCCATGCGGCGGTCTTTCTGTCGCATGTCACCGACGTTCGTCTGGATGGGGGCCGGCCGCCTTGGCTGCTACTTCCCAGCGATGTAGGCGCCAAGCTCGTCAATGGGTTTGACGGCCGCGATGCCCATCGGGTCGTCAACCGGCCCATGATGAAGCAGCTTCTTCAGGCGGCCTATCGCATCGGCCTGCGCCCAAGCACAACGACGCGCGTGGTCGGGGGCTACCAACTGGGTGAGCTGATCGACGACGGCGAAGGTTATCAAGAGCATCTGGCCAAGAACGCTGCCGTCGATCGCGATCAGGCCCGTGTCCGCAGCTACCTTGTACCAGCGGCCACGTCTGCCGAAAGACGCGGGCAGCTTCATCGCGCTGCCCGCCGGGAAGCACAGACACTGGCTCAGATCGGGCAGCACCCCGGCATTCTGGCGTATCGGTCCTTCGTCGATGATGGGCCACTGGGCCCCGCAGTGCTGTTTGAGGCATTCGAAGACTCGCTGCCGCTACATGCATTCCTACGCCAAGAGCCCAACCTGACCTTCGACGAGCGGCTTGGTCTGCTGCAGCAGATTGTCGAGGCGGTCGCGCACTGCCACCGCGCGGGGGTCCTGCACCGCAACCTCTCGCCCGCCTCTGTGCTGGTTCGGCGCAGCACGGACGGGCGTATCCAGGTGCGGCTCCATCGCTTCCAGACGGCTGCCTGGATTGAGCACAGCAGCGTCGCAACAAGCCACTTTCACGAGCTGTCGCATGCGCTCGACCGGCTGTACCAAGCGCCGGAAGTCTTGGCCGATCCCGAAAAGGCAACCTACGAAAGCGATGTCTTTTCCGTCGGCTGCTTAGCCTGGCTGGCGCTTACGGGGCAGCCTCCCGCCGCGACGCTGGCCGAGCGCGAGCAGCGCATCAAGGGAGTCAAGGACGGCGAAGGCGGTCTACGTCCGTCGGCCGTCCGTGCTGACCTGGCGGCCCTGGACGATCCTATCGCATTCGCAACCCAGCCCAACCTTCACGCCCGCGCCGATGACGTCTCCGTGTGGTTCAACGGCTTCGTTCTCGAAGCCCTTACGCGGCCGACAGTAGATATCAGTGCCGGTGCTGATCCTCGTGAAGCTCAGAAGGGAGACACGCTCCAAGGCGGCTTGCGCATTGAGCGCCGCTTGGGGTCGGGCGGAACCGCGCTGGTATTCCACGTCCGGCGCGAGGGACGCGACTATGCCCTGAAGGTTCCGCACGACGCGGGCTGTGGCGAGCGCCTCCTTGCCGAGGCGAAGACGCTTCGAGATCTGCGTCACGAGCACATCGTCGCGCTGCGCGAAGTTCTGACGCTGGGAGGCATGCCCTGTCTACTGCTCGAGTACGCCGGCGAGCGGAGCCTGGGTGATGTACTGCGCGAGCAAGGGACACTGCCGCTAGAGCTTGCGCGTCGCTACGGGGATGACCTGCTGTCCGCCGTCCAGTACATGGAAGAGGTTGGCGTCACCCACCGCGACATCAAGCCCACTAACGTCGGCTTCACCAGCCAGTCGAAGAAGCAAAGCCACCTGCTCCTCCTCGATTTTTCGCTTTCAGCGGCAGACGCGACCGCCATCAGCGCAGGGACGGCCGAGTGGCGCGATCCATGGCTGTATCTGCGCGGTGCATGGGATGTGGATGCCGATCGCTACGCCGCTGCCGCCGTGCTGTACCACGCGCTGACCGGGGCTCGGCCGGCGCTACCACAGGGCGATGCGACGGCCGACGTGGTCGTGGAGGCCGAGCGATTCGATTCGGCGGTCCGTGACCGGTTGACTGCGTTTTTCCGCCGCGCCTTCGCGCGTGAATTCAAGACCCGGTTCGCCAGCGCAGAGGCGATGCGCCAGGCGTGGGCGCACACCCTGTCGGTCGAAGCCGAGGTCAACGATGGGGCATCCGCCGTGGCCATCGACCAGGTGCGTCCCGAGACGCCGGTGGATGCGCTGCCGCTCTCTGCGCGCGCCCGTAACGCGCTCGATCGCGCTGGAGTGTCGACGGTGGCTGAGCTATTGCTGTTGCCCCGCAATCAGCTATCTGTCGTTCGCGGCGTCGGCACGCAGGTCGCGCGGGAGATCGTCGCGCTGGCCGACCAGCTACATGCTCGCTTCGCGCTGGAAAACCGCCCCGTACTGGTGCCAGGGTTTGCGCGTCCGCGTCTGCTTCTCGAAGACGCTGAGGCTGCTCTGGACGCCAAAGCGGTGGACCGACTGGTCGCAGCGGGACTCAAGACCACGGTCGATGCGGCGCTAGCGCCGGCGGCACGTATTGAAAAGCTTCTTGGGCAGCGTCGTGCCGATGCGCTGCGGCAGCGGCTGGTTGCCATGGCGGCAGCCGAACCTTCGCCAGGATCGCTGGGTGAATGGGCTCGCGAGTTAATCGGCCGCGCCAGCGCCAGCGAAGCAAACCGGCGACTGCGCGTGCTGGTCGGGCTCGACCCGCAGCCCGATGAACGCCCCGACACCGGTCTACCCGCCACTCGCTCAGCATCCGAGGTCGCGGCGGCTTTCGGCATCGACCCGGCGCAGATTTACGCCAGCCTGCAGTTTCTGCGCAACAAACGGTGGGTCAGCAACGAGGCAGCCGCTTCGTTGCGCGAAGCCGTGTCCGCCCTGCTGGACGCGGTAGTACCGGCGACGCCCTTTGGGGATCTGGCGCACGCGCTGGCCAAGTCGCGCACAGATGGCACACCCAGCGACGAAGATGCACGCACCGCCGCGGCGCTTTTGCGCGTGGCGTTGGAACTGCGGCCCAACCCGCCGGGCACCTGGCGTCGCCTCGGCAACACGCCGTGGATCGCGCGCGATCCCGAGGTGCTGGATGCACTGGCGGCGCTGGCCGAGACGGCCGACCGCTTGGCCGCCACCGAGCCGCTTCCTTCATCAGAGGTGGTTCGTGCAGCGCTGGCCGACGTCAGCGCAGGAACCCCGCTTGCCACCTTGCCCGCTGACCAACGACTGACCCTGGCAGCGCGGGCCAGCCAACAGGCGGCAGCATCGGCCCGGCTAGAACTGTATCCGCGAGGCATGGATGCGGCGCGGGCCCTGAAGCTAAGCCTGGCGGCGCTGTCGGGCCTGGGACTGTCGCCCGACGTCGTCCGCAAGCGCATCGCCACGCGGTATCCCGAAGCCGCGCCACTGCCCGACCGACCGGCGCTGGATGCGCTGCTGGCGCCGCACGGGCTGCTGTTCATGCCCGACGTGAACGGTGGCGAGTACGCTCGACCCGGACAGCATGCGACTACGTCGATGACGGTCGCGCAGCCGTCTCGCAAGCCCACAGCGCCTGGCCTGCCGCAGCGGCGCAGCCCGGATGCGCAGGTCGCTGCCGCGTTCCAAGACCAGCTCGATCGCGGCGTGGCAGCAGGGCGTTTCCGCGTGGTGCAAGTGCGGGCGGACGTTGCAAGCCTGGCCACCGACGCGCTGGCGCTGGCGCTAAACACGAAGGCGGTGTCGCTGGATCGCACGTTGACGACTGCGATCCGTCGTCAGGCAGAAGAGCTGGGCGTGCAGTGGGCCAACGTCGAAGCGGCTGACCGCGCCGGTCAGGGAGGCCCCGACTGGCCACTACTCCTCGACCTAGTGCGCCAGGCAACGGACCACGTCGTTTTTGATCTGTTGAAGCGACGCGAACCGACGCTGCTTTTGGCGTGGCCGGGTGCGCTGGCACGCTATGGTCTGGCCAGCGCGCTCTTGCGCATTGTCGACGGTGCTGAACGAGGGGACGCCCCCGCAGTCCTGCTGGTGGTGCCATCGCACGCCGATGGAGCGGCCCCCTCGATCAACGGACGACTGCCTGTTCCTGCGCCGCTGCCGAGTCAGCGGCTGATGATGCCGGATGCGTGGCTGGCGAACGCGCACAAAGCAGCCGAGACGCCCTAAACCCAAAGATGAGACGTCGATGAGCACTGCGACTTTGCCGAAACTGCTCCAGCCCGCGCTCAAGGCGCTTGAGAAGGACCTGCTTGCCCGCGTCAAGACCGAGCACGTTGAGGCCGGTCTGCGCGCGGCATGGACCAACGAGCAGAAGTCCGGGCAGACCGGACTGGGGTTCGAGCCGTGGCGTCGCGAGCGCGTGACGCAGCTTGCGGTGGCATGGATTCTGTCCGTGGTCTTTGTGCGCACGCTGGAAGATCGCGGCTACATCGACCCGCGCGTGGCGGGCGCGACCCAGGATGCGCTGCGCGCCGCCGAAGACCGCGAGGCGTTGTTCCTGCAGATCGCGCCGTTTTTGGGTCCGCGTGAATACCTGCTGTCCGTATTTCGCGAGCTGTCCAAATTGCCCGGCGCGCGTGATGTCTTCGATACGCGCCACAACCCGGTCTGGGTGCTGTCGCCGTCCAGCGAAGGGGCCAAGGCGCTGCTCGAATTCTTCCGCAAATCGGACGGCAGCGGTGCGCCCGCGCTGGTCTTTGCAGATGCAGACACGCGCTTTCTGGGCGACCTGTACCAGGATCTGTCGGAAGCCGTGCGCAAGCGGTACGCGCTGCTGCAAACGCCAGAGTTTGTCGAAGAGTTCATTCTGGCCCAGACGCTGGACCCGGCTATCGAAGAGTTCGGTCTGGACGAGGTCCGCCTGATCGATCCGACGTGCGGATCGGGACACTTCTTGCTGGGCGCGTTCCGCCGGTTGCTCGACCGCTGGCAGGCGCAGGCCCCAGCCGAACACATCGCCGATCTGGCGCGCCGCGCACTCGATCAAGTCTATGGCGTCGACATCAATCCCTACGCGGTGGCCATCGCACGCTTTCGGCTGGTGCTGGCCGTGCTGGACGCGGTCGGCATCAAGCGTCTGGAACGCGCGCCCGACATTCACCCCCACGTCGTCATCGCCGACAGCCTGCTGCACCGGTTCGGGGCAAAGGCGAACACGCAGATTCGCTTCTCCGAGCAGGTCTCGATGGACGACATTGCGTGGGGAGACCAGCTTTTCCGGCTGGAGAACCGCGGCGAAGTCGAAGCGGTCCTGACCAAGCGCTACCACGCCGTCGTCGGCAACCCGCCATACATCACGGAAAAGGACGCATCCAAGCGCAAGAAGTACCGCGAGATGTATGAGAGTGCGGCCGGCAAGTACGCGCTCGCGGCGCCCTTCACCGAGAGATTCTTCGACCTCGGGGTCGAGGGCGGTTTCGTCGGCATGATCAACAGCAACGCATGGACGAAACGCGAGTTCGGTAAGGTCTTGACGGAAAAGGTACTTCCGCGCCTCGACTTGCAGAAAACTATCGATACGTCCGGTTGCTATCTCCCCGGCCATGGCACTCCGACGCTTCTACTTTTCGGACAGAACCGGAAGCCGAGTGGCGGCGACTTAGTGTCGGTACTGGGCAAGCGTGGAGAGCGTGAAGTACCAAGCCATCCAGCGCACGCCCCAGTGTGGAAGCAGATCGTAGGGCATCACAACAACGTAGGTTTCGATGGCGATTGTGTCTCGGTCGAGCGTATTGGGCGACAGGAGATCAGTCGACACCCGTGGGTGATGGCTGGTGGTGGCGCGCGCGCCGTGCTCAAACGCATGGAACGATCTCCAGCGATTGCGCTGAGTCACATCGTGGATGGCGTTGGGTTTGCGTCATTTCCTGCTACTGACGATGCTTTCGTCATGCCCGAACACGTAGTCCGCAAGCTGGGTGTGCCAAGCGCTTTTGTTCGGAGCTACGTAGCCGGAGACGCGGTGCGCGATTGGGCATTGCAATGCACAGAAACGGCAATCGCGCCTTACGGAAGAGAGCATTCCCTCATCGGGCTTAGCGAGCTGGGGCTTACGGCGAGGCACTTTTGGATGGTTCGTGCATCGATCCTGAGCACCAAGGGCTTCGGCGGTAAAACGAGAGGAGACGGCGGCGAGCCTTACTGGGCATGGTATCGCTGGATTGCAGAGCGCTACCGGCGGCCGTCGCGCGTGTCATTCCCCCATGTCGCCACGCACAATCACTTCGTGCTGGACCGTGGCGGGCACGTGTTCAACCAACACGCTCCCGTTGTACTCCTCAATGGCGAATGTGGCGAATCGATTCACGTCGCATTGCTCGGGTATTTGAATTCATCCACTGTTGGCTTCTGGTGCCGCTTGGTGATGTTCCCGAAGGGGGGAGATCAAGTGGGCGACGGCGCTCGATTGTCGGTGACGCAGTGGAATCGACACCTCGAATACGCCGGCAACCTTCTCCAGCAGCTCCCCGTCCCGAAGCTCGATGACCTGCGTGACAAGCTGCTCGACTTGGTCATCGCAGCGGAAGAGACGGTGCAGGGCATGGCGGCGCAGGCAGCGGGCAAGATCGTTGCGGCCACGCTGGCGGCCACACCCACGCTGGCGGCGCTGCGCGAGGCCCGCACGCGAAGCCTGGCCGAACGCGCGCGGCTGCACGCCATCCTGGTTTCGCTGCAAGAGGAGATGGACTGGCGCGTGTACGGTCTGTTCGGCCTGCCGACGATCGAGGCCCCCTCTGTCGATGTGGTGCGGGTCCCCGTCGAACCGAACCATCGCCCGTTTGAAGTGCGCCTGGCCCGCGACGTGGCGACCGACATCTCGGCGTCCGAGTGGTTCCGCGTCCACAAGCGCGCAGCCCCGAAAGATGTCGGCGGGCCACTGGCCGACCTGTACCGCCAGCGCCTGCGCATCCTGGACGATCCCGAGCATGGCAAGCAGCTTCGCTTGCTAGAGACGCCCGAGACCAAGAGGCGCTGGTCGCCTCCCGATGACGCCAAGGCCTTCACCGATGCGGTGCGCGCCTGGCTGCTCGACCGCATCGAAACCGCCTTCCGCGACCAAGCCACGCCCGAGCTTCGCACAGCGCGTCAGCTCACCCTGGAACTCGGTCGCGATCCGGCGGTGCAGGCCGCGCACGAGCTGCTCACCGAGGCGAGCGGCCTTGACCTTGTTCGCCTGATCTCGGATCTGGTCGACAGCGAAGGCGTGCCGTTTCTGGCCGGATACCGCTACGCCGAGACCGGTATGGAAAAGCGCGCAAGCTGGGAAGAGACCTGGCGACTGCAGCGCCTGGAAGATGCCGGAACGCTAGAGCCAGAGCTGAAGCGCCTGGGCATCAAAGCCATCCCGGTGCCCGACAAGTACGGACCCAAGGACTTCCTGCGCCACTTCTGGGGCCTGCGCGGCAAGCTCGATGTGCCCAAAGAGCGCTTCATCACCGTCCCGAGCGGCAACACCGATGAAGACAGCACTCCGCTGGTCGGTTGGGCAGGCTGGGATCACCTGCTGGTCGCGCAGGCGCTGTCGGGCCTGTATCAGCGCCGCAAAGCGGAAGACGGCTGGGCTAAGGATCGGCTGGTGCCGCTGCTGGCCGGCATCGATGAGCGCGTGCCCTGGCTGCTGCAATGGCATAACGAGCCGTCGGCGGCCTTTGGTGGAATGAAGCTGGGCGAGTTCTTCCGTGACTTCGTCGCTGGTGAAGCGCACAGCCTGGGCGTCGCCGTGGGCGACCTGCACGCCTGGACGCCCCCCACCGCGCCCAAGCGCACCGCCATCGACCCAGCCGATGTGCTGGCTGCGCTGAAAAACTGGAAACCAGAAGTCGAAGACGACGAGGCCGAAGACGACGAAGCCGAGCCCCCCGAGGGGCCGACCGAAGCGGATCTCGCCACCGATCTGGGCATCACCAAGCCCCTCATCAAAAAGGCACTCAAGAAGCTTGAGGCCGATGGCTTCGTGGAAAAGCTGAGCGGGCGACCTGCGCGGTACGTGACCACTGGAGACGCAGCATGACGACACGCATCCACGACCTTCTCGACCTGCCGCAGTCGGTTCGGAAGGGCGACTTCGTGCAGGATCTGACGGGGGGCATTGCGCAACCCGAGCGGACGGTGCACGACTATGCGATCACGCCGAAGATCACGCAGACCTTCGAGCATGCACTGTCAATCATCGGAAGCGCGCTGCGCGACGGGCGGAGCCAAGCTGCGTATCTGCATGGGTCATTCGGCGCTGGCAAGAGCCACTTCATGGCGCTGCTGGACCTGATGCTGGCCGACCACCCGGCCCCATGGCGGCGTCCCGAGCTGCACGCACTGCGCGGGAAGAATCCATGGATTGGGCGGAGAAAGCTGCTTCAGCTTCCGATTCACATGCTCGGCGCGCAGGACATGGAATCCAAGGTCCTGGGTTCGTACGCTGCGTGGGTCGCCAAGCAACATCCCGAGGCAACCACGCCGGCAGTCTACGCCGACCAGGGGCTGTTCGAGGACGCGCGGCGGCTGCGCGCGACACTGGGGGACGATGCCTTTTTCACCAAGCTAAACGGCGGGGTTCAGCAGGCGGCCAGTGGCTGGGGCAAGCTGGCCGAGGCGCGCAAGTGGGACGCCCCGACGTTTGATGCGGCGGTCGCTGCCGCTTATATCGGTGAAAGCGACCGCGACGCGCAGAGCCCGCGGGCCAAGCTGTTCAGCGATCTGGTGCGGACGTTCTTCACATCCTGGACGGCGCAGCAGGGACGCTTCGTCGACCTGGACACTGGACTTGGCGTCATTAGTCGGCATGCCAAGTCGATTGGCTTCGACGCCATCGTGCTGTACCTCGACGAGCTGGTGCTGTGGTTGGCGGGCAACTCCAGCGACCTGCCGTTCGTCGGGCGCGAGGTGCAGAAAATGGTGAAGCTGAAGGAGGCGCAGGATGCCGACCGCGCCATCCCGATCGTCAGCTTCATCGCTCGTCAGCGCGACCTGTCGCAGTTTCTTGGCGAGCAGGCGCAGGGTGCGGTACGAACCGAGCTGTCGCGGAACCTGTCCCATCACGATGGGCGTTTCGAGACGGTCACGCTGGCCGACAGCAACCTGCCGGCAATCGTCGCGCATCGCGTGGTGCGCCCCAAGGATGCGTCGGCTGCACAGCGGCTGGCAGATGACTTCGCCAAGACCTGGCGTGCAGCCGGACAAGCACAGAGCATTCTGATCGGCAGCGAGGGGGATGAGGCGGACTTCAAGAAGGTCTACCCGTTCTCGCCCGCGCTGGTCGAGGCGCTGGTTGCGCTGTCCGACTGCCTTCAGCGCGAGCGCACGGCGATTCGCATCCTGATGGAGCTGCTAGTCAACCACCTGCCGGACCTGGAGACGGGCCGGGTGGTGCCAGTCGGCGATGCCTTCGATGCCCTCGCCGAAAGCGAAGACCCGATCGACGACCCGGTCATGAAGGCGCGGTTCGATCGTGCGCGGGATCTGTATCGCGAGAGCTTCCTTCCCATCATCCGGCGTCAGCACAACACCGACTCGCCCAGCGCCTGTCAGCGCCTGCGCGAAGATCACGACCGCCGACTGGGCTGTAGCGGCTGCAAGCAGACCATGTGTCGCAACGACAATCGCTTGGCCAAGACGCTGCTGATGGCGGCGCTGGTGCCCGAGGCGAAACCGTTCAAGGGACTGACCGTCAAACGCTTGGCGCACCTGAATCACGGAACGATCGCATCGCCGATCCCAGGCGCCGAGATGCAGGTGGTCGCGAAGCGGCTGCGCGATTGGGCAAGTCAGATCGGTGCGCTTCGCCTGGGTGAGCAGGTCGACCCCGAGGTGAGCATCCATCTTGCGGGGGTCGATCTGCAGCCCATCCTGGCGCAGGCGGCGGAGTCGGACACGTCCGGTGCCCGCAAGACTGCGATGCGGCGGCTGCTGTTTCAGGCGCTGGAGTTAGACAGCGATGGAACGGTCGTCGAGACGGAGCTACCGTTCCACGGCACACGCCGCAAGGGACGGGTCCGCTACGGCAATGTGCGCGAAATGGACGACACCACCCTGACCTGCCCGCGCGAGTTCGAGTGGCAGGTCATCGTGGACTACCCCTTCGATGAGCGCGGCCACGGCCCTGATGAGGACCTGCGTACGGTGGAGCGGTTCAGGGATTCGCGTCCGGCCGACGCGCCGCCGAATCCTACCGTGGTTTGGCTGCCGACGTTCTTTTCCCATGCGCTAGAGCGCGAGCTGGGCGAGTTGGTAATCCTTGAGCACATCCTGGATGGCGATGCCCGAAAGTACCTAGGGCACCTGCGCGTCGAAGACCAGGCGACGACACGCGCCGACCTGGCGAGTCTGCGGGCCCAAAAGGAATCCCTGATCAAGCGCACGCTGGCGCAGGCGTACGGCATCGCGATGGCGAACGACAGCGCCTTTCTCGATCAGTCGCGCTCGGTCGAAGAGCACTTCATCCCGCTGCTCGGGGACCTGGACATCCGCGCCGTGTTGGCCGGCACGATGAAAGATGGCATCCGGCAGGTTATCGACACGATGCTGTCGAAGAAGTACCCGCATCACCCACGATTCGATGGTCCGGTGTCGGTGACCCGCATGGAACGTGTGGGGGCGCTGGTCGACAAGCTGCTGGACGAGCGAGAGCGACGTATGAACGTGGAGCGCGGTGAACGCAACGAGCTGCGCGCCTACGCCGATCCACTGGGCATTACCGAGACGGGGGACGTTGTCGTGATGCTGCGAGAGCGCCCGTTTCAAGATATTGAGCAGCAAAGGCAGCAGGCCGGCATCGACACCCCGACCGTCGCAAACCTGCGCGCCTGGCTCGATCCGCAGCGGACACGAGGTCTGCCGGGCGAGGTGCAGGATGTTCTTATCTCCCTGTACGCATCTTGGAGCGGACGCACCTTTCGCCGGGATGGTCGCAGCTTCGCCCTGCCGCGGCCTGGGCAGCTGCCGGATGACGTCGAGCTTCTGCGTCCTGAGCTACCGACGCTAGCCGAGTGGACGGAGGCGCTAAACCGTGCCGGCGCGCTTTTTGGTGTTGCGATCGGCGGACGGGCACTGGGAGCTCGCAACGTGGCGGCTTTCGCCGAGAAGCTGAAGGAAAAGCTGGCCGACGTTCGCGACGCCAGGGACTTGCCAGCGGCGCTCGAACCGAAGATTCGCGACTGGAGTGGACCAGGCGATGTTCCGCGCTTGGTCACTGGACGCGCATGTGCCGCGCTCTTTGAGCAACTGGGTCGCGAAGACGGAGCAGCGATCGTACGCAGCCTCGCGAGCTTCACACCGAAGACGTCGATCGCCGCGATGGAGCGAAACTTTACGACCGCCGTCGCTTCGAAGCGGCTGCTGCAAGAAGACGCCCGCTGGATCGTTCTTCGTCAGGTGAAGGGGCTGCTTGGCGAACGTGAGCGCGGCGAACGCGCGAAGCTACTGCTTGCCGACCTCGCCGAGCTGCTGACCGCCGATGAGATCAACAAGATGCTGGCCGACGGTTTGGCCGAGCTGACCCGGCGTGCCGACGATCTGCTTCGCATCCCGCCGCCACCACCACCGCCTGTACCGGACGAAGAGATCGTTATCGACGAGTCGTACGAGCTAGCAAACCCGAAGAAAGCCGCAGATGCTCTGCGGATGCTGGCCGGTCGCCTAGAGGCGGAGGGCAAGGAGACGTCGCGTATCAGCATCCGCATCACAGCCTGGAAGCGGAGGCAGACTTGAGCGAGGCGCCGCTCCTCTCGGAATCCGACGTTCGATTGGAGGTGGAGCGGCTGTTTCGTCGCAGCCACCGCTCGAAGCTGGTAGCGCTTTTTGGCCGAGGCCAGCCGGGGCGTATCGAGCTCGATGGCCTGACGTGGGAGATCATCCCAACGGTCTGCGAGCTCGAGCTGCGGTCGAAGCTACCGCTCCCGAACGAGAAGGCGTCTTTGGGTCACGTCTACCTTGTAGACTGGGCAGAGGACGCGCTGCCGCTTGATGTCTCGTGTCGCCTGGCGGGGGGGCGCATCTACCATGTCGCTCGTGACGCACGACTGGCTGCGCTGTTCGGAGCGCGTCAGGTCGACCCAGGCGTGTCTTCGACGGCGGTCGCGCGGCTGGCCCTATCGGGCAGCCTCAAAGGGTTGCGCAAGATCACCGGCATTTTGCTGACAGAGGGGGATCTTTGGCTGCGCGTGCTGGAGGCGCGGTTTGGCATCGCAGAGCGCGACATCGAAAACGCCACAGAATGGTTTCGTTGGGTGCGCAACTCGGACGCTGGACCTGCGTTCGCCCGCGGTTGTGAGACCGACGACCTTTTGCGAGCAGTGCGGCGCGAGACGCTCGACCGATTTGAGAAAACCTTGGGTACCGTTGGTGTCCTGGGTTTTCGGGCATGGGAGCTTGGGCTTGTGGATCGCGTGCTTCAGGCCCTCTTGCTGCTAGTCGCGGTCGAAGGGACCGAAGACGCGTACCTGCGTGGCCTGGTGAACGGCCAGATCGCGAGCGTTGCGCCGGGCCTCGCAAACGAGGTCCGAGCGGCCTATGCGGCTGGGACTGCGTCGGCGCTGCTTGAATCGCTGCTATCGGTCGACAACGCAGATGATCGTCGCCTGCTTGAAGCAGCGGAGCAGCAGGCGGTTGCGGCCGGTGCTGCAATCCTCGCGATGGCTAGCGATTGGTTGCCTGCCGGTCACAAGGCCCGCGAAGCGGCTCTTGCTGCATCCCTGACCGCGTTCGTCGATACCCCTAGCCCCGAGGCGCTTGAGGTGCTGCTGACAGCGTTTGAGCGCCTGCGCACGCATCGTATGGATCGAGCAGGAGGGTCGGAGCGGGTCGAGGCGCGTACGATGGTGGCGCGGCTTTCGGCGTGGCTGCTTGCTCGACGCGTGCGCCCTCCGCTTGCCGAGCATGGCACGTCGTGGCAGCCGGCCATTGACCTGGCCCGACGCTACACCGAAGAGGGAGGCTTCCTCGATTGGGCGCGTCAGAGTGTGCGCGGGATGCGCGGCGCAGGTGACGAGCTGATGGAGGCTGTCCGTCGTCTCTCGGATGCCGTGGATTTGGTCGCTTGCGCCGACGACCAGCGGTTCGCCAAGTCCTACGTTGCTTGGGTGGATGCAGGAAAGCCGTCGAGTGAAGTGATCCCCATTGAGCACGTTACGAAGCGCGTCGTGGCCCCGTTTCTTAAGGGAGGCGAACATGCCCACCGTCAGCTGCTGCTGGTGCTGATGGATGGTATGAGCCACACCGCTGCTGTGCAATTGCTGCAACGACTGAGGGACCAGCGTCGGTGGAGCCCGATCGCGTGGCGTGTACCAGGCTGGAATGGCCAACTGCCGATTCCTCCCGTGCTGGCTGCTGTACCGACGCTAACCGAGGTGAGTCGAGCCGCGCTGTTCGCTGGGGTGGCCGATCCGCGCTTCGGAGACCAGGGCACCGATCGCGACGACGCGCGCTGGGCTGCCAACCCACACATTCGCGAACTGGTGGGGGAGGAGCCGCTGACGGTATTCTTCCGCCGCGACATCCACGCAGGGCATGAGCTTATCGACGAAGTCAAACAGGCGATTGCCAGCGAAAACCGAATCGTTGCCGTCGTGGTCAACGCCATCGATGAACAGCTCAAAGGCAGCCTGCAGGTTGCTGTCGACTACAGCCGAACGCCGATCTTGCCCCTGGAAGCACTGCTAAGCGCGGCTGATGGTGCAGATCGCGCTGTATTGCTTGTCGCCGACCATGGCCACGTTGCTGGGGACGCTATGCGGGTGGTGCCTGGCCGTCTTCCACCTGGGCGCAACGGAGGTGCGCGATGGCGTGCGCTGAGCGATGGTGAGCAACCTCACGCTGACGAAGTGATCCTACCAAGGACGTCGTGGAAGCCACGTGGCGCGGCAGGTATCGCGGCGCTTTGGGATACGTCGGTCGCCAACCGCGCGCCGCACTACGGAGAACACGGTGGACTGTCATTGGCCGAAGCCGTCGCCCCCGCGTTCCTGATCGCTCCTGAGTGGCTGGACCGGGTCGCTGGCGAGGATGTCGAGCTGTCGTGTCGAGTTCTGCCGGAACCCGACTGGTGGGCGCTCAAGGTGGTGCGTCCAGCGGCTCCAACCGTCGTCGTGCAGCCCACGCCGCCCACGAAGCAACTTCAGCTCATCGCTGTTGAGACGGCGAAGGCGACGATACCAGCGCCGCAAGCGACCAGTGAGCCGGCCCTGGTGGCACGCCTTCGCACCTCCAAGCTTCTCTTGCAGCAGGTCGTCGGCATACCGAAGCCCGACATTGAGCGCGTGCTGACCTGGCTTGGAATCCTGGTGGACGCTGGCGGCGCGATGACGGCTGCGGACTTTGCCCGTTTGGCCGGTGTCCGTCCTCACCAGGTTGGGGGCGCTATCGCACGGATGGGTGTCTTGAACGCGGACGGCTTTGCCATCGTGGAACACGACGTCGCAGGTCGCCGCGTCGTGCTACAGAAGGCGAGGCTCATCTCGCAATTTGGAGTGGCCGAATGACCGCGCCGAGCGTGCTTTTGCGCAAGGATGTCATCGAAGCGCTGCGTCGGGGAACCGTTCCGCGTCGCGGCCTTGATTTGTTCGCAGTGGGAACCGACCGTTTTGCCGGATCACTAGGTGAGGAGCTTGAGCGCTGCGCGACCGGTGGTGCTGTCTTCAAAGCACTGCGCGGCGACTTCGGCTGCGGCAAGAGCTTTACCGCCCGCTGGTATCAACAGCAGGCGCTCGCGCATGGCTTCGCTGTCGCCGAGGTCCAGGTCTCGGAGAACGACACCCCGCTGCATCGGTTAGAGACGGTCTACCGACGAGCTACCGAAGGTCTGCGAACCGCAGAGTGGGAGACGGGCGCATTCCGCGCGATCATCTCGCAGTGGTTAATGGGCCTTGAAGAAGAGGTCTCGCGGACGCTCAAAAATCCAGACGACCTGAGGGCGCTGGCTGCAGGCGTCGGTGACCTCCTCGAAGCGCGACTCAAGGACGTGAGTGCGGTGCAACCGCAGTACGCTGCGGTCCTGCGCGCATACCACGCTGCCGAGGTCGCTCAGGAACATGCACTGGCCGAGGGACTGATCGCCTGGCTAATGGGGCAGCCCAATGTCAGTGCAGACATCAAGCGGCACGCCGGCATCAAAGGCGAGATCGATCATACGGGCGCGCTTGGCTTTTTGCGTGGCCTCCTCGCAGTGCTTCAGCAATGTGGCCGTCCCGGCTTGATGCTCATTCTTGATGAAGTCGAAACAATCCAGCGCGTTCGCTCGGACAGCCGAGACAAAAGCCTGGAGGCCATTCGCAAGCTCATCGATGACATGTACGGGGGGCGCTTCGCAGGGTTGTACGTGCTGATCACGGGAACCCCCGCTTTCTTCGACGGACCGAACGGGGTGAAGCGTCTACCGCCGCTCGCCCAGCGTCTGCACGTCGACTTCTCAGGTGACGCCAGATGGGATAACCCGCGCGATGTCCAGGTGCGCCTCTTCCCGTTTGATCAGCAACGACTGATCGAAGTGGGGCGCCGTGTGCGCGACCTGTATCCCTCGTCATCCCCGGACCGCATGAATGCCCGCGTCAGCGATGCCGTGATCGCCGGACTGGCGACGGCGGTGGCGGGGAAACTCGGAGGGAAGGTCGGGGTCGCACCGCGCATTTTCTTGCGCAAGCTTGTTGCGACCATCCTGGACCGTGTCGACCTCTTCCCTGACTTCGACCCGACCAAGGATCTCGACATTCGTATCAGCCCCGACGAGCTTACGCTGGAGGAGCAGGCCGCCGCTGCCGGCAAAAAGCTGGACGACATCGAGATCGACCTGTGATGTCGCCGCGTGAGGCCATCGATCGCCTAAGTCCCGCCGTTCGATACCAGATCGCGAACGGTCTGGGCTGGAGCGGTCTGCGTCCGGTGCAATCGCTCGCGACCGAGGCGATCCTAGACGGTGCGAATTGCGTCGTGCTTGCACCGACTGCAGGCGGAAAAACGGAAGCGGCGTTCTTGCCCCTGCTGTCGAAGATGGATGTCGAGGACTGGCACGGTGTGTCGGTACTCTACATTGCCCCGATACGTGCGCTTCTGAACAACCAGGAGGCGAGGCTGTCGCGCCTGACTGGACTTATCGGCAGGCGTGCCGGTAAGTGGCACGGCGACGTCAAAGAGCCCGCGCGCCGTCGCATGATCGACGACCCACCCGACGTCCTAGCAATCACGCCCGAGTCGCTTGAGGCGATGCTGCTCAGCCCGCGCACGCCGGCGCGGCGATTCCTGGCACACGTTCGCGCGGTCGTCATTGACGAGGTTCACGCATTCGCCGGTGACGATCGCGGCGCACATCTTGTGGCGCTCCTCGAGAGGATCTCGCGACTTGCCGAATCCGATATCCAGCGAATCGGCCTCTCTGCAACGGTGGGAGATCCGACGACCATCGTCGCCTGGTTCAGTGGCAGCAGCCTAAGACAGCAACGGGTGGTCGACCCGGGCGGTGTGCGAAAGCCGCCAGAGCTGGCGCTGGACTTCGTTGGCACACTCGACAACGCCGCGCTGCTAATTGACCGCCTATACCCAGGAACGCGAAGACTGGTCTTCGTCGACAGCCGTCGGCGCGTCGAGGAACTGGGCCACCGCCTCTCGCAGCGCGGTGTCGATGTCTACCTCTCGCACTCGTCTCTCGCGCTCTCCGAGCGAACAGCAGCCGAGAGAGCCTTCGAAGAGGGTACCAACTGCGTCATCGTCGCGACCTCTGCGCTGGAACTGGGCATCGATGTCGGGGACCTGGATCATGTGATTCAAATAGACGCTCCCAGCAGCGTGTCGTCCTTCCTACAGCGCATGGGGCGTACGGGCCGCCGCCCCGGCACCACGGCGAACTGCACTTTTCTGGCAACGGATGATGATGCGCTGCTGCGAGCTGCCGCGATCATCGACCTGTTCAGACGTGGCTACGTTGAGCCGGCTGCACCATCGGCATGGTCGCCGCACGTCCTGGCCCACCAGGCCATTGCGCTGGCGATGCAGGAACAGGGGGCCGCGTCGCACGCGTGGTGGACATGGCTCGAAGGCTGTGCAGCGTTCCGGGAAGTCTCGGTCGTAGATCGCGAGGCCATCGTTCGGCACATGACCCAGAACGACATTCTCGTTGATGCTGACGCTCGACTTTCTCTGGGGGCGCGGGGTGAGCGTCTCTACGGTGCTCGCAATTTTCTCGAACTCTACGCGGTGTTTTCGACGCCGCGCGTGCTCCGCGTGATGCATGGGCAGAATGAGGTCGGCGTCGTGGATGCTTCGTTCCTACAAGACAAGGAGCGCCAGAGCCCGAACTTTGTGCTGGCCGGTCGGCCGTGGCGCATTGTCGGCGTCGATTGGAAGGGCGGCACCTGTTCCGTCGAGCCTGCCGAAGCCGGCGGTTATCCGAGGTGGTTCGGGCAGCCGGTGTCCCTCGCTCGCACGCTTTGTCAGGCCATGCGACGTGTACTTCACGATACCCAGCAAGACGCTTCGTGGTCCAAGCGAGCAGTCACGACCATCGAAGCTTCGCGCGCATCACATGCATTTCTGGACGATGCCCCCCTTCCGCTTGTCGAAGATCCAGACGGTCGCTGCCGCTGGTGGACGTTTGCCGGAGGCGCAGGAAATCGGGTCCTCGCTGGGCTGCTTGAGCGGGAACTCGGCGCGCGCGTCTCTCACGGCAACACGTTCATTACCTTTGCCGACGGCGCAGCCGATAGCAGCGTTGCCATTCGCCAAGCCATCGACACGCTCACCTCGCGTGCGCCGCTTAGCTGGCCCGACGTTGCTTCCTTGGTCGACGCAGGGCATCGCTCACGTGTATCGAAGTTCCAGCCATGTCTTCCCCCCGATATCGAGAGCGGGCTTATCGCGCGAGAGACGATGAGCATCGACGATGCAAACGAGACGCTTGCGGAATGGAAACGCGTTCCAGTCTGACCACCGCCCGAAGGATGCAGATGGAGCCAACGACCCCTCTTGGTGTCTATGAGTGCTTTCAGGTGCGCGGAGTCTGCGGGCAGTCTTCTCGATCAGACGAGAGGCCGAGTTGCGTTGGGTACTCGTGATTGCAACGCATGCACATGCGGCTAGGGCAACTTGGCCTTGTCGCAAGGAGACAATAGAGCGGCACGCACGTACGACCAAGACAACCTCGCGATGGTCAAATCTCGATATTCAGCGCGACATGCGCACACATCAGCCTCCACATGCTTCCAAAATCGCCATCGGATATGTCCGCGTCAGCACCCAGGAACAAGCCACTGACGGAGTGAGCCTGGATGCTCAACGCGATAGACTCCGTGCCTATTGCAGACTAAACGGAATCAAACTTATCGACATAAAAGCAGATGAAGGTCGACGCAGCCACCGCTGGCCATGCTGGATCTAAGCAAGCCGGGGGAACGGCAGGCGCATGATTTTCTGATGAGAGCGACAAGTGGGAGCGACCGGATATGGGAGCTACTCGACATGCGACGGTTGGGGGACGTGCTGCTGTGCGTGGTGCGGTGGGTTCATCCCGAGAAGACCACCAAGCCGTTTTCACTGGCGGAGGTGAGCCTGACCGAGAGTGCTGTTTGTTGGCGTAAGTTCGCCAGCGCACAGGCAGCGGTAACGGAGATGCGGCAACGCAACCGGGTCCACCTGACACCAAAGAGGCAGTGACGCCAATCACCTCGCCTCCTTACTTCAAATAGACCTTTTCTTTGTCAGAGTAACTGGTCGAGCCGCATTCTGGGCATCGCTTGCCACCATTGCTATTTGGACACTCAAAGCAGTAGCGATGTCTACACTTGGTACAAGTGTAGACGAAGAAATGGCTGGTCGTGAAACCCGGCGTAGCCTTGTAATGACAACCTGGACAGCTCGTCATTGATACACTCCTCTCCCTGAGTTTGCGGCATTCATCACATTGCGGACCACTCGGTTAGTTGTCCGGCGAGCGATAATTTCGCATGTTAAAAATCGAATAAAACCCGAGTAAAAATCCGCCAAAACTTCCTATCACAGTTATCCACCAAAACCAAGACCAGTCATAAATTATTGACAAGATTAGCCCGACTGCAGCAGATACTGGCCCAAGCTGGAAAAGAAAGACCACACCGCCCAGTAATGCGTCGGTCACGTCCTTCTCGCGGATTGGTGCCATCGGAGCTTGTCTGCGACTTTCGGGAGCCCGCTTCTCGTCCCTACGTTCTGCTGCTAATCTAGTCGCCTTGGCCATTCGCTCTGTGAGGGCTTTTTGCTCACAATGCTTCCGGTAGCATTCTTCATGATACGGCTTCGTTGCGTAGCCAAAAATCGGTCTATTCCCATTTTCGTGAAGAAAGGTTTTGGTGCTTTCCCATCGCAGCGCATTATCTGATTTTACAATCGGGCGGCCGCAATGCTCACATGAAGGTCCGCATTGTGGACAATAATATCGACGTTTTCCGTTTTCATCCAGATCACCCTCTGTTTCGTAACTGAAAAAATGTGGGACCCAATTCGTCCAGTCTATGGGCATAAAAAGTTTAGATGACGCCTTTTTAGAGCAACTGGCACATACAAAAAGTCGTTCGTCGAGATATGGCATTATACGTCAGTCCTCGTTGCCTGTCTTCGTAAGTCGATGATGATGTACCGACACGCACACCGCGATCGCGGCGTTCAGGTCGATGCCCAGGATCTCGGCTACTGCGCGGAGCTTCTGTTCGACTTTCGGATCTAGCCGGATGGTGTGGCGGAAGCGACCGCGCTCGTGATCCAGATCGGCCTTCTTTCGCTGCTTGGATCTGCGCGGCTGCTTTGTACTGCGGGCATTGCGTTCCTCGGTGATTGCGGTCTGCGTGGGCGCATTTTGGACGTCCATTTGACGTCCAGAAGGGGGAGTAATGACAAGCGCAGCAGCGTCGGTGTTTCGTGCAGCATGCAGAGCCAGCGACGCCGCGAGCGCGGACGTCTGTTGGACGTCCAGATGTGGACGTCCAAGAAGCGCTCTGGGAAGACGGCTGCGCGCTGTTTTGCGCGTTCTGGGAACGCTCCGATGATTGCGGCACGACAGGTAGGGAGATGCTCCACCAGCGAAGACCGGACACCCATCAGGGCCCGCTGGGAGCGCGTACCATCCATTCCCCACAGGCGCAGCGATCGATGTGACCGGAAGCGCCACCTTCTTACCTGTTGGCTGATCTCGAAGCAATGCAACTACGTCGTTCCAGGTCCAGTCACCAGACTCAGCGGCCATCACTCGATTCCTGCTCTCAGGTGCTTACATGCCCCATGTAGCTTATGGAGTAGAGTAGCAGTGTTTCTCCGACGAAAAAGCTGGATTTTTGAAGCCGCATAACCTGCCGAAATCAATACGGATCTGGAAGCCTCCTTCTGCTTTCACAACGCCACTACCAACAGACAACCAACTGATGGGATGGTGTTGGCAGAGCATCGACCCCCATCTATCACCGCTCACTCCTGGCCGGGCTGTGGTCGGCCTACTTGCTACAAACTCAAGACATACGGATATCACGGCAGCGAAACGGCAGATTTCGCGTTAAGAGTCGGAACAACGGTGCTCTGCATTATTCACATAGAAGACATCGCATCAGTCCCTGAGTCGCATCATTGCTTTCTGCCAAGGCAAAACGGGTACTGATCCTGTTCTCCCGCAGCCACTCTCTAAGCATGTGGCAATCGAGCACAACCAGTGCAGTCAGGAAGCACTCAACACATTTCTGTGTTTTCGCTCACATGTCAAAGTGGCCATCTAACACCCTCTCGATTAAAAATTCTCGATGAAGAAAAGAAATTCCTTGATCCGATGGTTTCAAGGAAAAAATCGCGGGCGGCGGGAGGCTGCTTATTTCAGTCCACCATGAGATGGTCAACATCTAGACCATGAAGTGTGTGACTAGGTACGAAGAGTAGAAAGCGTTAGGCGCAATGATGCAAATCTGCAACCCTGGATTGCGAAGTTGTTTCCGCCAAGCAGTCCGCAGGCAAGCCAACTCATAGTTTCATTACCCAATATGGGGATACTGGAATAAATAAAGAATCAAGAGGAATAGCGAGACCATGGTGGAGGATTCACTCCGAGCGTGTTCGTTATATGTTCCAAAATCGCATTATCTGTCAGCCCTGCGATTCGCCGAATGAAACCAATTGCCCACAATGCCCACTTATTGTCAACGACAGGTCGAGGCCGGACGCCATGCGCTGCCTCATGCCGAATCTTCAAAATTTTATCGAGGCTTGTGATTGCCCGAAAAGATGAACAATTCTTCCATGACCAGTTTGTCGTCAGGTCAGTCATCCCTATCGTATTTTGAACCAGTCGCCGAATATTTTGTGTATTTGGCGTATTGAGCCGACCAACTTCGGACAGAGCGGATGCTTTCAGCGAAGGCCAACTTCCGGGCGGTATGCCTGGGCCAGGATGGATCGCTTCGATTGCCTCTCGGATAACTTCCTCAATGTAAGCCTCCCAAGCCGACACACACATCACCACGACTGCTCGATTAAGTGCGCCAAGTCCCCACTGCCGCCCCCTCTGCCCGGTCTTAATCTTACTGTGAGCCGTAATGAGCTCGGTTGCATCGGCTAGCACCACCTCTAGGTGTTCGTTGTAAGCTTTGGATGGCATTTCGCGTTAATCCTTGGCTAACACATCTGAAAAAGGCTTATACGGACCACTCGCATTGATAGACACGTATTCATATCCACCTAATTTTTTTAGTGCTTTAAGCAGATCACCCAGCTCTTCCAACTTGTCCGTGTACAGGGCTATTTTCTCCCAGTTTGTATCATCGATGGTTACCTTAAAGTAGATTTCATAGACTGTTCTCATTGGAATGTCCTCTCTTTCGTCATCGCGTTGATAGGAACGATCGCCGCGCTGGTGCAGATGCAATATCTTCTTTTAGTGAGCAGGGTGGTACGGCATGGGTGTTCCAATGTCACCCGCCCGTAGCCACCGGCCGCAACGGCCTCCCCGTTCGGAGCTTTGGCTCGCGTGGTTTCGCTTCTTCGGTGCGCAGCCGATCCAGTTCGAGCTTGGCTGCGGCCTCGAAGAACTCGCCGAGGGTTAGCCGGTGCTCGAAGGCGATGGCGCGCACTTCGGCGGCCAATTCCGGGCTGATGTAGACGTTGAACTTGACCTTCTTCATGGCGAGGTGGCGGAAGTGTCCCGCGCACATCGGGGATGTCAAGGTCGGGCGTGCGACGGCAATTACCTCTAATAGAAGAAAACAATTGACGACATAAACCCTATTACCTCTAATTGCCAGCCTCATCGGCGTTCATGCCGATGAAGGAGGCAACCATGAATCGCTCGGTTCCCGTCGCCACGCAGCGCACAGACATCACCGAGTTTCTGCATTTGGCTCGTGGTCAGCAGCCCTCGCTGCTGGTGGATGCGAAGCTGCGCGACTTTGTGGGCTGGTGGCTGCGGATGCATCGCCATCGCAACGCGCTGTGCATGGTCCGACTGAAAGCAGTCACAGACGGTGACAGCGACGGAGAGACCCCGCAACGGTTCGTGTTCGAGGTCTGCAAGTGGCCTCGGCATCGTCGGTTTGACTGGATGTTCATCTGCTGGATGATCGATGGTGTGGGAATGTGGACGAAGACGTTTCCGACGCGGCGTGAGGCGCTGGCGTTCTTTTCGCTCCCGCCGCACGAAGCCCTGTACAGGCCAACCACCGACGCCAGCGAGCCCAACCAGTAATCCATAGGTAAAGCGCAGAATGGCTCCACAACCACCCTTGCACCGCCGCACATGTCGGCTACGCTTTGCGCGATGGAGTCTTTTGATCGGTCGCTGAAGCACTTGCTGGCGCTCGCCCCCGACGAAGTGTTGGGGTTTGGACTCGGGCAGCAGGTGCAGGTCATTCGGGCGGTGTCCCCAACGCTGCCGGGGCGTGGGCGCGAGGTCGATGGCTGCTATCTGATTGAGTCCGGCGGACAGGCTCTGGTGATTCACGTCGAGTTTCATCGTCGGCATCAGGCACAAGAAGCGCTGGCAATCGACGTGGCCGAGGCCCAACTGCGGCTGTACCGGCGGGAGTGTGTGCCGGTGCTGTCGCTGGTCTGGGACTTGTACGGACGAGCCGACGAGCCGGTCACGTCGGAGCGAGAGGTCGTGATTGGGACAAATGGGCCGCGCCTTCGCTGCCATTTCCGTCGCGTGAACCTGCGCGGCGTGACCTGGCGTGAGCTTTTGTCCGATGCACCGCCCTCGCTGTGGTCACTGGTGGCGCTGACCCGTGACGGACAGAATCAGGAGGCACTGCGCGATACCTATGACGCGATTGCTCGACGGTCGCTGCCGGATTCCGCGAAGGCCGACCACCTGGCGGTGCTATGGTTCGTTGCCGAAGCCGAACAAGTTCCGATACAGTGGTTGTTGGCGCTGCTGAGCAGGGAGAAATTGATGCAGAGCACACTCTACCAACAGATTTTTTCCGAGGGCGAAGCACGCGGCGAAGTGCGCGGTCGGCTCAAGCACGAGGCCGATGCGATCCAGCGTGTGCTCGCGGCGCGCCTGGGCTTTGTCGATCTGGATGTCAGGCAGCGCGTCAGGGTCGAAACCGATGAGTTGTGTCTCTCCGAGTGGTATCAGGAAGCGCTGCTCTGCACCGACGCCGAGAGCGCCAAACGACTTGCCGACAAGATCCGCCGCGCCCCGGTTTCAATCGCGCCGACGGCAGAGTAACCCGTAAGCGACGGCTTCCGTCGCCGCTCAAGTCGCGCTCTACTCGACTGTCGCTTCTGCGTTTGCCACTTCTTCGATCGCTTGCCTTGGTCAGCCGACGCAGCTTGACCTCATACGCACGGGTTCGTCGCCGAGATCGATCAAACAGAATCGCCGCACTCTTTTCGTCGAGCAGGTAGCTCATCTGTCGGCAGCTCGCACGGCTTGGTTCGTCGGGATCATCTTTGTGCGCAAGGTCGTGATGCATGCGCGCATTCAGGGCGGCGTGCTGCACCACAAACGACTCCTCTAGCTCCATCGGATACAGCCGCACCATCACAGCTAGTCCGGCTTTCTGCTGCGCCTCGGCCAGCACCTTCGCGGCGTGCACCTACGCCGCAGACTCCGCGCTGCTCCAGCAGACCTTGGGGGCCGACTGGCGCACGACCCTGCGGAAGCGAGCCGACGGTGGTGTACCTTCCTGACACGGAGATCAAGAAATCCGAGCGCAACCTACCGCACGGCAGAGACCGGAGCGTCAGCACCTTGGCCAACGAGGCCTCGTTGGGAGTGGGAAATGTGAACCGCAGCGCGCAGCGCGGTGACCAAAGATCGCCGAACGCCGCCGTCGTCACGGTGCAGCCGGGCCGTCCATCGTCTTCTCCATGAAGTGTGCTGCACGTCGCAGCCAGTTGGTTCTTTCGGTAGAAGCACATGGTCACCAACAGATCCGTACTTATGTGGACACTGCCGAGATCATAGACGCGGCAGCCAGCGTCGCTGACGTCGCCCGACAGCCGGACGTCATTGCTGAGCGTCTGGATGATGGCCGCAGCCGCATCGGCGGGATAGTCCACAGGAAGGGACTTGCCGCAGCCCAGGAGTCCCATCGAAACGACGAGCAGCCATTCAGACTTCATGTCTCCCCCCTGCAACGCGATCGTAGCACCACCGCTACATGCGGAGCGTCATCCCGTCCTGTATGGCAGTGACCGGATAGCGGAGAAAAGGAATTACTTGATCCGTCCCCATCACGGTCAGAGTCGCCGTCTTGACCCCGCCCTTATCGCGTTCGTGCGTCAGCTTGGCGATGCCAAGCACTCGCTCATCGAAGAATTGAACTCAGCTTCCCAGCTTCCGAGTGAGAAGTGCGGGGAAAGAAACTCGGTCTCGGGCGATCGATCGCACAGAGACCATCCATCCGCGTAAGCCAAACTACAACGTCCAGAGCACAACGATTCAACCACGATCGTACGGAACGGCACGGTGTTGATGGACGTCCGCTTGGCTTGCTTGCGGAGGGTCGGATCGAGCTTCCCAAACCGCGCTATGCACATTGAGCAGTTGGATCGACAAAGCGGTGGTACGTCGACCACCCTATCCATGTTGTGGGGCGCAGAGTGGGCCGATGCGAATTGAGAAGCCAACGTCCATCGAACTCGTCCGCACAATCGAGGGTAGGACAAGAGGCGACACGCAGAGCATCTGGCGATCATGCTCCGGCGGTATGCCATGGGAACATGCCGGATGGGTCCGCGTGGTCTGCAGTTCTTCGCGCCCCGCTCCCGCAGCATGCAGCCGATGCGAGTTGCGACTGCATCGCGGAGTCGTACAAGACCAAGGAATGCCATCGCGGATCGCATCCGGTGTTCCGAAACAGGTTTCAAACCGCGCATGGATCATGCTTCTTGCAAAAATCGCACCATGTCGAATTTTGTTGGGATATCTAATAGATACATCGCATGTAACCAACGAAACCACATTGCACGGCAATTCCCATTCAAACAAGGAATCTAAGTGAGTAATTCATAATCGTTTGCGAACATGGTATGCTGTGATCATTCGAAGAAACAGCGATTGATGACACGAAGTCCTCTCGGCAGCGGTGACTAGATGACCGACGCTCTCGGCCTCAGAACTGAGCGGTCTTCATGATGGGCTTGGGTCGCTATTTTGATTTCATCCATTTTGCAGATGAGTCGATAGATTCTCAATGAACACTTTTAGCAAAAATCAGCTTTTTGGAAGGGGGATTTAGAGGAGATTTGGATTTTGAGAACATAGCTTCAGCATCGGTTGCTGTGAAATCGTAGCGCTGTGTGAGGAAACAGAGGGAGCCATGAAGATCGTCAAGTACGGCAACAACATTAAGGTCTGTGAAGGCTGTAATAGTTTCTTTCATGGGAACTCTAATAACCATCGCTATTGCAGTGAGCACTGCAAAATGGACAAGGGAATCAACTGGAACTTTCCGTGCGGAATCGCAAACATTATTGATTTTCACAATGGAGTGGCCGAAAAGCTCAACGCGCGATGGATTCGCTTCGGGACCAGAGTCACAAAGGGCCTCCGGTTTTTTCCGCCAAGCGGTGAAGCACTGCCCTTGCTGTCCCTCCCGCCGCTGCCACATATCGGCGCGTACATTGTGCAGTTCTTCGACGAGCGACGGAATCCGATTCCCTACCAGCAGCAGCCATTCCTTCTCCTCCCGCTCACGTTCTGCAAGTTCAGCGATGGTTCACGGTCTAGCGTGCTGCGGGGAGAGTGATGTCTACGAAGAGGCGAACGCCCCCCGCGCTGCCCGCGCTGCCCACCTCCTGTCGCTTCAGCTAGAACGAATGGAGAGTCAATGGAACAGAGTGTCGAGTTGGTGGCCGCTTAGGATGTTCTGTCAATCACATGAATCACTGCTTCCATCGACTACTTCTGTTTAGGTAACGCCGTGGATACAGCCAAAAGGAATCGAGGGTCTCCATCGATCACCCATGGAAACTCTGCGACGATGACATCTTGCACTCCGGCAGTGTAGGTGTGACCTTGATCCGGGGAGTAGACGACTTTGACAAGGACTCCTGCACTCGCGAGGTGTGTGGCAGCTGCGATGGCGCTGCGGTTGCAGGAAGCTCGTCCGCATGCAAAGAGGACTCTCTGTCCGCCACCCCGCTGGAACGCTCGTGCTGTCGCACGATTCCATGCATCGTGGCCTCCTTCGATAAGGATGGCTCGTGGAAAACGGCTTGGGTTTCGAATGATCTCAGGTGCACCAAGGATGGCTCCTTGGGAAAAGCCAATGTACAGAATCGGGCCAGGATCGACCGCTTGCGGAAATGCGAGACGTAGCGCATCAACCGAGGCGAGCAACTCGTGTAGCAGGGCTCCTTGCGAACTTGGAAAGAAGAAGCGGAATAGGTCGATGGATTTCGGTGAATCCCAGCGCAGTCTGCCACGTGGACAGAGAACCACCGCCGCGTCGCGCACGACTTGCTTGAAAGACTCACAGTTCCACTCGGGTTGATCATAACTGCCATGCATCGCGACCGCGATTGGGAGCGGAGCAGAGGCCGGGGTCTGTGGCCACGCGATCACCGCAGAGAGGTAGCGCGGAACATCTAGCCGTGCAAAGCCGGACCCATCGGGAAGCGGCGGCAGTTCTGGCTGCGCAGCCGCAGCAGACAACGAACCAACAACTGCGAACAGAGTCGCGCTTACTTGCGCCGTCAGACCGCAACTCTGTCTGCGCTGCCTGTCCAGGCTTCGATAGCTCGCCAAGGTGTGACGAATATCAGGCAGAAGTCCTGTCAAGTTCTAGGTACCACCGGCACCTCTGATTCTAGCAGAAGTCCACCGGAATGCTCTTGAGGCAACTCGTTGCCACAGCCACCGAGCCGATGGATTCCGAACAAGCAAGTTACCTGCCGATGGCAATCAGACTAGCGACTACATTTTTCGCAATTTTTTACACCGAATCGCGCCTTCCGGGTTGAGGGGGCAGGCCATACGTCCTGGCCCAACCCCTGAACCCGGAGGGAACATGAACCAGCCGTCTCTGACTGTAACTTGCCGAAAACTGCCCCGCCTTCAAATCGCCATTCTTGGTGGCGATGGCCGCTTGCCAACGAAGGTGGAAAGAGAGCTTCCAGATGACGCTCGGTTGCGTCACTTTGCGAGCCCACACGACGGCGGCACTGGTGATGCCCGTGACCTCGAGCAGGCCATTCAACACGGAGGTGTAGACCAAGTCTGGATCCTGGCTCGTTGGAACAGCCATTCGGTGACACGCTGCATTCGCCGTCTTTGTAGACGACTCGGAATTCCAGTCAAGATCATCCGGTAGCTCCGCCTTCACGCAAACTCGACGCGCGCCAGCCATGCGCTTCTTTGTTTCGAGCTGCTGAGCGATCGATATGATGCGCTCATCACGGACGAAGGAGCCAATGACACAATGAGCGAGAGTTCTCCCACCCCGCCCAATCCGTCCGGCGATACACCGGTTCAGCGACGAACGAGGATCGCACTGTTCTTGGCCTGGCTTGTCTTTCTGGTTTCTACCGCGATTCCTGCCTGGCTATCGCTTCTGGCGGTTTCGCTTGTCATAGTCTGGCTTGTGGCTGTCTATTCGCTTCTGCACACGGGCGGGCTGTCCGGTTCTGACACGATGTTCGCAGGCGGCGTTTACGTGGGTTTGGCAATTTGGGCAGCGAGTCTACTGGGTGTCCTCTTGCGTCGCATGGGAACTTCTCCCGCTACGGAAGAGAGTCGCCAGCGCGTCATTGGACCAGGAGGCAGGGTGCTCCGCCTTGTCTATCAGCGAGAGGAGGAGGTTACGACCAAGCCACTTCTTTCATGGATTCCTGACCTGCCCACCTTGGCGGCTCTGTTCTTCTTGGTCGTCCGGTTGGGCGAGTGGGACGGCAATCGCGCACTGCCGGACGTTCTATCGCTGGTGCTCATCCTTGCGAATCTGTATCTGCTGCTCGTCTACATACCCCTGTGGCTCGGACGATTCGGGTGGCGGCTGGTGCGTGGGCTGTACACGTTTTCTGGCCGGTCGTCGTTCCGCGCGGGGATGTTCACCATCCTGTTCTTGCTCCCTGCGGTGCTGGAGATCGCCAGATTCGCCGGTGAAACCGAATCTCTCTCGACCCAGGCATCGGAAGACTTGGTGCCAGCGGACCAGCGCATCGATCGCGTCACGACGGCACAGAGCTTCCCTGGGTTTTGGCGACGAGCATTTTTGGAAACAGCCGATGCATGGTGGTCAGAGCGGGCCTTTGATGCCGAAGTTCGCCACTTTCTGATTCCGCTCTTCGACGCCGCACAAGATCCCTATGATGCTCAACGTCTATCGAGGGCACGCAGCCGACATCACGATTGGCTCTTTGGCCTCGAGCAAGTCCTCTTGCCAAATGCTTGGGCGCAGGAAAGTGAGGATGCCTTTTCCACCTGTGTCCGTTCGCTGTATCCGGCCAAAGTAGGTCGCGCTGCACGTCGGGTTCGTCGCGATTACCGATTGTCAGACGATGATAGCGATGACGTGGCCCTGGGAGCGCTGCTCAGTATCTGCACAAACTATGAATCGCGTGCCTACCCCAACCTAGAGGCCGCGTACTTCCTGGCCGTAGGACGGAGCGCCAAGAAGATGGTCGATCCAAGCCGAAAGTACCGCCGCGAAGTCACTTCTTCGGCACTGGGCTCAATGTTCGCTGACTGTTCCGATCCTTCAGACTTCATCGACAGATGCGCTGGTCCATGGAGTTCCCCAGAAGAACAAGTCGCAAGCTGGGAGGAAATCTCGATGGTCAGGTGGTGCGAGTTGAGCCGACTGCAGCGAACGGTCATCGTTCAGAAAGCGATCCTAGAAATGTCGGATGTCGAGATTGCCGACCTCCATACAGGCATGAGTCCAGCAAGGGCCAAAGACACCTATCAAAATGCCCGCAAGAAAGTTCGCGACAAGCTGAGTCTCGCCTGCCGCGACTATTGACGCTGGCTGGAAATCGCGCGGTCCGTTAGGTGCGGAACCGCCTTTTTTCTCGTCGGAGCGGGGGCGCTGTCGTCATTTCTTCACTATTTTTTACACCGAACTTCTCCTTCTGGGTCTAGGGGGCAAGCCAGGACGAACTGGCCCAACCAATAGCCCCGGAGGGAACCATGATCCGTCCCCCTACATTGCGTCCGCCCATCTGTAGTTGCCAAGCTGGAGCTCCGAAACAAGTCCCGTGCCCCGTGGACATCACCACCATCGCGCGCAGTGCCAGCGCTGAAATGCTGGGTCGCGTTCAGAATGAGAGGGCATCATGACCCGGCGACCGAAGGATTCCTTCGATCGCCAAGCAATGTCCAGCTTGTGTCGAGAGCTGACAGAGCTACTCAATGACCGTCTGCCCCGGCGCGCGTGCGGCGTCCATCTTCAGCAGATCATCCAGGGTGCACGCAAAGTCTGCCTGGCCAGCTTGACGCATCAGGACAAGGTGCAAGTTCGAGGAAACCGGATTTTGCTGGATCGTCGCTATGTATCGACCGCTTACGATGCAAGTGATGAACGGCGGCGGGCTGTGTGCGCACTCTATTTTTTGCACGAGCTGATTCACCTGGCCCAAGGAATCGGTCCCAAGAGCATGGTTCGGCTTCTCCGCCGCGCCGAGGGAGAGCAGACGTTGCTTCACTTCGATCTACATGCAGACCATGTGGCAGCAATGATCCTCCACCGAGCAAGACCGCAGTGGAGTCTGCAATTTCTGAAGGACGTGCAGGGACACGCTTTGTGTGATTTTCCGGCCACGCATCGTCATTCCTTGGTTGCACAGCGTCGGAAAAGGATGCGAGTCCTGGCGGTTCGCGCCGACTACTGGGCGCGTCGAATCGGTTTGATCGACGAAGAGCGAGTGGGCGATGGCTATCTCTTTCTGGAGTACACTCGACCGCGTGGCTCGATGTTGCTGTTTCGTTCGGGTCCACCACTGAGCCTGCTTGGTGAAGTCCGGTTGGGAGTCCGCGATGTCTCCGCCATCGAGCGGGTGAACTTTCCAGCCGCTCCATTGCCGCAGTCCAAGCTGGACGAAATTCTACTCCGTGCACTGCGACGGCTGCGCCCCTGTCCTCTATAGCGCCGCCGCCAGTGCGCGAAACGCTGACCGGACATAGGCGATCCAAGGATCGCTCTTGCCTCCGTGCCCTCAAGTCGTCATAGAGTCGGGGCTCGAGCAAGCCATGCTCGAACTTCATCGTGTCATTAGGTCACTCCACCAGCAGCGAGTCGGGTTTAGCCTCGACACCACGGAGTTGTACTTTTTGGTGACTCAAGCGCATTGGGAAGCGTCGACCTGCTCTGTGTAATTGGAGACACCATCGATTTCCACCACCAAATCAGTCCCCACACAGCTTCTTCACACACTCCACAACCGAAACCGCCAGCCTCCCTTTGACCTGCAAGTCGTCACAGGTCTTCCGACACTGCACAGGGTCGGACGCATTCCCGAACGAGTCGCGAAACTGCTGCGCTAGTTTCTTGTCGATGGTCCTAACCGATTCCGGCTCAAGTTCGCGGAAGGACGGCTCGAAAGGAGTCTGTCCTTCTCGTCCTTCGCGGAAGCGGAGAAGGTGAAGAAGGAACTACTTAAAAAACCAACAACGCACAAGCGGATCACCGTTGGGAAGACGATGAAGGAATGCAACCATTCCTGTCGACAATCAAGCGACATAGACGGATGCGGCGGAAGAAACGTAATCGGCCTAAGAAAAGTCTCAAGCCTCTGCGTTTTCAATAGATACCCACAGACCAGCCCGACTGCATCAGCCTTCGAGTTCACAGAAAATATCCCTTGACCCCCCACACCATCCGAGGGATCGTCCCGGCTCATTACCCCCGCTTTCCCCCCGCGATTTCGTCTCTGAAGTTTCCGACGGAAGTTCAACCGGGACACACACCCGATGAATGATTCCGATCTCGTGTGCGGCGTGGAGTCCTGCACAGATCTCGATCACGATCGGGAGGGCTCGGTTCACTGGTAGCGCGTGGGGGCTACCTTGCTCGACGCCCAGGATCT
>Ga0075163_10001343_pt1 | contig 32991 bp, 22 predicted proteins | sample JI1023141ADNA_FD_71478 | JGI IMG/M metagenome (GOLD analysis project Ga0075163, IMG submission 71478) | Wastewater effluent complex algal communities from Wisconsin, to seasonally profile nutrient transformation and Carbon sequestration -... | ecosystem: Engineered > WWTP > Effluent > Algae...
ACCGACCTGGCACGCGCCGCAGGCGTGCAGCCCGGCAATCTCCGGCGGATGTTCGCGAGCAACGCGGCGAGCCCACGACTCGGAAGCGTGATGCGGCTGCTCCCGCCGCTTCACTGCCGCGTCGCACCGGCTGGCGCCCGCACGGCCGCCGAGCTCGCGGCGTATTTGGACGAACAACGCCGGCGCCAAAAACTCGACTGGGACCAACTCCTCGACCAGATGGGTGCTGGCGCTGAGAAAATCGCGGCGAGTTTTCTGTCCGATCCGGACAGGCTGTCACTGCCGGTGGTGATGCGACTCGCCGATGCGCTTCACGTCGAGCTGACGCTCGTCGGCGATGAAGCGCAGAGCGTCGGCGAAAAACCGACGAAGAAGCGTCCCCCGGCCTCGACGCGCAGGTCTGTTCCGCAAAGCCGGACCGTACAGCCCGCACCGCCCCCGACACCCGTTGCGCAGTCTCCCGCTTCATCGCCGATCCCCGAGGCCGCTCCTCCCGCGGCGCCGAGCATCGGTCCGCTGCGCCCACCGCGGCTCGGACGCTACCGAGATGCACCGCCGTCGCCGCCCGTCCGTCCGCCGCCCGCTTCATGGACCAGGCCGGAGCAGCCACCCATTCTCGCCGGCGCTCTCGCCCCGCGACTCGCCGAGCTCTCGGGCGAACAATGGGGCGACGTGTACGCGCTCGTGTGGGGCGCGTTGACGAAGGGCGCTTCGCTGCCGGGCCGCTTCATCGACGGGCTGGGAAAAATGACGGCGGATTTCTTGTCGCGCCTCCGCAGGCCGCCGGAGGCGAAGCGACCCGCTGTCCCGGATCCACCAGCCGGCTGGTACGACGCGCTCGACCCCGCCCTGCTCGTGCGGTACTGGCTTGCGTCGCGGCAGCCGGACTATAAGCCCACGGACGTCATCCAGAATTTCGACGAGCACGGCATGCGCATCGGGCACATCGCCCTCGACCGCGACACGATGGCGTTGGTCCGTCTCGCGCCGCACGGCTCTCCGCATCGTCTTGTCGACCTCGTGCACATGCCCAACGGCTGTGAGCCGAGGTCATGTCTGCACAAGGAGGTCCCGCTCGCGGTCAAGCTGGGCGATGATCTCCATTTATTCCGGCATGTAAAAGCCGGACCGATATTCGGTGAGCTCGCCGTCAGCGACCGCATTTATTTGCTCGCCGCGGTGTCGTCGCTGCTCGTCATCATCGAGATGCACGGCGAACGCGCCCGCATCGTGTGGGGCGGTCGCGCAGAGAAGCTTCCCGAGGTCGTGATCGAGCTGCCGTTGCGTGGCACTGCGACCCGAACCGAGGCCCCAGCGGCCACCGTCGCAGAGCTCGAACGAAGCCTCGCGGAAGCCGAAGCGCTGCTCGCCGCCGAACGTCAGGCCCGGCAAGAAGATCGACGCAGCTTCGAGTCCCGTGGTCTGGACGCTGGGCCGACCCAACAGTACGTCGAGAAAATCTTGGGTTACGTCGCCGAGTTGCAGACCCAACTCGGCGCTCAAGCGCAGGAGCGTCTGGAGGTTGAGGACAGGTGCCTGTTCGCCGAGGCGCGGCTGAAATCGGTCACAAAGGCCCGCGACACACTCGCAGCCGAGCTCGCCGCACTTCGTTCCGGAACTGCGGCTCTGGATGAAGAGCCGACAGCCCGCGTTGCCGAACTCGAGCGACGTCTTTCGGAATCCGAGGCGCTGCTCTCCGCCGAACGCCGGGCACGAGAGGCCGATCGTCTCCTCGGGTCACGTGAGCAGGATGCTGGACAGACTCGGCAGCACGCCGAGAACGCCATGCGCTACATCGCCGAGCTGCAGGTCCGACTCGCCACGCACAACCAGGAGCGCCTGGAGGCCGAAGACAAGCGCCTGATCGCCGAGGACAAGTGCTTGCTCACCGAGGGGCAGCTGAAGAAGGTCGTCCAGGCCCGTGACGAGCTCGCCGCCGAACTTGCAGCGCTTCGATCTTCGTCCACGTCGCATCAAGCGCAGACCGAACAGACGCCGGCCGAAAACAGCGCTCGCCTCGACGCCGAGGATCGGGCCCGCCGCGCTGCCGACGAGGCAGATCGTCTCGCCCATCAACTCGCGGCCTCACTGGCCCAGGAACAGAGGGTCCGAGACACGCTAGCTGCGACGCACCAGGAGCTCGAGGACGTACGGCGCTCGCAGGCCGACGAGATGTTGCAGATCCGCGAGCTGATCGCGGCCAAGCGCTTCCCCGAGGCCGTCTTGCACTCGCTTGCTCGAAGTCTCGGCGAAAACGACGTCGAAGCTGTCCTCGAGCATTTTCCTCCTTTTGACGGCGGCACATCATCAACGCAACCCTCCGCCGACGATGCCTCCGGCGGTGCGTCGCCAGCGCAGCTCTCCGCCGACGATGCTCCTGGCGGCACATCATCAGCGCAACCCTCCGCCGACGATGCTCCCTCAAACACGAATACACCTGCCGAAACGGTCCCCGCTGTCGCGGCCCGTCCACATCGCGGTCGACGCAACGTCATCAGCGTGGCGCCGCCCGCGGCTTACCCCGCTTATCAGGCCGCCCACGCCGTCAGACAACCCGGTCGAAACGAGGCGTGCCCTTGCGGCTCCGGCAAAAAATTCAAGAAGTGCTGCGGCATGGTCGCAACCTGACCGAAAGTCATGGTTAAGCGCTCGGCGCTCTGGGCGCCTGGGGTCGACCAGGCGTCGGACGCAACCGAGGGTGACGGCCACCGGCATCGACGATCGACGATCCACCGCGATGGACAACCAACACTCTGGGAGCGGCAGTGCCCCGCCGCCCCGTCCGACCACCTGCTATCCGACCATGGGCCGAGTCGATGGGATGGCGTCAAGGAACCCCGCGGTCCGCCAAAGAGCTGATGGGCGCCGCGCGAGCTCTCCGGTGGCTGTTGCTCGCGGTCTGCGGTACGCTCGCGCGGTCATGTACCTTCGCCCTCTCGCACCCGTCGTCGCCCTAATGCTGGCGTCGGCGTGCGCGCGTGACGGTGATGCATCCTCCACGTTCTCCGGTGGATCACGGCCGGGCAACAGCGAGTCCGCGAGCAGTACCGCCGGCTCCGAAACGAGCACAACTGCGAGCACCAGCACGAGTGGCTCCGGCGGGACCGGCGATGGCGAGGTGTCCACGAGCGCCGCATCCTCGACCGGCGCGTTCGACATGGGCGTGCAGCCGGACTTCGACCTGCCGCCGGCGGGCTGCCAGGGCAAGATCGACTTCCTGTTCGTGATCGAGTCCTGGTACGCGATGAAGGACGACCAGGACAAGCTCCAAGCCGCGTTCAAGATGTTCACGAACATGATCGGCCAGGAGTTCGCCGAGTTCGACTACCACATCATGGTGGTGGACGCGGCTGACAGCCCATTGATGCCGAACACTTGTGATGGCTGCTACATGTGCGATCAGTGCCCGGGAGAAGGATGTGAGTATTTTGGGGGCCCCAAGGAATACCCCTGTGACTACGTTCCGTCCGCCTGCGACCTCACCCCGGGCGCCGGGGTCACGGTCACAGGCAACTTCGACGCCTCGAACCAGCCCTGCAATCTGATCGGCGACAAACGCTTCATCACCAAGGACGATCCCGCGCTCGAGGGGACGTTCAAGTGCATCGCCAGTCTGGGCCAGGGTCCCAAGTCACCGCTGGCCGCGCGCTCGATGCTCGCGGCGCTCGAGACAGACATGATCAACGGCGGATGCAACAATGGATTTCTGCGCGACGAGGCCTTGCTGGCGGTCATCCTCCTAACGGGCTCCAGCGACGACCTAAGCCCAGGGACGCCGCAGAGCTGGTACGACGCGCTCGTCGCGGACAAACACGGTAATGAGGAAGCTGTCGTCATCCTAGCATTCTCGCACGACCTCGATGACCCACAGCCGCTGTGCCCGGGTGACTCAGGGGCCCGGGCTCCGCAGCGAGACTTCGTCGACGCCGCGGCCCATGGCTACTGGGAGAGCGCCTGCGTCAACAGCTACGACTCGGCCCTGGAGAAGACCGCCGAGATGATCCTCGAGCAGTGCTCGGTCTTCGCCCCGCAGTGACTACCCGCGGATGAGGCCGGCGATCCACTGGATATCGCCGTCGACTGTCTCGGCTCCAGCCCACGCGCACTTGTACTCGCAGTCGAGCGCCAGCACGCGGTCGTCGCCGTTGCTAACGCCGTTGTGCTCGCGGTAGTCGACGGGAACTGAGTCGACATCCTCGACGGCGAAGATCCACTGGTTGTTGCTCTGCCCGTTCTTGTCGACCTGCGCGCCGACGATTGTCGCGCCGTCCATGTTGTAGCCGAGCGAGTTGCACACCGCGGCCCCGCCCGTCCCCTCGAGCCGTGGCATCTTCACCTCCTGGAGATCCTCGCCGTGCCAGCGGACGAGAATCTGTTGCTTACTCCCCGGATCGTTCGGCGGCGTGTGCGCATAACCGCAGGTGGCGAAGCCCTCGTCGGTGGCGACCGCCGCGAGGATCGCGTCGTGCCCGAGCTTGTCCCCACTCGAGGTCCACTCGCCGATGAACTTGCCCTTGCCCTCGAAGAGTAGTGCCACCCCGCGCGTAAAGAGGGCGTCCTTGTTCGGGTCCCAGAATTCCCGTTCTCCGGCGACGACGACCCGGCCGTTGTTCAACACCGCGACGGCGCGCCCGCGTTCGCTTCGGTTGTTGTTCTCGTCCTCCGGGTCGCTGTAGATGAACGGCCCGTAGGCGGTCTTGTCGGGGCCGAGGACGGAGATCTCCATGTCCCAGCGGTCGGGGTTGACGCCGGTGCGACGCGCACCAGCGATATAGATGGTTCCGTCCGGCTGTACGCCCACGGCGCGAGCTTCCGTCCCCACGAGGCCCGGCTTTTCCCAGTCGAGCATGCCGTCCGGATGGAAGCGGGCGACGTAGCTGCGCGGCTCGTTGTCGTCGATGGCGATGCCGACGAGGATGATGTTGCCCTCCGCATCGACGGTGAGCCCGGTGGGGCCGAGGTAGGCGGTCTCGAGCCAGAGGTAGTTGGTCCAGTCGCTGTGCGGCCTGCTCCACCCCTCGGCGGTGGCGACCCACTCGCCGCCCAGGTCGTAGCGGCGCAGCGTCCCGACGAGCTTCGTGTTCGTCCAGTGCACGCCCGCGGCGATCACGTAGTCGCCTTGGAGCGCGACGGCCGACGCGACGCTGAGCAGGCCGTCGTGCGGCTCGAGCTTGGTCCAGGCCTCGGTGCCCGGCTCCTTGACCGTGCTCGGCTGGTAGATCGACGTCTCGGCGGTCTGCCCGGCCGCGTCGCGCACGCGCACCGTGATCATGCTGCCCGGGTTGTTGTGCGGTGCGCTCGTCACTGGGAAGATCAGCGGGGTTCCGGCCAGGCCGGTAGCGACGACCTGGCCGTCGTCCAGCAGCTCCGCGTCCACTACATCCGCGCTCGGCAGGTAGGTGCAGGAGACCGGCCCGACCTCGTCGGCCTTCTCGGGATCGCAGACAAGGTCCTCGACCGTCGGCGGCGGATCGATCGGCAGACCCGGGAAGTCTCCGGTGTCCCCTGAGCTCCCGTCGGTGCCGCCGGTGCCGCCGCTCTCGCTGCCACCGTCATGGTCCCCCGCACTCTCCCCTCCGCTGCTCGTGACCGCACCCGGGTCACCAGCACCCGACGAGCTGTCGCACCCGCTCACGCAGCCCGTACTCTGCCCGGAGTACTCGTTCGACAAGCCGTAGTACGACGGCGCGTGCTCGGTGCACGCGACGACGAGCAGGGAGGCGAGGAGGCGGCGCGGCATCAAGACCGAGCGTACACCAGCAGGATCGACTTCGCGCATGGAAGTTAGAAGGCGATGCGGATGCCAGCGGCCGCGGACTGCAGGCGGCGTTCGTGTGCCTTGTGTCGCCGCGGCAACACGAACACGACGACCGCGGCGAGGATGCTGACCCCGGCGACCACGCCGAGGGCCTTGCCCGAGTTCTCGAGTCGGGTGTAGCTCGCGTCCCAGGCATCGACGCTCTCGAGTTCCTCTACCGTCAGGGGCCGGTTCTCCGCCGTTGCCTTGCCGTCGAGTGCGGCGATCTTGTCGTCGTAGCCGTGGCGGGTGACCAGGACCGCGGTCATGCCCGCGAGAAGACCCGCGCCCAGCACGACGAGTCCCGAGCCGACCGCGACCCGAGCACGCGAGCTGTGGTGCGAAGACGGAGACTCGAGCATCGGTGGCGTTGGCACTGGCGCTTGCGTTCGGCCTGCGGCCGGTCGCCCGCCTGACTCTGGATCCGGCGCTCGTGCGCAGCGGGCCTTCGCCTGGACGGCGAGCGCCTCGAGTCGGGCGAGCTCCGGCGGGATCTTGAGCCGATCCTCGCCCGACTCGATCAGCTCGTCCCCGTACACCCGCATGAACACGACCGCCACGCAGAGCGCGGCGGCGGCATCAGCCTGACCCGGCTTCGACCTGCCCTGCTGATAGAGGTTCTCCGCGGCCACCCTGCCCTCGCGCGCGACGGCTCGCCGATAGCCCTTGCTCGCGCCCTGGCGGTCAAACTCCACCTTGGCCAGCTCGACCGCCTCGTGCAACTGCCCGGTGCGGCGCAGCTCGAGCATCTTGTCCATGGCCGCCACCTGCTCGGGAGACCATTCACCCGCATGAGCGACGCATGGCGGCACGGTGAGGGCCAGCGCGACGATGCTTGCGACGATGGAACGCATCATGCCCACGGTATCATGGAGCTCGGGTAGGGGGGACCGTCAGGTCGTCCAGCATGACGTCGCCAGCGTCCCGCAGCAGCCACGTCTCGGCAAGCGCCGTCGCCAGCGACTCCCCCTCGTGAAGTCGATCTGCAACGTCGTCACAGAAATTTGCCCATGATGCCAGCGACTCCTCGAGCGCTCCAGCGGCGAAGGGCTGCGCCTCCGCCAGCGCCGCGCGGACATCCGGGGCGGCGAGCGACAGGGCCGCGGTCGTCAGCCCGAAGGGGTGGGTCGGCGATTCGGGGGTCACGACAGGTCCGCGGCGAACGACGGACTCGACGCCGATCGCGAACACCAGGGGGCATGGGCCCGCGGCAATGTAGAGGATCCGCCGGCTCGCGGCATGCTCAAAGAAGGGGAGCGGGGCGGTGATGTCGCCAGGGTCGATCGCCATACCATCGCCTCAATGCAGCACGGCGGCGAGCGACCCGCCGAGGAGGCCGCTCGCCGCGGACATCATGAGCGAAGCCAGTTCGGTCCGCTGGGTGTCGGACATTTCAACGGGTTCGAGGAACAAATACGCCTCGCCCTGCTCGTCGAACCCCGCCTGGATGAGCGATGGTTCTCGTTCGCGGAGCAGCGCGAGCAGTCGTTCAGGGTGCGGTGACTTCGTCGACATGCATCCTCCGGTGGTTATCGCGTGTCTGCGTCGAGGTCGAACGGCCGCACGACGAGCGCACGGCCGAGTTGATCGAGGAGGTCGCGGCACGCGTCCGAGAGGACCGCCGAGTCGCCGCGCGGGAGTACGAGTCCGAGCTCCGCGAGTTCGGCGATGCCTTGCGGATCGAAGGACGCGACCCCCAGTCGCCCCTCCCAGTAGATCTCGTCGAGCAGCAGATGGGTCGACTCTGGGGGGAGGGCCGCATCGAGCCCGAGAAAGGACGCCATCCGAAACATCATCGACGGCAGCTCATGGCCGAAGCGTTCGACGTCGGGCAGCGAGGCGACGCGCTCCACCTGCTCGGCGACCAGTTCGAACGCCTCCCCTGTGGCGGCGACGAAGAAGGTCCGGTCCTCCACCACGGAGGCGTAGAAGCCTGGTTCAGGGGTGCATGCGCACATGGTCGTCACCTCCGGCGGCGGATTCGAGGAGCGTCGGGCGCGACCACCGGCCGCGGGGAAGCCGCGATGTGGGTCGTCCCCGGGACGCGGGAAACCACCGTCGGCTGTGGGGTCGGAATCGCTCGGCCTTCCACGGCATCGTCGTCCTCGAGCACACCGGCTGCCGCGTCGCCCGCCTGGGATGAAGCACCGGGCTGGTGATGTGCAGCCGGAACGGGGCGCTGCCCGGCGCTTGGGGCGGGTCTTTGGCTGTATGTCGCCCGTTTCATGCTGATCACCTCACGGAAAATTTCACAGAAAGACCATAGAAAGGCAATATTAAAATTCGACCGACAGCCGGTCATTTTCGGCCTACACTGGCCGTGTTGCGACGCAGACCGGCGATACCGCGCCGCGCGTTTGTGCGCGGGGATGAGGTCTTGAAGGCCGCGGGGGTGACCTACATGACCATGAGAGACTGGATCCGCCGGGGCATCCTGCCCCCGCCGCTCGAGGCGGTGACTGGCCGCGGGAACGTTGCCCGGTATGACCGGAGCGCCGTCCTCCGAGCAGAGCTGGCACGCAAGCTCCGCGACCAGGGCTGGACCCTCGACGCGATAGCGAAACACATCCAAGACCAGAAGTGGGAGGAGGGCCCCCCGCCGTGACCCCGGGGACGCCCCCGACGGATCCACGCGGCGGCCTGGTCCTTGTGGGCCGCTACCAGATTGGCGAGCCACTTGGTGGCGGCGGGTCGTCGCTGGTCTTCCGCGGAGTCGACCTGCACACCAAGGCCACGGTCGTGCTCAAGCTACTCGAGCCAGGACTCGCGGAGGACGACCCGATCGTCGCTCACTTCGAGCAAGAAGCCCGCCTCGCTGCTCGGATCCGGGATCCGCATCTGCTCGGCGCACTGGACTTCGGACACAACGCCGGCTGTCGCTTCATCGTGTACGAGCACATCCCCGACGTCCGCTCCATCCGCGTGCTCATCGACGGCCGCGAGCGCATCACGCCGGAACGCGTCGGGTCGATCGCACTGCAGATCCTGAGCGGCCTCGGCGCGCTCCACGAGGCTGACATCGTCCACCGCGACGTCTCGCCCGGCAACTGCCTGTGGCGCATGCGGGACGATCACGACGAGGTCGTACTCGCCGACCTCGGCTGTGCCGGCGTGATGCCGCCGCGACCGCCGGTCACCGGCGGCCCCAAGCCCTCGCGCGAGGTCTACGGCACCCCATACTTCACGGCGCCCGAGATCCTGGCCGGCGATCCCCACGATCGACGCGCAGACCTCTGGTCCGTCGGCGCCCTCATGTACGCGCTCCTGACCTCGCGCGACGCCGATGTCGGCGAGCCTGGCCGATGGCTGCGCATCGCGCCCCCTTTTCTTCTCGTCCCCTCGATCCCGAAGGAACTGAGCAAGGTCGTGATGACCGCGCTCGCACCGCAGGGCCAGCGCTACTCCTCCACGGCGGTGATGGCGCGTGCGCTCCGGGCGGCCCTCGATTCCCGAACCCGTACCACTGCACGACCTTGGCCATGGATGGGGCTCGGCGGAGTCTTGGGCGCTGCTACCACGGCGGTCGTCATGTTGGGCGTCCGCCCCGTTGTCGCGGATGTTGTGCGAGACGACGCGGCTGATGCACCCAAGAAAATCATGGTTGCCAGCGTTCCGCCTTCGGTTGCCGCCGAACGCAAGGTGGTCGAGTCTGCGTCCCAAGAAAAGCTCGAAGTCGGCGATCCTCCGGACGAGAGCGGCCATGCACGCTTACCCGCCGACAACACGAAAAAAAACGCAGCGCTCGCACCGATCACTCGCACCCCGCGGACCCGTACAGGGACGGCGGACACGCAAAAAGCACCCGAATCGCTCACCTGGGTAATGATCGATCGAACCGTCAAGGCCCAGGCGAAGGCGCTGCGCGCCTGTTCCAGTGACGATTTCATCTCCTTGGGTGTCCAGGTGTCCTCGGGGAAGGCGTCCCTCGAGACGATCGACGGGAATGCAGTACCACCGGACAATCACTGTGTGCGCGACGTGGTCGCTGCCCTTGAGTTCAATCGCGGCCCCCAACTATCTGGGGTCGTCGGGGTCAAGCTCCCATGATCTGCTCCCAAGCAGCAATCGCCACGGGTCGTCCTTGTACCGATCGCCGCCCAAGGAATGCGACAATCGTGAGCATATTCGCACCCGCAGCCTCCGTTCAAGTGGCGCAAATTACCCTTCCAGGATATCGAACAAAAGAACCCTATGCCCAAACTCATCCTCGACGCCCATGCACTCAAGATCGCTATGGAACGGCTCGCCGGCCAGCCCATCTCTGCAGAGCCCGATGGTTCGTTTTTTCGACCTGGAGTAATAGATCTAGTCGAAGGCGACCGGACTGAGAGTCCTTGGTTACCATCAAACGACCAAGCACGTGGAGTTGTACTTGGAGCAGAAGCTTGCAAGGAAATAGTCTTCCAAGCGGAACGCATTAGGGAACCACACCGTAGAGGTCGGGTCCTCAAGGCAATGTGCGTCCCTGTATGCTCGCTCATGGATGTGCTCCAGAGTCTGATGCATGCCTTTAACAAGCCCAAATGGCGCGCGGCGCGCGAGGCGTGGCCCCCGCACGATCAGGAGTCGTATCTCACAATTGGAAGGCGTCTAAGGAAGACGCACATGACCGGTCCAGTTCGCAGGGTTCGGCACGCACTTGGCGCGCATCTGGATTTAGAAGCCGCTCACGGCGGCGTTCGCATTCCTGCCGATGATCTTCTCGGCGCGCTCGGTGATTCCCTGATAGTTCTAATGCTGATGCTCCACTACCCGCGTGCGTTTTCTTGGATACGCCCTGTTGGCGTCCTCGAAAATGAGGGCGGCCGAGTAGTCGATACGATGGACGAATATCCGCTTTGCCTGCGCTGGCTGACGGACATGGATGGACACGTAAAAGATGTTGGGTACGTTCGTCTGGCCGATGACCCTCTTCACGAATTGCATCCGCACATCGTTAACGCAACCGCATCCTACAATATGATGGTACACGAAACACGGAGCTCGCTCCGCAAGATCTCCAATGTTCCCACTGAGGAGCTAAGAAATAACCCTGCGATTGCCCGAACGCTCACGGTGGATCTTCGGCCATCCAAGCAAGAAACTGCTCCCCAGTTGGCAAACGCCATCGAGACCTCCAGGACTTCCACTCCGACGGTTGACAATCGAACGGCCAGTCTTACCGTCTCCAGCCTCATGGCCGATCCGCGTCCCCCCTCCCCGGCGCAGGGCTCTCCCAGCTCCTCCCCGAACACCGCGACCGCGACCCCACAGGGCTCCTCCCCGAGCACCTCGACCTCTGCCCCACTGGACGCCTCTCCGCGGAGAGTCAGTCGCCATGATGGTCTTCGCGCCTTTGCCGGGGTCGATGGGTTGAATGCCGTCGCATCGGCTCCTGTTCCCGCAGGCTTCACCGTCGTTCACGAGATGCCTGCGGTACCTGAGCGAGGCTCGGTCCAGTTGCAAGCGACCAGCGCGCCCTCGGGAACGCCGAACGCATCACCATCGGGTACGTCGTCCGCTACATCGCTACCGACGACGGCTTCGACGTCGAAAAAAAACGAGTAAGCTCGGCCAGCAATCGCTCGTTGGTTTCGGGCAGGGGTAGTACTCCAGCTCGCAGGGTGGCGTTTAAACGTCGCATCTCACTGCCCGTCCAGACATCCCATGTTACTGTGCGAGCACAGACTTGCGCGTTTTGTGCGGTGATCCTTCCAGCTACCGGAAAGATTAAACACACCGTTGCCTGTTGTGGCGATGGAGTAGCTAACAACGGGTCCTGGAACTGCCAGAGGTCTTCATCATTTGTCTTGATTCGGTCGAATACATGAAGCCTTTCGAGTAAGCATTCAATGACGCCGGTTCCGTCTGGATGGACGATGGTCGTCGGAGTTATCTCCAATTGAAAGACACCTGCCTGCTCATTCTTAAGCACTCTGTAACGGGGGCTGCCATACCCGACCTCACAAACACGATGCACGTTGATGTGCTGTACGTCAGTGAAATTGACCCGCCATATCGGGATCGGTATTGCTCGTGACGAGCGGTTGTGAAACGTATAACGCAGAAATTCCTCTCCCCCTCCGTTCTCGAACCCTCGAAGGACGCGCAGAAAAGAAACACTCAAACCCATGTCGGTTGCATATTCTGGCGTTGCGCACCCCCTTACAAATCGAAGCAGATTCTCTCGTAATGTGGCCGGCGTCCATCTGGTCTGTTCGGTAACACCCGTGATTGTCGCCCCAACCATATCCTTGACGACCGTCCGCGCATAAGCGGCATCAAACGATACTAGCGTTCGCAGATATAAAATCAAACGATACGCGAGGGCATTCCAGAGGGTTTCGGGATTCCCTTCGTGCGAAACTATCCGGACCCCTTGAAACTGCTTTACTGTCGAAACTCTACCGGCTGAGGGGGCGAACAGGACGAGGACATACTCATCGGCCTTCCTACTACGTCGTAACTCTGTAGCCCAGCGCTTTGCGTCAGGCAGGCCGATTCTATTCTTCGAATGTTTGACCTGAATGACTCTACTCTTTCCATCGAGCATGGTCCACTCGATATCGATCTTCTGTGAAGAACCGTCTTCATGATACGGATCAACAGCCATGACGGCCCAGTCGTTCGCGTGTAAGGCGTCAAGCAATGCACCCATAGACTGAATAACGAATCCAGTAATCGCCTCGTGTCCACCGTCAACAAACGTGCGCGACTTGCGCAAGGTGCCACGTGAAGGGCGCTTTTTCCCACGTGGGCTTGCCTTTTTGGCCATTGTCGATGCTTATCATGGCTTCACCTCGGTCTCCCAGGGGGCTCGGGCACGACCTTGCCGCCGCAGTCCGGCCAGAGCGGAAACGCACAACACCTCCTCGTCCCCGTGGACACGGCCCATGTGGGTACTTGAACATTGTTTCGTGGATAATTTGTGTTCTTGCCAGATCTTTGAAGTTCTCCCGGATCTGTTGCTCATGTAGGGGTGCCATGCCCCCCGAGAACTCCAGCGACCCGCTGTTCTGGCCCCTCCTCTTCGTCGCCCTGATCGTGGGTGCTTTCGTCTTGGGCTTCGTTAAGGTGGTGGCCGTGCTGGCGCGCCGGGAGCCGGGCCATCATCCCCAGCATGCTCAGGATCATGGCACGAACACTAACGACGCTAGTTCCCACACGACTATCAACGTCGACCAGATCCTGGTGAACAGTCCTCGCCTGTCTAGTCCAGACGATTGAGCGCTTCGGTCTTCGCGCCGTCCACGTGGACTGCGGAATCACGAGTTGTCGAGCTCGGAGCTTCGCAGATGCTGCCAGATCTGGGAGCAGAGATCCTGCCGCTCAAGGTGGAGGAGATGCTCGAGCGGCAACAGATCGACGGACCGCTGCCCGTAGAAACCCGTCAGGCTGGGCATCGACTCGACGAGCGGGAGGCGTTGGAAGTCGTTACCGGCGAGGAGGAGGCCACCGCCCCTGAGCAGGTGCAATCGGACCACGAGAACTCCGTCGGCGAGGTGCCACAGTTGCAGGACGTCGAACGCGAGAACCGCAAGGTGACGTCCGTCAGGTGAAAATTCGGGACGACCAGCGGCGACGCCAGTGTCGAACGTCCGGACGACCTCGCCATTAGAGAGTCGTCTGAGCTCTACGTTCCCGGGGAAGCTAACGGCCAGCGAGCCGTGAGCCTCGTCGAACGCACACGCCTCCATGTTCGTGATGACTGTGCCCGTCCAGAGCGCGTCGCAATCGTCGAGAGGGCGGCCGGTATCAAGCGCGATCAGATCCACGACTCGCACGCATCGAACATGATTTGGAGAAGGGATGTACACGAGGAGCTCGCCGGAGGGCGCCACGTAGAGCCGGCCGGCGTTCGATCGCGGAAAACTCCGTAGGTGTTGACGGGCCGGGTCGATGAGGAAAGTATCACTACCATCGCAAGACGCAAACACAGCTGGTGACCCATCGAGTATGAGGATCAGACTCCCCAAATTGGGTAACTGTCCGTGGTAGCGGTGCTCGCCGGTGTCCGAATCCCAGACATCGAACAGTGTGCGCGAACCGTGGTTGCGCTGGATGAGCACGAATTTTTCGTCGTGTGAGAAGGCGGAGAACAGGGTGCCTCCGTGACTGGTTGGCGTCTCGGACGGTTCATGGCACGTGACCTGACGTCGTGTGGTCGCGTTCCATACGACAATGGTGCCTGCTCTCTCGTAGATGAAGCGGTCCCCCCGGCGATCACAGATGACGTCCATACAATCATGTGGAAGATTGACGCTCTTGCGGTAGATCTGCGCGGACCGCAGGTCGATGTCCTCGATCTGCCATGGGCCGTGCAGGCGGAACCCGGTCGGGGTCCAACTGATCCGGGAGTTCCATCGCTCCGAGGTTTCAGGGAGAGGCGCAACAGCGAGATCGCCCGTGGTGAGGTCAACCACCGACAAACCGTTGTAATCAAGGATAGCGAGACGATCGTCGCACGGAGAGAATCTCAGCCCATGACCTGTGCGCACATCCGGGGGCAGCAAGCGGTGATGACCTGCGCGGTCCCAGCAGAGGACATGGGCTCCACGTTGAGCAGGATTGCCGTCCAGCACCGCAAGGAGCGATCCATCGTGCGACCAGACCAGGGTGGGATGACACGCCTCCGGATGGGCATCGTGGATGGATCTGCCGATCGTATGGAGCGGCGTTACGGTGGCATCTTCGAGCGGATAAATGAAGAGGTGACCCTGGTACGTGCGGAGGAGCGTCGCGCCAGTGGGATCGACCGCCGTCAGACGCGTGCCATGATGTTGGGTCAGGTGCTCGAGGGACGGCCACATCAGGATGCCCAGCTGACTTGAGCGCGTCGGCAAGGAGAAGCCGACGCGGCATGGCACGACGACCAGTAGGCGTCCCTCTGCGACGAGTGCGCCCTCATACATGCCGCGTAGCTCGGAGATCTCCGCTAGCACCTTGCTACGGGCGATGTCCCAGCGCCGTGGCATGTCAGCGAATGTCCAGAGGGTGGCAGCGTCCTCCCAGTACAGACCGCTGACTGGGGCCGTGTGCGCGAGGTGGGCGATTGGGTGGAGATCCTCAAGGCGCCGCAGTTGGACCCCGTGGTCGCCGGCGATGGCGAGGAGCACGTCATCTGGCGAGAAGGCGAGGGCACGGACGACGCCGAGTTGCTCCTGCCAACGGCGCAGGCAGCGGATCGGGCCCGACGACCATAGGGCGCACGCTCCGTACGCATTGCTGCTGGCAAGCCGGTGACCGTCTGGAGACCATACGAGCGCGCCGGCATGGGCTTCGGGTAGGACGGAGCGGATGATGCCATCAATGGAAGAGGCGTACGCCCCGTCAGCGTGGTCCGACGCGGAACCTTGAGATGCACGCCAATCGGTACAATTCCGTTTCACCGAAAGCAGATCGGCCCCGGAGAGGTCTGGCGATTGCTCGGCAGCGATGCTACGGCTCAGGTCGGCGCCCCGGAGCCGGGCGCCCCGGAGAACTGTCCCGTCAAGTATGGTTCCGGTCAAGCGAGCCCGGTCTGCCACGACTCCGTGTAGATCGGCTGCAGAGAGGTCCGCGCCACTAAGGTCGGCGTCCTGCAGGTCAGCGCCCACGAGTGACGTACCGCGGAGCGACGCACCACGGAGCGACACACCACGTAGGTGGGCGCCATCGAGGTGGAGGCCATCGAGGTTAGCGCTGCGCAGGTCGGCCCCGGTCAGGTTCCACGGATCCTTGGCAGTCGAGCCGATTGTCCCGTCACTCGCTGCGAGCGCCAATGCGTTGAATGTCACGAGCGGCGTCGCGGGCGGCTGCCGCAGCAGTATATGCAGGGTGGTGCGCGCGGTGGGCCAATCGTGGTGCTGGCAGCAATAGGCGAGCACGCCGACATCGAGGGGCAGAATGGCGAGGATTTCCGAGTGGCCCGCGCCCAGACAGCGGACGAGCTTGCGTGCGAGGGCATACTGAAGGGCCGCGTCCCATGCAATGGCAAGCGTGTTCTCGGCGTCGCGCGGGGAATCATTGCGGACGGTCCGAACCCAGCGGAGCGCTTGCCGAGCCAGCCAGGCGCCAGTGCGACCAGTCGACTGCGGGGGGAACTCGATTAGACGTTGAGCCATCCCGGCGAGAAACTTCCATGTGGAGGAGTCGGGAGGATGTTCGCCAGGATGGAGGCGAGCCCGGTGTTGCGCGAACCTACCCCGGTCGATGTGCGTTGCGGGCGTGTGCTCTTGGCGTACGCGGGGCGTCCAGATGGCATGGCCCAGATCCTCAAGGAGATCGATGAACGAGTCCTCGAGGTCGATCGCGTCGTCGCGCTGGATCCAGCGGAAAACCTCGGCGTGGCGCTCGAGGTATGCGTCCATACGTGCGCCAGGCGGGTGTTCGAGCGAAGCGGCATCAACCGCATCGACGATGAAACCCCGCGGGGGCATCGGTTGCTGAAGCACGAGCCCCGGGTTGTGTTTCAGCTCTCGCAGCTCTTCAAGAGCGGCGGGACACAACCGCACGTGCTCGGCGCCGTCGACGTTGAAACGCCAACAGGTGCTCAGAAGCAGGATGGTCTTCTCAGTGATCCACCCGGCGAAGAAGGGAAGCTGGAGGATCTTGGCGGGGAGGACGTCGTCCATCCCGTCGACCACGAGGAGGCAGTTGCCAGTGGCGATTGCAAGGCGTAGCGCAGCGCGGGCTATCTCCGTGAAGTCTCCGAACAACGCGGCCACGTGGTCGTGCCCGCGCCAGCTACGACAATCAAGGTAGTAGACCGGGAGGCCGCCGCCGAGCAAGGCATCGCGCGCCAGCGGCGCCAGCCAGCTGCGCAGCAGAGTCGTTCGACCGTCACCGAGCGCGCCGCACAGTACGCAGGTAGACGCATCCCCCTTGAGCCAACTGTTGAGCGCGGTGAACGCAGATACCTGGGGCGCCTTGGGGTCGAGCCCGAGCTGGCACATGGGCGGCACGAAGCGTGCGCCCTCGGGTGTGTAGGGGTATTCCGCGAGGCGACGCAGGTGTCCCTCGTCGACGGCGAGCTGCCTGATTGCCTGATCAAGTGCGGATACATCGCGTTCGAGGGGAGACGCGAGGTCGCTACAATCGCCAAGGATCAGTGCGACCGGGAGTGGTAGTCCTGCGACGCTACGCGCGTGACGGAGGTCAACGTCACTGGGAAGCACTGGTGCGACCAGGACCACGTGGCCTGGGGCCACGACCAGCACCGCGCTCCCGCCTGGTGACCGGCCAATCCATGCGGGCGGGGCCTTCTGTAGCGCGAGCCAGGTGGCGGCAGCGTCCAGGTTCTCGCGGTAGCCCTGTAATTCGATTAGGGGCGCCTCCAGCGGGCCGCCAAAGCCACCGTCATTCAGTATCTGAGCGTATGCGGCGACCGGCCAGAGTCGATAGCCGCGGGCCATCAGCCAGGGTGGCGGAGGCCCAGCGTCGTGGTGCCACGCCTCGACGCTGCCGTCGGGATGAACGCTCGCTACGACGGCAGTGGTCGCCCCTGGGAGCAGGGCGCTGGCGATATCGGCGACGAGATCGTGCGCAGCCCCCGCGTCAGCCCACTTACGCTGCGCACAGACATGCTCGAGCGCGCTGCAGGTACTGGCGAGGATGTTGCGGTCGGTGGACGAAGCCTCGGCGCGCATGGTGAAGCCACGAAGGACGCGGAGGCAGCCGAGGGTGAGCTGACGTTCGATCTCGTCAAGCGTGAGTACCTCGTCGGGTAGCCACAGATCGGAGGCGAGGTCGTGCAGCTTGTCGAGGTCCTCGCAAGCGGGAGCGCGTTTGGCCAAGAACTGCCAGCGCTGCACGAGCAGCGGCGCGTCGCCGTAGTGGATAGCAGCCTGTATGAGCAGGTCACGCTGGTCACGACAGAGCTGGCGAAAGCTACGAACATCCGGGGTTTTGATGAGGAGGTGGGCGAGCTGCGCGAGGGCGGGATCATCGCGCTCGGGGAGGATCACGCTATAGAGCAGCGGCTCGCTGGCGGGGACCGTGACAAGGCTGTTCGGTTTGGTTCCGAACGGGCGATCAAACTGCAGGGCGGCCATACAGATACCCTCGCGGCCCGATGGCAGCGGCGGGAGCTTGCCGTTGGGCATCAATGGGTCGACGTCGTCGCGTCCGAACCCGAATATCCCGCTGCCGCCGTTGCTGGCGGCGTTGGCCATTGCGACCGAAGTAAAGGAGGTCTGATAGAGGTTGTGTGCTTCGCTCTCGAAATCTCGTGTGGTGTCGGCGGATGAGTGTGCGGGGACGACGATAACATGTGCCTTGCTGACGAGCTTGGCGTGCTTTCTCGCGGCGGCGGCGTCGCGATGGCGGAGAAAGTCTATGCAGATCGTCACGGCCACCCTGGCTGGCTTTCGGCCGGCCCTTGGGGTGATAGTGAACTGCGTAAAATCCATCTCGTCGCAGTGAAGATCCAACTCCCAGCGGCTCCTGAATAGCTTCTGTTGGAGAAGCGGTGGCTTCGTCGGGAACAGGATCGGAGCGACGGCACGATTGGGGCGCGCGGTGAACAGCTTGCTGTAGCCTGGGTCGTCGAGCAGATCGGCAGTGACGTGGTGCGAGCCGGCGACGACCGTACAACCATACTCTGTGGCAAGTGCCTGTATCGCGGGCAACGCGGTGCCAGGCACGCTGTATTCGGGGAACACCACGAGGTCGGCACGGTGGGCCCCGCAGAACCTCATGATCGCAGTGATCCGGGTGAGAAAGCCGCGCTCGTACGCCTGTGCGACGCGCTGCTGCAACAGCTCGATCTCGTCGACGAGGAGAGAGTCAGCCGGCAGCCGTTCGATTAGCTCGCGCAGGTGGTGACTGTTACGGAGGGGCTCGCCGAGGAAATCCTTAAATGCCAAATGGGAGTCCATCTGGACGACTGCGACACGGAGGGGTGCGGAAGGCACAGACATGCGCGGCCCAATGTGTATCATGGCGCGGTGTTGTGCGCGATTAGGAACCGCCCCCCCTTGGTCGCCTTCACGCTCGCGGGCCTCGGTGCTCAGGTCGACGCTCATCACCATAAGCGGACTTACGGGGGGGCCGGAACAGCTTTCAATCCCCGGTTCGCCACCCTGTTGACGAAGGACGCAGTGGCCGAGCCGGTCGATCGTCGTCGCCAGATCGTTGGCGGTGCCGGTCACCGTGAAGGCGCAAACGGGATCGTCTTGACGGGTGGACGCGGCATCGAGCGGGCGGACGATGCCACGACGACGTCGGCCGCTGACTTCCCTGGGGAACGTTCCAGGTCACCCCCCGCACTACGCGTGGTGATGAAATGTAACGACGGCTTCCTGCGCTCGACCTTCTACGACGCGGGGATCAACGACGCGACCAAACAAAAGTCCGGAAAGGGCGGACGGGGCAAGAACGACGGCCACGGCAGCCACGGCAAAGATCACGACGGTGGCCACGGAAATGATGGTGGACACGACGGTCACGGGAATGGTGGCGGCCACGGGAACGGTGGCGGCGGCAGCGGTCACGGACATGGAGACTGACACGGGAACGGCGGCGGCCACGGGAACGGTGGCGGCGGCAGCGGTCGCGGACATGGAGACGGACACGGGAACGGCGGCGGCAACGGGAACGGCGGCGGCAACGGTGGTCACGGAAACGGTGGTGGTCAGGGAAACGGCGGCAACGGGAACGGTGGCGGCAACGGGAACGGTGGCGGCGGCAATCATCACTGATTGCGCATCACGCGCTCGACGAGGTCGAGCGCGCACACGGGGAGCGCCCGATCGCAGGAAGCTCGTCTGACTGTGCTAGGCGAGCAGGTCGATCGTCAGCTCGTCGGCTGTCGGGCGAGTCACCAGCGTTCGTGCTCGGACGTACAGGACGTGCGGTAGTCGGCCGGCGTGGTGCTTCACGCCGTGGCACGAGCCTTAGAAGGAGCACCGTTGCGGGCCATCACGGCGGTGTTCGCAGAACTCGAGCGCGAACCCGGCGGGGGCTGACCACGCACCCTCCTGTTCTTTAGTTCATGCCAGGCTCGCATCTTGGCATGACGCGGACCGGGAGCGTCATTCCCCTCTCTCCGTGACCAGCAAACGCCGGCTCGCCCGCTGCGCAGCGATCGTCGCCGCCGTGGTCCACGTGTACAGCACCGGCGCATAGTCGTCGTGTCACACGCCAGACGCGGCGCACCGACCGGGGCACGGCCGCCGACGGCACCAGCTCCCCGGGTGGACCCGTCCGGGGATCCCTCGAGCGACCCGTCGGGCGGCGTGCTCGACCCGACCCGCCCCGCCTGGTCCAGACGTTCGCACCGGGCTTCCGCCGCGCGTGAAGGCGGCATGTGGGTGTTGTGTGATCCAGCACACTATGCGCAGCTTGGAACGGTGATCGAGAACCTGTGAGCGATCGGCGGCCCGTTTTGATGGCACGTGAACCAAAGCCCTCCAGGAGTCGCATCGATGACCACCCCAAGAACCGATCTTGAGCTGTTTTACGGCTGGCGTCGGGGTGATGTACGGATGGGGGCGGAGCTCTTTGAGCGCCACAAATCTGCGGTCACCAACCTGTTTCGCCGAAATGTGTACTGCAAGACCGAGATACCAGATCTCGTGCAACAGACGTTCCTCGCCTGCATCGATGCGAAGGCCGATCTCCAGATCACCGGTACCGTGCGCTCATATCTCCTCGGTATCGCGTTTAATACGATGTCCCGGTTCTTCCGGAAGGCGCGTCACGCCCCGGGACTCGGGATCAGCGAGGAGCACAGCAGGACGCTGGCCTCGGTCGAGCCGGACCCTGAGTACCTCCTCACGCTCAACGACGAGCAGCGGCTGCTCATGAAGGCGATTCGTCGCCTCAAGATCGAACATCAGGCCGTCATCGAGCTCAACTACTGGGAGGGCATCTCCTGCGACGAGATCGCTGTGATTCTGGGCATCCCGCAGGGCAGCGCCCGCCGTCGGCTGCAGGAGGGCCGCACGGCGCTGCTGAAGAAGCTCGCCGAGCTGGCCGATTCGCCCGAGTTGTTGGCCACGACCACCATGTCACTCGGCGTGTGGCAACGCGGGGTTCACGACTGGATCGCCGTCCGCGCGACCTTGCGGTGAATCTCCCTCCGAACGGACCGCGGACATGATGACCCTCGACGCGCACGACCCCACCCAGTCCCTCGACCGCCTCACCCGCGCGATTCGTGAGAACACCGGACTGCAGGACAGCGCCGGGCGAAGCCTCGAAGACGCGGCCCGAGCAGCACTGTTCGGCACCCAGGTCGGTTCAGCGCCCCGAGAACCGGCGGAATCGGCCCGTGACATGGTATTTGGTCGCTACGTGCCGCTCAGTAGGATCGGTGCCGGCGGCATGGGCGTCGTGGTTGCGGCCTACGATCCCGAACTCGATCGAAAGGTCGCGCTCAAGCTATTGTCGCCGCAGGCGAACCGCAGCTCGCAGGCGGGACGGACCCGACTGCTGCGCGAGGCTCAGGCGCTCGCCAAGCTCGCACATCCGAATGTGGTGTCGATCCACGACGTGGGGATGCACGGGGAGCAGGTCTGGATCGCGATGGAGTTCGTGGCCGGCGAGACGCTCAGCGCATGGGCGAAGGAGCGGCGCCGCACCTGGCGCGAGGTCCTGAACGTCATGACCCCGGCCGGCCGCGGGCTTGCGGCGGCGCATGCGGCCGGCCTCGTCCACCGCGACATCAAGCCCGACAACATCATGGTCGGCAGCGACGGACGCGTGCGGGTGATGGACCTGGGTCTGGCCCACGCGCTCGGCGGTGACGAGACGCCCGCTGGACCGGTCTCTCCCGACGCTTTGACCACAGAGGGCCAGAACCTCGCGGTCCTGGCAGCGCGGGTGACTCAGGCGGGAGCCGTGCTGGGCACGCCCGCGTACATGAGCCCGGAGCAGTTTCAGGGCCAGCCGATCGACGCGCGAGCAGACCTGTTCTCGTTTTCCGTGACGCTGTGGGAAGCGCTGACGGGCGAGCGACCGTTTGCTGGCAGCACGCTGATCGAGCTCGCGGCCAATGTGCTCTCGGGAGCCGTCCGGCCTGTCCCTGCTGACCCGCACGCGCGACGCGTCCCACGCTGGCTGCGGCGCGTGTGCTTGCAGGGACTCGCGGCCCAGCCCGAGCGCCGCTTCGCCTCGATGGAGGCCCTGCTCGACGCGCTGTCGCACGGCCGGGCCCGGGCCCGGGTCCGCAAGGGGCTCGTGGGTGCGGCCGTCGCGGCCGTCCTCGGCGCATCGGCGGCGCTGTACCAGCGCCACGACCTGGCCGATCGCATCGCCGCGTGCGAGGAGACCGGTGCCGCCATCTTCGATGTTTGGAGCGAGGAAGCCCGGGCCACCGTGCGTGAGAGCATCATCGCCACCGGGCTGAGCTACGCCCCGGTGACCGCGGACAAGGTCATGCCGTTTCTCGATGCTCAGGCCGAGGCCTGGCGTGAACACCGGACCCGAGCCTGCCTACTGGCGGACATCGAGGGGACGCTCGATGCGGAGCACCTCGACCGTGCCGTCTGGTGCCTTGACGAGCGGCGGATGGATCTGGCGGCGCTGCTGACCGAGCTGTCGCGCGCTGACGAGACGGTCGTGCAAAACGCAGTGACCGCGGCCGCCGGCCTGCTGCCCGTATCTCCATGCACGGATGGACAGGTGCTCGCGGGGTTGCCGCCGCCGCCCGCGGACGCACGCGCAAAGGCCGAGGAAGTGCGCACAATGCTGTCGCAGGCGCGCACCCTGCTCGCGGCCGGCAAATACCCGGAGGGCCTGGAGCGAACGCGGGCGGCGCTCACCGATGCCCAGGCGCTCGGCTGGCCGCCCATGACTGCCGCGACTCGGCGGCTCGAGGGGACGGCGCTTGAGGAGACGGGTGCCTACGCGGAGGCCGAGGCCGCGAGCCTCGCAGCGTACATGGCGGCGGCGAAGGTGCGGGCGTGGGACGTGGCGGCCCGGGCCGCTCTCGACCTCTCCTTCAACGTCGGATACAACCAGGCTCGCCATGCCGAGGGAAAGGTGTGGGCCGGGCACGCGGAGGTAGCGGCCTTGTTTGCCGGCGACCCCCTGGGTCTCGGCCAGGCTGATCGCCTCAGCAACCTCGCCGCCATTCAGGAAGCCATGGGTGCATACACCGAGGCGAAGGAGCTCCACGAGCGAGCGCTGGCCATCAGGGAGAAGGTGCTGGGTCCTGAGCACCCCGACGTGGCTTACTCCCTCCACAACCTCGCCCTGGTTCACCGGGACATGGGCACATACGCCGAGGCGAAGACCTTGTTCGAACGAGTGCGGGCTACCTGGGAGACGGCGCTGGGTCCCGAGCACCCCCACGTGGCCGCCTCCCTCCACAACCTCGCTCTCGTCCACGAGGACACGGGCGCGTTCGCCGAGGCCAAGGCGCTTCACGAGCGAGCACTGGCTATCCTGGAGAAGACTCTGGGTCCCGAGCACCCCGACGTGGCATACTCCCTCCATAGCCTTGCCACCGTTCACGCGGATATGGGCATGTACGCCGAGGCGAAGGCGCTGTCGGAGCGAGCGCTGGCGATCTTTGAGAAGACGCTGGGCCCCGAGCATCCCAATCTGGCCGCCCCTCTCGGCAACCTCGCCAAAGTTCACTATGATACGGGCGCATACGCCGAAGCGAAGGCTCTGGTCGAGCGAGCGCTGGCCATCGAAGAGAAAGTGCTCGGCCCCGAGCACCCCAACGTGGCCAGCTCCCTCTGTAACCTCGCCAACATTCACATGGCCACGGGCGCGTACGCGGTGTCGAAAGCGCTGCACGAGCGATCCTTGGCCATCCGGGAGAAGGCGCTGGGCCCCGAACACCCCGACGTGGCCGGATCCCTCGGAGACCTCGGCGCCCTCGCTCTCCAGCAGGACCAGCCAGCCACGGCGCTACCGATTCTCGAACGGGCAGTCACTATCCACGACGCCCACGAGGGCGTACAGTACGGCGAGTTCGCGGCCCACTCAAACCTCGCCGAGGCCCTCGTCCGCACCAAGGGCGACCGGACCCGTGCGCTTGTGGAAGCACAGAAGGCCGCCGACGGTTTTCGTGAAGCCGGCGATGCCAAGGCGAAGGACCTCGCGGAGGTCGAGGCCTTCCTCGCCAAGCACTGGATGAGAGCCTCCACGTCGACGCGTTCGGAGTGATCGAGCGGACCGGTCAAAAAAATCGAGTCACATCGATCGGGGCACTGCCCTCCGGGTACTTCAACGGTGGAGGTCTGCACATGAAACAAAAGATTCTCGCCCTCTTCTCCCTTGCCCTGGCAGCTTGCGATGACTCGCCCGGCGTCGATCGGGCGTTGGAAGGTGAAATGGAGGATGCGCCCCGAAGCATCGAGGTCGAAGCGGGACAGCCCACCACTCCGCCCGCTCAGATCCACAAATACAGTCTGGGCCTCAACTACAACAATCATGTCGAGACCTTCTACACCGCCGACATCGACCGCATCTACAACGCCGACACGGTGCTCCCGCGTTGGGCCCGGTTCATCTTCAACATTTTCCCGGCCTACAACGCGTGGGACACGACTGGGAAGTGGCCCGGGGGCAAGGCCTGGATCGCAAAGTATTGCGCCGCCCACGACTCCGGGGTGAAGACGGTGCTGAACATCCGCTGGGAATTCAGACGGTGCGGCCCAGACGAGGTGTGCGACAACGAAGACGACCGGCCTATTCCTTTCGTCAACAGCACGTGCAAGGCTCAGGGCACGTGCCCCGTGTACGCGAGGTACGTCAAGTTCCTCAACGAAGAGTTTCTCCCGGAGATCGAGGCCTGCACCAATGTCTTGGTCATCGGCAACGAGCCGTTCCTCGAGACCGACGAGGAGATCACGCCGAACAGCAACTTCACCCGGTTCTACAAGAACATCGCGCAAGACGCGCTCGACGTCTGGCCGTGGGATGCGACTCCGTTCTACTTCGGCTCCTTCGAGGGGCTGTGGCTCCACAATGACACCAAGAAGGACCAGGCGCGCGAGGAGCTTCTGACCTTCGTCAACAACGAGGCGCACATCAGCGGCATCGATCTACACATGCACACCCGGACCATGGACCAGATCGACCTCGCCTTCGAGTGGCTCAACGAGGGCCGCCTCGCCAACGGCAAAGAGATCATCATCACGGAGTTCTCGCCGGCCCCCGCGCTCTTCGACAACATGCAGCAGAGCCTCGACCCCGACTTCAAGGACAAGTGGGGCGCGCCGGGACCGAAGAACGGCCATTATCTCGATCATGCGCTTGAGGCGCCCCGCCCCGTCAAAGAGTTCCAGGAGTGGATCTCGACCCTACAGCTCTCGAAGACGACGCCCCACTACGTCTGCGAAGCCTGGAAGAGGTTCAGGAGCCATCCGGGAAGGTTCCGCCTCGCGTTCCAGGGCGCCAGGCAGGCCTCGAAGCCCGAGGACTTCGACTGGCAGGAGAAGTGGCCTTGGGTCCTCAATCCGATCCTGATGCCCATCACGCAGGAGCCCGTGAACGGCCAGCCCTCCATACGCTGGAATTGGTACAATGATGTGCAGAAGATCTTGAAGGAAGACCCTTGCCCCTGATGGCAAAGGGGCCTCCAGAGAGGCCGGGGAAGGGGGACGCGGAGCCGTGAGCAGCAGCGGACCGCGTCCAGACCGTCTTGCCGACCGCACTCGCCGACGTCCTCGACCCACGCGAAGAGGCGCGAGCCGAGCTCGTTCGTCGGGTCGTTCCGTCGTTTCGGACGCACTGGTTGGCTGGCGTCGGGCCGTGAGCGTCTCGCAGCGTTGCGCCTGCTTTCGATGTGACGCCGTGATACATTCTGCGCGTGCCGCCTCCGATGAGCATCCCTCTCCTATTCCAATCCAGACGCCAAAACACCGGCCAAGGGCTTGAGCAGATTCGAATCTGGACAAGCCCTGAGGAGACAAACAAGCTCGCTCAGCATATCCCGGAACTCAACGGAGCGGTGCAACTCAACAGCAACTGGCAGCGGAAAATCGGCATCTATTGGCTCGGGGGCAAATCTCCGCCCATGATCCTGGCGGCGTACAAGAACCAGGGCGGTTGCCTTTCCTTCACGGCCGCGAAAATCACGCCCCTCTTTGACTTCGCCAGGAAGATGTTAACGAGCAAAACGCCATTCCCAGGCACTTACAACCTATCCGCCGACGGACACAGCGACGCGATTGAGTTCAAGTTCAAGCTCCCATAATCTTGACCGCTCCCGAAGACGTCGGGGCGTCGGCAGCGCGAGCCTTGCCGCGATTCTCCTGGCCCACGGCGGCCTCGTCGACACCCGTGGTCCCGGGGCTCGCCGGCGGTCGGCAGGTCGGGTCGGTGGGTGCGCCGCTGGTCGATGTGTCGCTGGCGGTGCCGTCGCCACCTCCGCCTCCGCACGCCGACACACGACCATGACCAGGCTCGGCCGTCGCCTTGAGCGTCGGAAGGACATTGATCCGCGCCATCTCCGGTCTAAGTTCTCGGCGGCTGCCCGAACGTTACCCGTGCGCGATATGCGCGCGGTTGTAGGCAGCGAGGATCTGATAGGGTGGACGCATGTCTGCTAAGAAACCCCCGCGCAAGCACGAATGGTGGAAATACCCTAATGTGACGGTGTATTACCGACCACCCGGGTCGCCCGAAACATGGCTGGATGCGGCTTCACTGGGGCGCTTTTACGGTCAACTTCAGCGGTTATTGGATTTTGAGGCCGGGAAAGTGCTTCACGTCGATGCAAACCAACTCGATAAAAGTATGCACGCTCGATCTTCGGATACGCTACCCGGCAATCCATACAATCTTGTTCGCAGGCAGCATGTCGTTAGCCGAGAGCACCTGTCGTGGTTCGCAGGGGCAGACGGAAGAGTTTGTGTTCTACATAAGAGTCATCCCCGCATCAAGCCGTTCTTTCCGCCGAACAAAATTTTCTGCGCCCCGAGATTGTGGTCTGACTCCGTCGAACTATGGGCCCACAGCATCGAAGAAGTTTTCTATCGAGAAGCACGGTGGGCGGCTTCGGCCATTCGCGCAGGCAAGCCCTATCAAATCATCAACCAAGATGCAATTACTGATTATTGGACGTTGTGCCGTTCTCGAGTGCGAGTCTTGAACTGTCCGCCCCAGCCAATCAATCTAAACAATCAAGTCCGTGACCACTTTACCCAAGCCGAAAAAGACGAGTTAGAGTACGAAGGTTTCTCAATCTATTCAACTCATGGGGATGAGACGAGGTCTGACGCAGCGGTAATGATTCGCAGATTGATGCTCATGGATAAAAAGGCGTTTATCAACGCGGGTGTGAAATGGCGAATCGGAACAACTCCCGATGACGCTGTTATCTTGCCAGATTTGTTTTCCCTTTTGGCGGTGCCGATCACACATAACTTGATCATATTCGGCGACCCTGAATCAACTGAAGAGGCCCCCCCGGCCTGTTCCATTGAGAACTACGAGCCGCTCGTCGCGGCCCTGTATGCGGGATCCCGAAATTTTACGGTGGCGCGAACAATGGCTACGCTTGAACACGTGAGGATCCTACCCGATCCGCCGAGAGGGCAACCGGGGTGAGGTTTGACCGCCGCCCGACCTCATGCGGGTCGTTCTCCAGTGGGCCGTGGGCCCCGGCGCGGACGCGGTCAGGGCACAACAAGAGGACGACCCGGCTCAGGAGGCACGTCGATGCTCACCCGAGTCGTACAAGCGCGTTGAGCACTATGCGAATGGAGGGATGCGAGTCGGCCAGCCCCATCCGGCGACCGGATTCGAGTGCACGTCGAAGGTGGTCACGCGCCCTCGTAGCGTCGCCGAGCCTCTCATGACAGTTCCCCAGCAGTGATTTGTCGGGACACAGCCCGGGCCCGCGCGGCGCGGCGCCGGCGCTCCCTGATACTTGCCGACACCGCCGCGACTCTCGACGCCAACCAGTGTCAGCTCGGCGCCGGCTCGACCGCCGCCCGGCATCAACGACGGTGCCGAGGGCTGCGGCTGCGACACGAGCACGCTGCGCAGGGTTTTCGGATGAAGGCCAGTCGTGCGTAGGAATGCTCACAAAACGAGCGCGGCTTGGTACGAACGAAGTTCTTGAGAGCGTACTGCGCGGCGCGAGAGTGATTTTAGGACGAAGGGCAGACAGAGAACCCGGCATGGATCCGTGCGATGACATGCCCGACTTGCTCGCGCCAGTCCAGGACACCCTCGTCGACGCGCTCGTGGATCGCAAGCTGCTCGTGTGCGTGGGGCCGGGGTTGGCGACCGCGGCTGGCTTGCCGGGGCCGCGTGCGCTCGTCGAACGCTGCCTTGCCGCCGACGAGCGGCTAAAGGTCTCGTCGGGGGCCAGCGTGGCGAAGGCGCTTGAGCATGCGGAGCATCTACTCGGGAGTGTGCCGTTCCAGAGGCTGGTCCGCGAGGCATGGGAGCGGGAGGTGCCGCTACCGGCGATGGCAACGGCGTTGGTCGGACTCGCGCCGGGTCTCAACATGGTACTCACATGCAACCTTGATCGGCTCCTCGAGCGAGCGTTCGCGGGGCGCTGGCCGGCCATTGAGACCGCGGCGGCGGATGTAGCCCGACGGACGCGTGTTATCTTCAAAATTCGCGGGACGATCGACCGCCCGAGTGGGTGGCTACTGACTGCCCGCCAGCAGGTGAATGCGGGCTTTTTCGGTACAGTACTGCAGGGTGAGCTAACGGCGCTGCTGCGCAGCCACGTCGTGCTGTTCGTCGGTTTCGACCCGGACGACGAGGAGCTCTTGCGCCTGCTTTCGATCCGCGGCCAGCCGGTCGCGGACCCGCAGCACCCGGGGTCCGAGACGATGCACCCCGACGTCGTCCTCGTAAGGGAGACAACGGTTGCAATGGAGGTTCGCGACGAACTCGGGCGACGGGGCGTCGTACTCGTGCCTCTGGCCGACGACGCGGCGATCACCGCGTATCTCGTGGCATTGGCTGAGGGGCTCGCACAGCGGTCGGGGCGCACCGTGCCAGTGAACGCGGATGAGGTCGAGGCGGGCGAACCGAGCGAGGAGAGCCCGTACCCGGGCCTCGAGCCATTCAACGAGGAACGACGGCGATTCTTCTTCGGCCGAGAGGACGACGTCTCGCGGATCCTCGGGCAGCTTGGGACCACGGACGCGCCGCTTCGACAATGGCTAATGGTCGACGGGCCGAGCGGTGCGGGCAAGTCGTCACTGCTGCACGCGGGGCTGGTGCCGGCGCTGCGCGGTGGCATGGTGCAGGTCGCTGGGGCGCCGACGATGTGGAGGGTCGTGACCATGCGGCCCGGTCCGGCGCCGGTGGTCGAGCTGGCGTTGCAGGTGCATCGGATACTCGTCGGCAAGGAGGACGAGTCGACGGCGAGCGCCCTTGCGGCGGAGATCCAGCGCTGGGCGCCGGATCTCTGTTCATTCGTCTCGAGCAAGCTGGGGGACGACGAGGGACTGCTGCTCGTCATCGACCAGCTTGAGGAGGCACTGCTAGTCGACGACGCGGATGCACGGGTGGCGTTCGCGGCGACGCTGGCCGAGTTGCTAATACGCTCGCCTCGGCCGGTGCTGCTGGTCACGGGGCTGCGCAGCGACTTTTCAGGCGAGTTGCCGCGGCTACCCGCGTTGCTCGAGCACATGACCAGCGCGAACCCTCCCCTGCGCTATACGCTGGCGACGCTGGCGGCGACGCAACTCGCGGCGGCCATCGAACAGCCGGCCAGGGCGGCGCGCGTCGAGTTCGAACCTGGACTCGTCAGGAAGGTCCTCGACGACGCCGGCAGCGGCGAGGGGGTCTCAACCGGTGGTGACATAGTGTCCGAAACGGCCCTGCCTCTGGTCGCCGTCGTCATGGCGGAGTTGTATGCGCGGCGCGCGGGGCGGCTCCTGACGCATGCGGCGTACGATGCGTCCGGCGGGGTCGCGGGCACACTCTCGCGCCGCGCCGACGCGGCCCTGGCCCCGCTGATGGATACGGTGGGGGCTCCGCGGCTTTGGCAGTTCTTCCGCAAGCTGTTCCAGATGGATCCACAGGGGCGTGTCGCTCGCTGTCCACTGACCCGCAGCGACGCCCTCGCTGCTCTGGGCGGTGGGGCCGCAGCGGAGGTTCTGCTCGCGCGCCTCACAGGTGGCGGAGGGACGATGCGGCTCCTGTTCGTCCGGGGGGACGGGGCCGGAGCACGGGTGGACCTGGTGCACGAAGCGCTGTTGCGGTCGTGGACGTGGCTGCGGGAGCGCATCGAGGCCGATCGGGTCGAACTGCTGCGCGAGGCCGAGGTGACTCAGGCCGCCGAGCGATGGCAGCGGCTCGGGCGCCCGGGTGAGGGGCTACCCAGCGGCGGCGAGGCGGAGTATTTCTTGCGTGCCAGCACGGTGTCGGGGTCTCTCGCCGACAGCTATCAGGCGGCCCTTCGGGCGCATCTGCGGCGGCAGCGGGACCGGGGGCGGACCATCGTCGGCGGACTATTGGTCGGAGTGTTTGTGCTCCTGGTCGCAGCTGGAGTATCGTTCTGGCAGTATCGCGAAGCGAATCACGCGGCGAAGCGGGCGCGCGATCAAATCCGGACTTTGGCAATCCGAGAATCTTCAAGGGATTTTGCGATCCGAGCTGCATTGTTACGCGAGATAGAACTCCCATGGGAGAATCGAGATTGGTTACCAGAAGTGTACGAGATATCCCAGTTCTGGGTTCCTCACATCATCCTGGGCGGGCACGAAGAACATGTTGGGTCAGCGTCGTTCTCGCCTAGCGGGGACCACATCGTGACCGCGTCGTCGGACGGGACGGCGCGTGTGTGGCGAGTCGATGGTTCTGGCATGCCCGTTGTCCTAGCCGGCCATGAAGGCGCCGTCTCGTCAGCGTCATTCTCGCCAGACGGAAACTATATTGTCACGGCATCGGAAGATCACACAGCGCGCGTATGGCGAACCGACGGTGTTGCCGTCCCCATCGTCCTATTCGGCCACGAACACGGAGTATCTTCGGCGTCATTCTCACCGGATGGAAGCCGTGTCGTAACAACTTCGGCGGACAGGACAGCGCGTGTGTGGCGGGCCGATGGTACAGATGCGCCCGTTGTCTTCGGCCACGAACAGCCTGTCTGGGGAGCCATGTTCTCACCGGATGGAAGTCGTATCGTGACCAAATCGGCGGGCAATACGGCTCGGGTGTGGCTGATCGACGGAAGCAATACACCCGTACTCCTGTCCGGCCACGAAGATTCCATCACATCGGCGTCATTCTCTCCGGACGGGAACCATATCGTAACCGCCTCGAGCGACGGAACGGCACGCGTCTGGCGGGCCGCTGACGCTGACATGCCCATCGTCCTTAACGGGCACAAGTCAGGAGTCTTATCGGCCACATTCTCACCGGACGGGAGCCGTATCGTAACCGCATCGTGGGACAAGACAGCGCGTGTGTGGAGGTCCGATGGTGAAGGCGCGCCCATTGTCCTGACCGGACATGAAGACGGAGTCGTGTCGGCCATGTTCTCATCGGACGGGCGCCATATCTTGACCGTTTCGCGTGAAGACGGAACGGCGCGCGTATGGCAGTCCGACGGTGAAGGCGCCCCGATTGTTCTTACCGGGTATATTAACCCTATCGTTTCGGCGTCATTTTCGCCGGACGTGGATTACATTGTAACCGCAAATTCGTGGGATAAGACTGCTCATGTATGGCGCAACGGCACCGATGCAATATTGTCCCTGAAAGGACACAAAGGTGCCATTTGGACTGCGGATTTCTCGACGGACGGAAGCCATATCGTGACGGCCTCAAGCGATTCCACTGCGCGGGTCTGGCGAGCCGACGGTGCTGGTGTGCCTGTCGTCCTGAAAGGGCATGAAGAACAACTCCTTTCGGCTTCTTTTTCGCCGGATGGAAACCACGTCGTGACAGCTTCATGGGATAAGACGGCACGTGTTTGGCAGTCCGACGGATCCAGTGAGCCCATTGTCTTGGTCGGGCACGAAGAGTGTGTTCGGTCGGCGATGTTCTCGCCGGACGGGAGCCAAATCGTAACCGCCTCGAGCGACAAGACGGCGCGTGTGTGGCGAGCCGATGGGATTGGTACGTCCATTGTCCTGGCCGAACACGAAGGTTCGGTTGAGCATGCGACGTTCTCGCCAGATGGAAGCCGAATCGTGACTGCCTCGGCGGACAACACTGCGCGTGTGTGGCGCACTGATGGCACCAGCGACTCCATTATCCTGGCCGGGCACGAAGGTCCTGTTAACTTTGCAACCTTCTCTCCCGACGGGAGCCAGATCGTGACCGCTTCACATGACAGGACGGCGCGTCTATGGAGGGTTGAAGGTGGCGAACCCGTCATCCTGAGCGGGCACGAAGACCCGGTTAGATCGGCGATGTTTTCGCCGGACGGGAGTCAGATCGTGACCGCCTCGCATGACAAGACGGCACGAGTTTGGCGGGTCGATGGTACTGGCGGACCTGTCGTTTTACGCGGACATCAAGACATCGTCTGGTCGGCGATTTTCTCACCGGACGGGAGCCTAATCGCTACCGCCTCATTTGATGGAACGGCACGCCTGTGGCAAACCGACGGTACAACCCACCCCGGCGTCCTGCCTGGGCCCGGCGGTATTGTTTACGCAGCCACGTTTTCGCCGGATGGGGGCCAAATTGTGACAGCCGGGTGGCAGGGAACTGCGCGCGTTTGGGCCCTGTTCTCGATTGAGCAGGCGGTTTCAGCGCTTTGGAATGCCACACCATACTGCATCCCCGAGCGGGAACGCATTCGCCGACTTCGAGAAACTGAGGTGGAAGCGAACTCGAACTTTGCGATCTGCGAGGCAATGGTCGCGGGCCATACCTCCAGAGGAACCTATCGGCAAGTTTGGGCTGGCTTGTCCCCACACGCCTCCCGTCACTAGTTCGCGTACCGCGTACCGGAACAGTGATGTTGACGCCGGTCAGGATCCGTAGCGAATCGCCGACGTTGGGCGCCGATGCGCAGCGCCGATGTCTGGCGCCGACGAGAAACGCCGGCGTGGAGCGCCGGCGTCGGTCCGAGGTCGGTGGCGGGGATCAGCTTGGGACGCGGGTCGGGCGGGTGCGGCGGCGAGAGCTGCGCTCGTTGGCCTCCTTGAGGCGCCAGGATTCGCCGGCGATCTGGACGATCTCGACCCGGTGACAGAGGCGGTCGAGGAGTGTGCCGACGCAGGGTAAGCGTACGGTCTGACGCATCGTGACTGCATCGGCCTCGAGGCGCTACCAAGCGCTCAGGAGGATCGATGTCAAACAGCAATGAGGTCGACGGGCGCGGCGCGCTCGTCCTGATGCCA